>Ga0315331_10000784_pt1 | contig 22753 bp, 16 predicted proteins | sample M160m34915metaG_FD_203456 | JGI IMG/M metagenome (GOLD analysis project Ga0315331, IMG submission 203456) | Ammonia-oxidizing marine archaeal communities from Monterey Bay, California, United States - M1 60m 34915 | ecosystem: Environmental > Aquatic > Marine > Intertidal zone | place: USA...
TCACTTACAAACTTCAAACGCTCCATCAGGACATTGGCCGTCTCCAAATCCCAGAGTTGATGGATTTACCCTCAGGACTGGAAACATGAGGACATTGAGTAAGACCTTAATAATCTGGATAGAAGAGATCGTGAGAATGTGGCGATTTGACAGGGCTGATGGAATCAATTGAGATTACCACCGAAAAATGCAGTTGGTCCAACGAGGGGCTTACTGATTCCGAAACTTTGAAAATTACCGATTACGGGGCATTGCGGAATACAGACGATGCAATTGCTGGATGAACTACAAACAGAAATAACCAAACTCGTGTTCAGCCTCAGAATGAAGGGGGCATCAGGAAACAATAAAAAAAGAAAAATTGGTTGCGGGGACAGGATTTGAACCTGTGACCTTCAGGTTATGAGCCTGACGAGCTACCGGGCTGCTCCACCCCGCGAACCGGGTGAGGTCAGGAACATAGGAGTAGAGAGGGAGGACTGCAAGAGATTTTTCATTTTTATTGCAGAATAAGTTCTGAGGGCGCGAAGAACAGCTGTTCTCTATGTCCAAAAGGATCGATAGGTGTGCATATCGATCTTGTCTTGATGCGGAATTTGATTAGTTTTAAATCATGACACCAAGGGTCTTCGGCTTCCTGATTTGGATGCATGCTTTCGCTAGCTGCATGGGGTATTTGGGTGTAATTAATTGCTCCGGGGCATCCACGCAGATTGATCACCATACCTTTACTCTACCTGAAGGATTTGAGATTGAATTAGTCGCCGGTCCGCCTTTGGTAGAACGTCCCATTGTTGCTGATTTTGATGATCAGGGGCGCCTTTATGTAGCTGATTCTTCGGGGTCTAATGACAAGGTTCAGCAGCAACTCGCAGCAAAACCTCACCGAATCGTGCGCCTCGAGGACACCGATGGTGATGGCATTTATGATGAGAGCGTGGTTTATGCTGAAGATCTCATGTTTCCCGAAGGTGTGCTCTGGCATCAAGGAGCTGTTTACTGTGGAGCCCCCCCTGAAATATGGCGATTGGAGGACACGGATGACGATGGGGTAGCGGACAAACGAGAGGTTTGGTTTGATGCCAAAACGCTTACGGGGTGTGCCAATGACATCCATGGCCCTTACATGGGTAAAGACGGTTGGATTTATTGGAGCAAAGGAGCTTTTGCTGAACAGACACATACATTGTTCGATGGTAGAATCATGAAAGACTCGGCCGCGCATATATTCCGCTGTTTGCCTGATGGAAGTGAATTTGATTCGGTCATGAGCGGGGGCATGGACAATCCCGTTGAGATTGCCTTTGACGATGCCGGTGAAATCTTTTTCACGACGACCTTTTATTCACACCCGCGAGCCGGCAAGCGCGATGCTCTGGTTCATGCCATTTATGGAGGTGTTTATCCCAAGGAACACGGAGTACTGGAGGGGCTCACAGTGACCGGTGAATTCCTTCCCGCCATGACACATTTGGGGCCGGCCGCGCCGAGTGGACTGATGCGCTATGAGTCCAGTAGATTTGGCAGTGAGTTTCAAGGTAACTTGTTCAGCAGCCATTTTAATCTGCGCAGGATACAACGACATCAGCTGATCGAAGACGGAACGAGTTTTCGGACGCTTGATTCTGATTTCGTGGTTTCTTCTCATCATGATTTTCATCCAACAGATGTCCTTGAAGATGGTGATGGGACCATGCTGGTTGTGGATACCGGTGGATGGTACAAACTTTGTTGTCCTACCTCTCAATTATACAAACCCGACGTGCTTGGAGCTATTTATCGAGTCAAGCGAACGGTAAATGAAGATGTAAGGGACCCCTACGGCATTCGGCTGTTCTGGAACGATCTTTCAGTGTCTGAGTTACTGATCCTGCTCGGAGATGACAGGCATTCGGTCAATCAGCGGGCTGTTCAGGTTTTATCAGAGCAGGGTGGCAACGCAATCGAGCCTTCAAAGGTCGTTCTTGAAGCCGAGGGGGTATCGATTTCCATCAAACAGCATATCTTGTGGGCACTCAGTCGAATACCCGGGGATGAGGCACGCAAAGCGGTGCGGCTTGCGTTGAATGCCAGTGATGCACAATTGCTGCGCACGGCGATTCATGTCGCAGGTATTCATCACGATGTTGAGGCATTGCCCGCACTGACAGCATTGCTGAGGCATGAAGATCCATTTGTGTGTCGGAAAGCTGCTGAGGGTATTGGGCGTATTGGAGAACCTGAGATTGCCGATGCCATTTTACAGCAGGCCCATGACCTCAGAGACCGCGCGCACGAGCATGCCTTGACCTATGCGTTGATTCAGGTCAACGCTAGTGCTGAGACCCTGTTTGCCGCTCTAGCGCCCGCTCAGCACCCCAATGTTCGACGGATTGCCCTGACGGCCTTGAGTCAGTTAGAGAGCAATGGTCTCAATGCATCGCACATAGCTGGTTTATTGACGGCCGAGGATGATGCATTGCGAGATCGAGCCATGTGGGTAGCAGGGTTTCATCCCGAGTGGGGTGGGAGGCTTGCTTCCCATTTTGAATCGGTTCTTCTCAACAAAGATCAAAAGGCACTCGCATTCTCTCAGTTACAGCGACAACTGGAGGTTTTTGTAAAACAGCCTGAGATTCAAAAGGTGATGGGCAAGTGGCTGGATGAAAGTTGGATGGATTTGGAGGTGAAGCAACTCATCCTGCAGGTGATGTGTCATGACAGTTTGCGAAGTATTCCAACAACTTGGTTGGAACCGGTCTCCAGACGAATGTATTCAGACGCATCGCCTCTAGTCAGCTCTGCCATTGAAACGGTCAGTCAGTGGACACTCACAGGGCGTGAACGCGAGGTTCTATTGCCGGCACTGGAATATGCTGCGAGTCGAGAGGGGTTGTCCATGGCTGCTCGCCTGGCAATCTTCCGCTCCATCATCAGGTTCAATCCTCATCTAGAGAACGAAGCAATGAAGACATCTTTGGCGGCTTACAAGGATGCCAGCAAGCCTGGTTTGAGAGAAAAGGCCCTTGAGATGTGGCGCGATGCCTCATTGGAGTCACATCAAGTGAAGGCCCTTCTGCCTTTATTTGAACATTCAGGCCCACTGCATCTATCGCAACTGGTGGATCTTTTTCATGGTCATTCCGAACCGGATCTAGGTGAGGCCTTCATGCAAGTCATCCAAAAAGCCCCTGCCAATGCATCGATCAGACCGGATCTGCTTCTGCATGCTGTCGATTCATTTCCTGTAAAGGTTCAAGATCAAGCTCGTCTCTGGTTGAAATCAATGGAAGTTGATGTGGAACAACAAAGAAGACAATTGCAAGGGGTGCTGGCACAATTGCCTGAAGGCAATGTGCGGCGTGGACAAGCTGTCTTCAAGAGTGAAAATACCGCCTGTTCAGCTTGCCACCAGATTGGCTACGTCGGGGGGCAGACTGGACCCGATCTCACTCGGATTGGATCCGTGCGTAACGAGCGCGACCTCTTGGAAGCTATTCTTTTTCCAAGTGCCAGTTTTGTGCGCAGTTATGAACCCATGATTGTTGAAACGCATGATGGGGAAGAGTTCTCGGGAGTGATGCTTCGAGAGGGAAGGGGTGTGATCCGGCTGGTGGCCGGAGCAGGGAATGAAATGCGCCTGGAAGAGAGTGACATTGATTCGATACGTCCCGGTCAGGTATCGGTCATGCCCTCCGGGCTGGATGAGCAATTGTCGCAGCAAGAATTAGCTGATCTGCTGGCATTCTTGAAGTCACGGCAGTGATCGAGCGATTCATCAAAGGAACCCCTGCGCGTGCAGGAGCAGGCTTTTCAACCACTTGAATCCGATCCATTTTTCTGAATAGGCTAAAAACGTCACACCCAGCAAGGCGTATCCAGAGATCCAACGAAGACAGATACGCTTTTCTTTTTTCGAATGGACTCCTCTCCAACAGGCCCCAGTGTTTAAAGCCAGCGCAATGGCGATCCCTGATAATATGAGCATGTGCCAAACGGGGCTCGAGGAAATTTGCAGGGAGCCTAGTCGAAGAGAACTGACCGCTGGTACTCCGATGAATATGATCACGAGCCAGATGCTGTTCAGGGATTGAATCAATAGCGCTTTCATCAGGGAAAACAGTATTCACTCCATAAAAAAAGCGGATGGCCGGGCAAGCCATCCGCCAGAAAATGATTGGAGTTTATTTCTTGCTGCGGCGATTGGAACGCAGAAGTTTTTCTGCTCTTTTTTCCGTATCTTTCTTCATGTCTTCTTCCATGTTTTTGACGCCAGGCAGCGATTCACGCTGCTCTTGAGCAACCAAAGCAGCATCCTCTGGCGTTTTGAGGACAGTCGCTCTGAGAAGAATGATCAGTTCTGTCATATCATTGCTATCGGATTTGGTGCGAAATAAAGCACCAAGAACTGGAATATCCTTCAGAATGGGAACGCCTGATTTACTCTTGTTCTTGGTTTGTTTGATGAAGCCGCCCAGCATAATGGTGTCACCATCACGCACTGAAAGAGTCGCCTGTGCAGCACGCTGATTGACCACGGGATTTGGGTTGCCGTCGATGATGACATCACCCCCACGTTGATCCACATTTTGGCTGATTTCCATGACGATATAGCCTTCAGGTGTGATGAAGGGCTGCACGGATAACTGTATACCAATATCCAGATATTGGACAAAAGACTGACTCCCCGCTGAGTTGAAACCGCCGGTGAAACCTCCCGTCACAATCGGTACTCGTTCTCCCAGGGTGAAAAAGCCTGGAATGCCATGAGACGTTTGAATACGGGGTCTTTGCACTACTTGAACGGAGTTATCTGTAGCTATGGCTGTCACTGCTACATCTAGAGTATCATTATACTTGCCGAAATAACTGAAGCCTCCAGGTAACCCGCCAAAACCATTGGTCGCGGTGTTGCTGAGGAAATTGTTCCCTGTATCGAGGTTTGAATTGTTAGCCATTGCTCCACCGTAGGAATATTTACCTGAAGTTTTCGGGTTTTGAGCCATGCTGACGCCTACTGTCTGATTATCACCGATGCCGACTTCAAGGACGATGGCTTCAATCAAGACTTGAGCCAATAATACATCCACTTTGGAAACCATGTTGGTGATCATGGTGAGATCCTGTTTGTTGGCAAAAATGAGCAGCGAGTTGGAGCGTTCATCCGGAACTATGCGTGCATTGGCCAATAGCTCAATTTCTTCTTCGCCATCAGCCGCCTTATCGATGACTTTGCGCAATCGATCCTGAAAACTACTGCGGTTGCTGCTTACGGATGAGCTTGATGTGCGATTGACTGCAACAGGTTTGGAGGATTGATATGGGCGGTATCCACCACCGAACCCGCCACCACCGAACCCGCCACCAAATGAACTCCTACCTCCGAAAGAAGATCCCCCGAATGAAGATCCACCACCGAAACCACTACGGCTGCCACCGAAACCACTACGGCTGCCACCGAAACCACTACGGCTGCCACCGAAGCCACTGTTGAAACCGCCGGACCCCATGTTGCTCCCTGAATTACCTCCAACCGCGGAAGCAACTCCTCCACCATCAATCAGTGCACTCATGGTTCCATAGAGATCCGTGACTTTACTGTATTTGATAGGAATGACTTCAAGTGAGTAGTCCAGCTCGGGCTCGATATCAATTTTTTCAATAACCTCAAGCATCTGCTTTATATTAACGGCGTAGTCATGGATGATCAGGATCTGAGTAGAATCGATTGGGATGAGACCATCTGGATTCCCGCTCATTGGGCTCAGTATATCGGCAACCGCGGAAGGCGCGGAAGAATTCAACTTGATGGTTCGTGTCAGGAAAACACCTGAGTCAGGAATATTCTCACGATCTTCGATACTGATTGCAGGTGCATGTTGCATGGCCTCTTCCTGAGGAACTGCCTTGATGAATTTTTCTCCCATTGGCACAAGAACGATATTGGCCAGAGATAAGCTTGTTGTAATTGCTTCGATCGCCTCTTCCGTTGTCAATTCCACCCCGGCGGCGGTTACTAGATTGACCGTTCCACCCAGATCCGGAGAATAAAGCACCATTTTACCAGTCAATTCACTGTAAATAGTAAAGATGGGCTCCAGCGGCATTGCTGGAAAATTGAAGGAATGCAAATTATCAGCCTCATTTACTTCGTTTTCATCTAATACCTCTCCCCTTGCCGCGGCTAAAAGGCCGGCAATATCTGGAATGCCATTTTGATTTTCAGTTCCAGCTGCAGCGGTATTGCTGGCTGTGGGGTTTATGCTGGGTAATGAAGATGCAGATGGCAGCGTGCCACCCTGCGGCAAGGTAGGAGGAACATTGCCTGATTGAGGAGCTGGAATGGTGTTACGATTCGCTTGACTTGAACTCGGGGTAGTGGCTGTCGCGCTTGAGCGGGGAGTCAAACTTGGTAGGGTTTTGGGACCCGCATTAGGCAATGCTTTGGGTGCAGGCAATGCTTTGGGTGCGGGTAATGCTTTGGGTGCAGGTAATGCTTTGGGTGTTGGTGTCTTGACGGATTCTTGACTGATGGCCTCTGTGGATTCCGCAAGAGGTTGTAATTCTTGTTCGAGATTACCGTCCTGGTTCATGGCCCGCTGCAGAACTTCTCTCAATCTTGCGTCCAATTCCCCAGGACTTTGTGCCTGAACAAGCGAACTCGTTATGAGTGTGGCGGTAAGTAGAAACAGCCATAAGCAAGACATTGGCGATTTGCGCATGTAAGATTTATTTAATTTGGATGACATGATCCTGATAAATGCTGGATTCGTTTTCGTGAGGCTGGCTCGTCGAAGTTGAAATTTGATGGTCATGGTTGAAATCGAATCCTGTTGTTGTTTTTTCTGTTATGAGATGGATTGCGCAATAGTCACTTTTTAAACCAAACACCTTATTCCTCCGAAGGTTGCTTCTGATAATTGGCAACCAGCGTCATGTTGCATGTAAGTTGTGAGTTGTAGGGTGGCTTGGGTTTCAAATCAAGGTCATGAACGCGCACCATGGATTCTCCTGATCCAACGGATACAAGGAAACTGATGAGGCTTTCGTCATCCGTCGTGACGGTCAGTCGGTAAGCCTTTTGATCGAAAAACATGTTGTTGGTGCTGCGTTCGTTTGAAATCCGCACTGGACTGATATTTGGCGTGGGAAGATTACTTTTTCTTGCTTGCCCCTGAATCAATCGGATCAGGTCGTTCGCTTGAGATTCGGTGGAGACATTGGAACCGATACCTTCCAATTCAGCCAGTTTGGCTTTAAACTGAGGCGATCGCCCGATCAAACGATTAAAAGAGGCAATCTTTTGATCTGCTTGATCCATCTTTTTGCCTATCTCTCCCCAATCTGCAAACTGCGGCCAGACCAGAGCCATATTAATGATGAGGAAGACCACAAGGCCCACGATGACGACGAGGCGTCGCTCGAAAGCATTCAGATTATATTTGTCAAAAAAGGACTGCATCATTCGAATCCCGATCTTCTGAGTTCACAATTAAAGCTCCAGGTGGACGTGGGGGTCTCAGCGCTCTTTTTTCGGCTGCTCGCATTGCTTATTGTCGGATCGCTGACACTTGAGAAAAGTGGCTTTTCACCTACCTTGGCATCAATGAGAAATCCGTGGTAATCCGTCACTTTAATACTTTCATCAGTTGGAACTTTTCCTCTCAGTGTCAGCACTTTGCCCTGCCGGAAGTTAAAAGACAACAATGACATCCCATCCGGCATCATCTCTGAGATTACTTTGAGGCAATCCAGAGCTGAGTATTTCAAGTCAACCTGTTCCTGAAGGATGTTCACCTTCGCCTGCAGTTGCATGGTATTGGTGTAGGAATTGGCTTTGCTTCTCAATCGGGTCTGCAAGTCGATGTTGTCCCCGCGTCGCCACTCAAGTGCAACAAAGTATATAAGAACTCCAAAAATATAAACCATGGCGACTCCACCGAGGCTGCTCATCCAGAGACCGTCAATATATTGCTGACGGTATTTGGTTCTCAAGTCCTCAAGCATGAGGTTGGTGGTGGAAAGGCTACGGGTGGCTCTCTCCGCGGAAACTTGTGCCTGTTCGTCTTCTTCGGGGGCCGGTTCGTTCTGTATTTCTTTGGATGTCCAGCCTTTTGCTGCCTCCAGCCATGAGCTTGGAACATGCTCTCCGCCGATAAATCTTAATTCAGGAGCTTCTGACAACCAGCCTTCGAGTTCACCAGACCAAGCCGTATTGTTAAGATTATCGATGAGCAACTTGGCTCCTTGATCCGACTTGGGAAGTTTTGAAAGTCCAACATGCTGTGTCCACCCGTTGATATGCCAGGAAATGATGCAATCAAAAAAATCTTCATCGTGTTCCTGCAGGTGCACTCGCACACAATCGCTGTCAAACGTTGCTGTTGATAATGGGTGAATGAGGGGGGATTCAATGCGGTCGGTTTGAAATCCTGATTCCTCAAGATCGCCCAGTAACTTTTCAATGTTGGAACTTTCAGCAAGAGCCAGTAATACGGTTTGCTGAGCTGGATCCGGACAAGGCAGTATTTCAAACGACCAAACAATTTGATTGACTGGCACAGGGGACAGCTTCTCCAGCTGAAACTCCAGCATTTGTTTTGTTTCATCCAAGTCCTCTCCTTTGGGGAGGTTTACTATACGGAGGAAAATGTGCTCTGCTGGCAGCCAGGCAATGTTCAGCCTTTTCTGAAGGAATTGACGCCAGGTTTGTTCCACCTGTTTGGGCGGGATGGGGTTTTCCCCGGAATGATTCAGTTTTGCCTTTTGAGCGACTTGTTTCTCAGCGACATTGAAATGCCACAACCTTTTCAAATCAGGAAAGACTTGAATGACATTACAATCATTCCATCTTTGCTTTCTCTGTTTCTTCTTTTTTGTGGCGGCTTCCATGTCAGTCAATGGCAATGAGATTACTCTTCAAGCAGCTCCATGTGTTCTTCGGTTTGAGTCACGCGCAGGACTTCCTCAATGGTGGTTACTCCATTTTTAACCTTGCGCCAGCCGTCCATGCGCAGGGTGCGCATGCCTTGCTCCATCGCTTTTTGTGCCAGAGTAGAGGCAGCAGAGCGATTGAGGATCAAGGGTCTCAGTGCTTCGGTCAGCACCAGTAATTCATAAATAGCGATCCGTCCCTGGTAGCCGAGCTGATGGCATGCTTCACAACCTGCCCCGTAATAAAATGTCGATTTACCGATGTCCTCCTCAGGGAAACCAATTTTGTGGAGATAGGTTTCGTCTACCTTTTGCTCGGTCTTGCAGTGTTTGCAAATAGTGCGGACGAGTCGTTGTGCCATGACCGCTTCCACCGAGGATGCAACCAGAAAGGGTTCAATGCCCATATCGATAAGTCGTGTGAACGCACTGGGAGCATCGTTGGTATGCAAGGTGCTGAAAACCAAGTGACCGGTCAATGCCGCGCGGATAGCGATCTCGGCTGTCTCAAGATCACGAATCTCTCCTACCATGACAACGTTTGGATCCTGACGCAGGATGTGGCGCAGTCCCATGGCAAAGGTGAGTCCAATATCGGAGCGAACTGGGATCTGATTAATCCCCTTGAGCTCATACTCCACAGGGTCCTCGATGGTAATGATACGCTTTTGAACGGTATTGATTGTGCTCAAGAAAGCATACAGGGAGGTGGATTTACCAGAACCTGTTGGACCCGTGACAAGTACAATGCCGTGAGGTTTGACAATCAGTTCGCGTAACGCTGCTTCATGATCTGGATCAAACCCAAGCTTATCCAAGCTCATGAATATTTTACCACGTGTCAACAGACGCAGAGAAACGCTCTCGCCATAGACAGTGGGAACAGTGGAGACTCGGATATCAATTTCTTCTCCCTTGATGCGAACGTTGATTCGGCCATCCTGAGGAAGGCGTTTTTCGGCAATATCCATGCCCGCCATGACCTTGACTCGAGAGATGAGAGCCGATTGAAACCGTTTCAGCTGAGGGGGCATTGGAGCTTGATGCAGGATGCCGTCTACGCGGTATCTGATGCGTAATTCGTCTTCAGCGGGCTCAAAGTGAATGTCAGTAGCGCGATCCTGAAATGCTTCCCAGATAATCTGGTTCATGAACTTGATGACGCTTGCCTCCTGATCGCCATCCGTGATCTCCTTATCCTCGCTGACGATCAATTCAAAGGGTTCATCCTCTTCAAGCTCATCCAATGTTTCGGCACCCACACCGTAGTATTTTTTCAGGGCTTTTTCGATTTCAGCTTTTGGAGCCAAACCAAATTGAATAGGCCCACCTGCTTCATATTGCGCTGAGTTGACAAGGCCAGGTTCAAATGGGTTGCTGACGGCGATTCGTAATTCCCCGTTTTCCTCAGAGACAGGAATAATGTTGTATTGAAAGGCAACCTTGGTGGAAATGCGTGCTCGCACTTCAGGAGGCACGCCGATTCCTTGAAGATCGATGAATGGCCAATCAAGTGTCTTTGCCAATTTTTTAAGGAATTGTTCTTCGGTAATGCCTTTTTCCCTTGAAAAAAAAGTCATCAAAGAGTCGTCAGAACCGCCTTCGACTGCGGTTCGCCACTGCTTGCCCCACATCTCGAACTGCTCTGGTGTGACCAGTGCAGCCTGATTGAGAAGCGTTTTTATGGATAGAAAAGGCGTTGCCATGTATGTACTATGTGCCACTAAAAACGCTGCAAAATAGGGAAAGTTGCGACACAGGTCAAAGGAAATGCGGAATATCCCTAATACTTGATTATTATTGCTTGCTTCTGGGCCTTCATGGAGGGTCAAATGTTTTCCATGGGTTCACTACGCGTTGGAACAATAACTGTAATTGGCAAGGACAAAACAGGGGTGATTGCTCGAGTCACAAATTTCCTTTTCGAGCATGGAGCCAATATCGAAGCTCTGGAGGAGCAGGTAACGCGTGGGCAATTCAGCATGACGCTTCAAGCTAGCTGGCCTGAAACTCGCTGGGTTCCTCAAATGATCGAGGCGGGTTTGACGGATTTGGGACGTTCCCTTGGCATGGAGATCGCGGTTAATTTCAACCCTTTCCGCACGCGGCAACGCATGGCCATCTTTGCTTCATTGGAATCTCATGCACCCGAGGGGATTCTGGAATCAGTGGATAAAGGCACTCTCAAAGCAGATCCTGTGATCATGGTTTCAAATCATTCCTCCATGAAGAAACTTGCCAGAAAGCACCAAATACCATTCCGACAGGTGGATTGGTCAAATCGCAAGCGAGCTGAAGAGGGGGCACTTGCGTTGATGGATGAGTATCAAGTGGACTTCATTGTCTTGGCCCGCTTCATGAAAATTCTTTCGCCGACTTTCGTGTGGCATTTCAAGAATCGTATTATCAATATTCATCCCTCTCTTTTGCCCAGTTTCCCCGGCCCGCAAGCTTACCGCCAGGCTTACGAACACGGTGTCAAAATTGCTGGTGTGACCGCTCATTTCGTCAACATGCACCTTGATGAAGGCCCTATCATTGCCCAGGAATCATTTTCCATTCAGCCCAACATGACTTTGAAGGATGTCGTTGCCAAGGGGCAGAAGATGGAAACCAAGGCACTTATTCGAGCGGTCAAACTTTTTTTGAGTAAGCGATTGGATGTCCACTGGGGGACTGTTAAAGAGGTTTGAAATGAATGGGAAACGTATCATTCGGCTTATCTGGGCTGTCGTAGGAAGAATGATTCTTTACGGAGTCGCGCTCGTTTTAGTTTTGAGTATCATCATCAGCTGGAAGATGAAGCAGAGGGATTCCCAATGGGGTGGGAGAAGGGGGTGGAGGGGAAATCGTGAACCGGCACAGCGCACCGTGCCACGTATCAACAAGGAGTATGATCTTTCCATCAAACAACAAATTCAAAATTACCCCCTGAATGTATGTCTGGTAGATGGAAACACGCTGGACCACTACGGTCACTCGGTGGATTTTGATCACAATGGCATGGTGGTGCGTCTTTGTTCGGAAGATTGCCTACGTGATTTTCGTGGTGACGCCACGGTTTACACCAGTCGATTACTGGAAGCTTCACTGGCCAAATGATTCTTCTCGGTTGTCCGTTGAATTTATATCCAAAGACGGATAGGTTACTCCTCGAAAATGATTGCAGGTAAAGTTCAGAAAAAAAACGAAGACGTCGTTGTCCGAAAGGGCGATGAGCGTTTGATTAAATTGACTTCCAGTGCGGTCGGCAAGGTATCCAAGCTATTGAAGCGCCAAGGGCGGCCAGAGGGCGTGCTGCGTGTGGCTGTAGTTGGCGGTGGTTGTTCCGGCCTTCAATACAAAATGGATCTACAAGATCGGCCTGCCAATCGGGATATTCTGGTTGAATCGGGCGGTGTCAATGTGGTTGTGGATCCTAAAAGTGCCTTGTACGTAACCGGTTCCGAGCTTGATTACGCCGAAACTCTGCAGGATGGTGGTTTCAAGGTCAATAACCCGAATGCGGCCACCAGTTGCTCCTGTGGAGAAAGTTTCAGCGCCTGAGGGCGATCTGGTATCTTATCTGCATGAGACAGTTTAATTATTTCAAGATCCTTGGCCTGCCTGTTCAGCCTTGCATTGACGAAAGCGCGCTCAAGGCAAATTACCTGAAACTATCCGTCTCCGTTCACCCTGACCGGGAGGGGGGACATCCGGACGAGGATCCGGAGCAGCCAGATGCCGCGTTGGTCAATGAAGCTCAACGCATCCTTTCTCACACCCCGTCCCGATTGAAACACCTGCTTACCCTTCAAACTGGCTCCGCTCCAGGTAATCTGCGTCAGGTGCCCGATGAGCTTGGAGATTTTTTCATGGAAATCGGAGCGCTGCTTCACAAATTAGACACAATCATCAAAGACAAGCCCGGTGAAGACGCCTCGGAATTATCGCGAATCCTGTTTCTGAAAAAAAGTATGAGCATTCGTCAGCTTGTTGAATCCATGCTGAAAAAAATTAATCAGCAAATTGATCGCTTGCAGTTACAGTTGGAATCTCTGAATGAGGGATGGAATCTCATCGAGACGGATCATACTATTTCTCCGGAGTTATCTCAGAACTTGACTCCACTTTATCACGAATGGACGTTTTTTGAGCGTTGGCGTGGTCAATTGAGTGAACGCCTGCTTGAAATGACGGTTTGACTCAATGCACTCTGGACCTTTTATGAAATTGACCTACCTTTTTTCTACATGACGAAATCTAACCAGTCATTGCTCAAGATCGGTGATCGTACTTTCCACTCCAGGCTGCTGGCTGGCACAGGTAAGTTCTCTTCCTCCGAATTGATGCGTGAGGCGCTCGCAGCCAGTGAAACGGAGATTGTAACGGTTGCGTTGAGACGAGCTGACTTGTCGGGGAAAAAAGATCCATTTGCCAATATCCTCGAATACATCGACTCGGACAGATACTTGCTGCTTCCCAACACCAGCGGAGCAATGGATGCCGACGAAGCCGTTCGTCTGGCTAGGTTGGCAGTTGCCGCGGGGCTGCCCAAGTGGGTGAAACTGGAAATTCATCCTGATCCTCGCTATCTCCTGCCGGATCCTATCGAAACCCTCAAAGCAGCGGAAACTTTAGTCAAAGAAGGGTTCACCGTGTTGCCTTACATCAATGCCGATCCTGTGTTGGCCAAGCGATTGCAGGAGGTCGGAACCGCTACTGTCATGCCATTGGGGGCGCCCATTGGGTCGAATCGAGGTATCGTGACACGCGACCAGATTCAAATCATCATCGAGCAGTCAGAAGTGCCTGTGGTGATTGATGCGGGCCTGGGGGCCCCTAGTCATGCATCCGAGGCCATGGAGTTGGGGGCTGATGCTGTGCTGATCAACACGGCGATGGCCGTATGCGATGATCCAGTGCGTATGGCAAAAGCATTTTGTAAAGCCGTCCAGGCTGGACGTGAGGCTTTCGAAATTGGTGCGGTAGATACTTCGCGAACGGCACAACCAACCAGCCCCTTAACCGCATTCCTTACCAAACCGTGATCGCATGAAATCTTTGCTGAAACAAAACAGGGTTGAAGAAGTATTCATACAAGCTCAAAAACAGCGTATTCTTGTGGTAGGGGACGTCATGCTGGATCAATTCATCTGGGGAAATGTCTCGCGCATCTCGCCTGAGGCGCCCGTGCCTGTCCTTGATTTTCGTCGCGAAAATTACATGCCCGGAGGAGCTGCCAACGTAGCTCGCAATCTTACCGCCTGGGATATTCATACCTCTGCTTATTCGGTGATCGGTAAAGATCACCCTGGTGAGCAGCTGGGTGAACAGCTGGGGCAATGGGGGGTCAAATGCTCGGGCTTAATACGGACAAGAGAGCGCACTACTGGCCTCAAAACAAGGATTGTTGCGCAGCGTCAGCAAATCGTTCGTGTCGATCGCGAGCAAAAAGATCTACTCAACAAGGAATTAACCGAACGCCTTATTGCGAAGGTTGAAAAAGCTCTTTCGCCCAAGGTAGCTGCGGTGGTCCTTTGCGATTATGGAAAGGGCATCGTCACTCAGGAACTATTGGACCGAATGGTGGATCTTTGTCGTGACCGTGGTATCTGGTTGAGCATGGACCCCAAGCCAGTACGCTCACTGCGATTGCATGGTCTGTCCCTGATGACTCCCAACCGCAAGGAAGCCTTTGCATTGGTTCAGCGCACCGAAACTCCTGGGCCTGATAATCCACTCGAAGATAAAGCCTTGCTGGAAGTAGTTGCACTTCTCATGCAGAGGGCAAATCCGGCCATGATGCTTGTCACATTAGGAGAACACGGAATGCTTCTTTGTCGGCGCAATCAAAAGCCGTTTCATATTCCCACGATGGCAAAGGAGGTTTATGATGTTTCGGGTGCGGGTGACACGGCTATTGCTGCTTTTACCGTTGCCGTTGCCGGAGGGGCTTCTCCAATTGAATCGGCCATCGTTGCTAATCATGCAGCGGGTGTGGTTGTTGGTAAGGTAGGGACGGCAATTTCCAGTGTTGATGAATTATTGAGCACCTTTCCTTCGGATGACTGATCTAAAAAAAGCTGTTTTTCTGGACCGTGACGGAACACTGAATATAGAAAAATCCTACCTCAGTGATCCCGATCAGTTGACTCTCTTTCCTGAGGTTGTTCCTGCGCTGACGCAACTGATGCAGCTTGGTTACCGGCTTTTCATCGTCACGAATCAATCTGGTATCGGTCGAGGATATTACACTATGGAAGATATGCACCGGGTGAACGCCCGGCTGATCGAAACACTTCAACCTGAAGGAATCGAGTTTGATCGCATTTACTTTGCCCCTGAATCACCTGAAGAGCCAAGTTATGGTAGAAAGCCTTCACCAAACTTCCTGAAGGATGCTTCCCGGGAATTTGGCTTGCAACTGGATCAATCCTTTATGGTTGGAGATAAGCTATCAGATCTTGAGTGTGGTAAAAATGCAGGTGTAAGGGCATCTGTTCTGATCCGAACCGGATATGGAGCGGAGACTGAGGCTAAGCTGGGATCGGGAAAGCATCCCTGGTGGATTGCTGATGATTTGCTCAATGTTGTGGAAATGATCAGGGCAAAGCACTGAGCACTTACCTTTCATGCAAGCAATCAAACAAAAAAGTGGATCTTAATTTTACAACCTTGAATTGTTGAGTCACCTCCGGTAAGCATGGGCACTTAAAACATGGTTTCTACAACACAGACCACCGATATTGCTGGAGATACACTGAAGATTTCCAAGAAAACCAAACCTATTGTGGAGGACTTGGAGATCAAGGATGCGCAAATGATCTTCAACACCATCTGGACGGAGTTGGAACAGGAGCAGGGCCCAGAGAATCTCCGGTTCCCCAAGGAAATTATTTTATTAGGTGGAGCTCCGGGGGCTGGCAAGGGGACTCACACTCGATTCGTTCAGAAAGCTCGTGGTCTGACCTGTGATTCCATCGTGGTCAGTTCACTCCTCAACAGTCCAGAATCCAGGCGAATCAAGAATTCAGGTGGCATGGTGGGGGATCGAGAGGTAATGGGGATCCTTTTCCGTAAATTACTTGAAAAAGACTACAGGGATGGTGCCATTCTTGATGGCTTTCCGAGAACGAAAGTTCAAGTGGAATGCTTGAAAGTGCTTGTAGATAAAATGAAGGAATTACGTGCCCGTTATTATGACACGCCATTACGTGTCCATTTCAGGCAACCCACGATCCACATCATGGTCTTGTTTGTGGATGAAAAAACAAGTGTTGACCGACAGATCAAGCGAGGGAAGCAAATTGCCGAGCACAATGAAGAGGTCAAATCTACCGGAGTCGGCGAAATAATCGAATTGCGAGCCACCGATCGTGACCCTGAGGCAGCAAGTCGTCGTTATGGAGTGTTCAAGGAGCAAACCTGGGATGCACTTCAATCCCTCAAACAGACTTTTTTCTACCATTTCATCAACGCACAGGGGTCGATTCAGGAAGTTGAACAAAATATTCTGAACGAGGTGCGTTATCAAAGTTTGTTGGAACTAGATCCAGAAACCTTTGATAGTCTGCGAATCCTTCCCCTCGCGAGTGAAATTATCCTGCATGCGCGTCAGGATCTGGTAAAAAGACTGGACGCATATGCCTTGGAGCATCCCGAATTATTCCATCAGGTGATTCAGTTTGTTCAGGAAAAAATCCTTCCCATTGTTTTCCGCCACGCAATTTCAGGTCTGGCAACCGTAAATTCTGAGGATAAGCTCCTGCATGACGATCTGGCTATGGCCATATTAATCGACATTTTCTCAGAGCGTGGGTTTCATGCTGTGGTGGATCTGCATCGCATTGAAATCCCTGAGCGCGTGGATTTAAAAACGGGGCTGATCAATTGCCGTGAGAAAAAAGTTTTTCGTATTTCAATTCGTTTTCAAGGTTCTGAAATTCGTCGTGGTTAGTTGTCGAATGGCTTGAATCCCAAGGTGAAAACGCCATGCATTATGAGATCAAGTATTCAGGTTGCATGCCCCACTTGCCGCCAGAAGGGAGCGTGGTTCAAAGGTGGCTTTGGGCCTTTTTGTTCCAAGCGATGTAAATGGGTTGATTTAGGGAAGTGGTTTGACGAAGAGATGCTGATTACCGAAAATCTGCGCCCTGATTTGTTTCAGGGTTATGGCGATCTACCACCCGGAACATACCTGGATGATCCCGGTCAGGATCCATATGGGCAACGGTAGATTCATACATGTTTCACGAACTGAGCTTGGATTTCATGCCCGTTCTCCACGGAGGCTTACTTGTTCATTAGCTCCAAGCAAACCCGCCCTTCAGTAACTTGCTTGACCCTCACAAAATGACCTATTGATCCTCTTTCAATTCTTGCACCCTGATGTGAAAGTTTTAATCTTTCGGTATGAACCTGAGAGCGACTTTCATTATTGTCAATTTACTGAGCTGCTTGAGTGTGTGGTCACAAATAGAGGATTTTCCACTTGTACCTGACGATATGGAGGTGCGTGTCTTTGCTCAAGAACCTCTTGTGCGTAATCCATGTGCGATCACTTTTGATTCAAAAGGAAGACTCTTCGTGGGGATGGGACCGCAATATCGACGCCCCAAACCTGAAACGGAGGGTGACAAGGTTTTCGTGCTTTATGATTCGGATCAAGATGGTGTCGCGGATGGACGCAAGGCATTTGCTGAGGGATTGAACAATATTCAGGGGATGGTCTGGCTGGGAGATCAGTTATGGATCGCAAATTCACCGGATCTGACCGTAGTGAGAGATTTGGATGGGGATGACGAGGCTGACGAGTATCTGCGCCTGTACACCGATCTCGGTAATATTGAACATGGACTTCACGGTTTGAATTGGGCGCCAGATGGAAAACTTTATATGTCCAAGGGAAACTCGAAAGGGCTGAATCAAGCACCAGACCGTATTGCACCCAAGGCCTTTCGAGAACTCTGGGGGATGTCTGCGCCAGAGGATGTTCCTGACTTTCCTGAACCCAGACTTTTCACCAAAACTACCTACAGGAATACGTTTCACGACCCCAATGATGACTGGGGCTTGAATGGGGGAGTGCTGCGATGCAATCCAGATGGTTCAGGTTTGGAAATTGTCTCCAGGGGCATGCGCAACCCGTGGGACATTGCCTTCGATTCACAGTTCAACTGGATCGGAACGGACAATGATCAGAACCTGGGAGATAAAATATTTTCACCTTTTTACAGTGCCAATTTTGGTTGGGGCCATCCGTGGAGCTATGATTGGCTTGGTGATGATCACTTGCCGACGGCTCCCTCCGCAGGACCTCTCTTTGAAGGCTCCGGAACGGGGGTGATTTTTTGTGATATAGAAAGTTATCCGGAGCATTATCGAGGCGTTTATTTGATCAATGACTGGTTGAAGCGCGAGGTTTATCTTTATAAACCCCATTGGAAAGGTGCCTGGATGCGTCCCTTGAACGAATCCCTGGGGACCTTGGCGAGTGCGGGGAAGGGGCGCACGATGAAGGCAAGCTCAGGACGTCGATTTGATCCCGTTGATATTGAATTCGGACCTGATCAAGCGATTTATATTTCTAGTTGGGGACGCCAATATGGGGCCTCGATGCGCGATGGCCGGATGGTAAACGAAGGAAGGATTTACAAACTATGGCCCAAATCACTCGATACGTCGGCGACTGCATCAAGCGAGCGCTTCGCATCATTTTCTGAATTATCCACAAGTAAATTGATCAAACAGTTGGCAAGTCACATGCCAGTCAGGCGCGCGGATGCGCAGAATGCTCTCGTCAAGCAGGGAAGTCAGGTTGTTCCTTATCTTAAAAAAGCCCTGGAAAAGGCTGAAGAAAGCAGCGCGATCGAAACCTGGTTACTATGGACTCTGGGGAGAATTGGACTCGATGACCGGAGTCTTGATGCCTTCTTTCAGGAGCAATGGCAAACTACCTTCAACCGTCGGCTGCAGTCTTTGAGAATTGTCGCATTTCAGGTGAAGGAACGGCATTCCAATGATTTTCCAGCCTACGCGGCGCTTGGGCTGCGGGAAGAAAATGCAAGGTTGCGTCATGAATCGGTCCTGGGCTTACACCAATCAAAGGACAGTCGATGGAACAAGGAGTTGGTGCGTTTGCTTGCGCTGGAAGATGATCGGCTCGTGTATTATTCCGCCTGGCAGGCCATGCGGGATTTGTTCACTGTTTCTCAGCAAAAAGCGCTTCTTAAAAATCATCAGCCTTCAGTGCGCAGAGCGGCTCTGCTCAGTTTGTTGGAAGACGACGCCTTGTCGGATCCCGAGATTCAGGAGATGACACGGGATCCAGATGCCACGTCGGCATTTCTGGCTCAAAAACGGTTGGGAGGAAAAGCTGCTCCCGTTATCAAGGGACCTGCTATAAGCCCTCTGACTGAAGAAAAAGCATCGAAGGAACCAGGTCTTCAATCTGAAGATGATCTTTCAACATTTGCGCTGGAGCTAGTCCGAGGTCTGGAAGCTGAATCAGGGAGAGATTACGAACAAGCTTCCCTTCGACAAGGAGTCCCTGCCTATACCGACCGTCCGTATCGCTTGCTTCAAATTCCTGAGCAACTGGGAGGAGAAACCTTTATTCGAGGGGCCAATGCGGATGCGGATGCTGGAGAAGGAGCTGGAATGCAATTTGAATTACTCTTTCCATCCACAGTGTTTGTTGCCGATGACACAAGAGGTGAAAAAGCTCCCGGCTGGTTGAGTGCTTCATTTACGGCCTCGGATATGTTCCTACAAACGCAGGATTCCAGACACAGACTTTATGCAGCAGAGATGCCTGCCGGATTGGTGAAGCTCGGTTCCAACAAAGAAGGAGTGCAAGCGTCCAAGTCTGGCTACATTGTGATCATACAACCTCAATTGCTGCAACCAGGAGTCAAAACCACTCAAAACCAGGAGGTGCTTCGTCTTGTAGAAAAGGGCCAGGGTGACATCGCACGTGGGCGGGCCTTGTTCCACCATCCCGGGGGTGTGCGATGCAGTGCCTGTCATCGCCTAGAGCAACAGGGCAATGCCTTTGCCCCTGATTTGAAGGATATTTCTACTCGAGCTGATGCTGAAATGATCATTCGGTCCATATTGGAACCCAGTGCGGAGATTACTGAGGGATTTGTTTCTCTAACCATTGAGACCAAGGAAGGCGAAATACATGAAGGACTGATTGTATCCGAATCGGGAAGAGTGCTCACTCTGGCCAACCCTTCAGGTCAAACGGTGGATATATTGAGGACGGATATTGCCAAGAGAGAAAGCTCGGAATCTTCAGCCATGCCCGGTGGGTTGGGTGATGTGCTCTCACCCTTGCAGGTTGCCGACCTGGTTGCTTACTTGAAGCATGAGGGCTCCCATGGATCTCATCAAGAAAGTTTGGTTTCATCGCGTTCGGTCTTATCGGGTGATGCTACTGCAAATCTTCCTTCCAATGATCAAGTGATCAGAACTTCTACAGAAAACACTCGTCCTGCTGCTTTGGAGTTAAACTTCCTCAGCGATGGGGTGGACGTGGATTTGAATGGGCAGACGATTGCAAGGTTTTATCATCAACACCCTGAGGTGCATCGTCCGTTCTGGGCGCATATCAAAACTCCAAGTGGTCGGCAGGTTACGCGGCGCTATCCTCCCGTTGAAGGTTTAGATTCTATGGATCATCCTCACATGCACCCCGGCTTGTCTCTTGGATATGCTGTGTTGAACGATATTAATTTCTGGCACAATCGTGAAGGCAGGGTGGCACATAAAGGATACGGTGATGTTTATGTGAACGCGGATAATGCGGGTTTTTCAGTCAGTCAGAGCTATCTTGATGCGGAAGGCGCTGAGATTTGTGAAGAAGTGACGCATTATAGTTTTCAGCCAAACGTCGATGGCTATCTATTGATGTGGGACACGCGTTACGCATCTGAAGACGAATTTTATTTCGGTGTGAAAGAAGAAATGGGTTTGGCGCTGAGAGTGGCCACACCATTGGTGGTTAAATCTGGGAGCGGTCGTATCCTCGCTTCTCACGGAGGAATCAATGAGTCAGGTACCTGGGGGAAGATCGCAGATTGGTGGGATTATGCAGGAGTGGTAGACCGGCATTTTATCGGGATTCAATTAATGTCAGGTCCAGGGAATCCTGACATCTGGTCTCACAGCCGGGATTACGGTGTGCTGGTTGCGAATCCTTTTCCTGTGGATATCAAACCCAATCGAGATCACCAGACAATCATCAAACGAGGGTCCTCCTTGCGTTTACGGTTCGGTATTCAAATCCACGAACATGGTCAGGTCGAAGACTTTCAACCCGAAAGGGCCTATCAACGTTACTTGAATGCAATGCTCAGATGAACAGACACAACTCCTTTCAGAGTGCCTCCGAGATGTATTGTCGTTTTGAAAATCTCCTCCAATGGGTATAGCCAACACTTTTCGCCAACTGAATGGCATCCTGGAAATTTGCGCCCACTTCTTCAGGGGCATGTGCATCCGACCCAAAAGTCAACGCGACCCCCATTTCCTGAGCCATCTGAAGCAAAGGAGGGCAGGGATACATCTCCTTGCAATCTTTTCTTAGTCCAGCGGTGTTGATCTCGATTGCGACATCATGGCTGCTGGCTGCTGCAAGGAACTGGCGATACCAAGGGGCAGGATCTTTCTTGGGGCGGTAGTTGAATTTCTTGCAAAGGTCCGCATGGCCAATGATCTGATAAAGCCCCGAGCTTGCCGCTTGGGTTAAACGATCAAAATAGGCTTCCCAGATAGTGTCTACATCACCTTGCTCCCACTGATCTTTTTTATCAGGATTGTCGATGTCGAATTCATCTGTGATGTAGTGGACAGATCCAATGAAATAGTCGAAAGACCCTTTGTTTTCCAATTCACGCACCCAGTCTTCATGCCCCGGAATGAAATCGACTTCCAAGGCCAACTTTATCTGCAGTCCCGGGTGATCCATCTGTGCCTTGCGCACGTTTTCCACATAAATGTTCAGGTCCTCCAGGGCCATGTGCCAATTATCCCAGTCGCCACGGATCATCGGGTTGTGTTCTGAGAAACCGATTTCCGTGAGACCTTTCTCCACAGCCTTGGCTGCAAGTTCCCAAGCTTCTCCTACTGCGTGGTGGCAGAGAGGTGTGTGCATGTGATAATCTGCGGGTAAACTCATCTTCTCGAACTCTTGTGCAAGCTTGGCATCTTGCCAAGTTTTTTATCAACAACGCTCCATTTTACTGTTCTTTTTATCAACTGAGGTAATCAATTTTTCAAGCGATGGATTCGGCAATTTCCTCTGCTGGGTAGGTCCAGATCTCTGCCAGGGTTGGATGGTAGTGAGGTACCGAAGCAAAGGCTGCTGCGGTCATTTTCTGATGAATGGCCACCGCAACTTCATGGATCAGATCCCCCGCCATCGGCCCGGTGCAAGCACCGCCCAGCAATTCCCCAGTCGTCGAATCGGCGATCAATTTGACGCTGCCATGCAACGCTTCCATGATCATGGATTTTCCGTGATCATTGAAGGGGTAATCTGCGGTGATGACCCGTCTACCTGCTGCCTTGGCTTCTTTTTCCGACATTCCGACCATGGCTGCCTGCGGGTCAGTGAACACGACTGAGACCAGGACTCGATAGTCCATGGATTTCATCGACTCGGGATTCAAGATGTTGTGTGCGGCAACCTCTCCCTGTTGAATGGCAATATGCACAATTTCATGGGGGCCTGTACAATCACCGGCAGAATAGATATGCGGCACTTTCGTCTGCATCTGTAAATTGGTCTGGATGTGACCTTTTCCGCCATCAAGGCCGGCTTTCTCAAGGTTCAGGAATTCAGTATTGGGTT
>Ga0315331_10000786_pt1 | contig 22751 bp, 16 predicted proteins | sample M160m34915metaG_FD_203456 | JGI IMG/M metagenome (GOLD analysis project Ga0315331, IMG submission 203456) | Ammonia-oxidizing marine archaeal communities from Monterey Bay, California, United States - M1 60m 34915 | ecosystem: Environmental > Aquatic > Marine > Intertidal zone | place: USA...
GGACACAAACGACATCGCGAACGCGATCGTCACCAGGGATGGATATGTGACATTGCTCATTGTCTCGTACACTCCGTTTATTTGCGACATAAACGTACTGCGTGACTCGGTTGTGACGAGCAACGCGAAATTAACAATTGTAATGCCAAAGAAATCACTCAGGAAACTTCGTCGTGAACACTGTGACGAGTTTTGTCGAAACGCGATATTCGATGTCGGAAGACCGGAGCTACATGATGACTCGTGCGGACGGGGCACTGCCTGAGTTCTTAAGTCCGGTGTTAATGGGAATCAGGTTCGTAGGGACGTGTGCTGCTGGAACGGAGGTTGAGGCGTCCGAATCGTCGAGCTTTCCGAAAAGGAAAAGAAGGATCCGGATCGTCTGCGGAAGGAGAACACTCGTCTTGGTATGGAACGTGACATATTAGAAGAAAAGAAGGCCTTTCTTTTTTGAATAAGCGACGAGTGACCGATCGCCTGGATGTGCATGGTGCTGCAGGTAAGTCGAAGCGGATTGTACGCGTGGCGTAAACGTCCGGTGAGTGCCTCAGATGCCATCTACCCGAGACAGAATGGCTGTCTCAAACAACCGTCACCAGCACCCATTACACTTACAGAAGTTGACACAGACTGAAAACCGCTCGAGCCCCCCTATTCTGTCGTTGCTTCAGTGTGTCGCCTTTGCCGCATCGCGCCAAACATTACCGGGGCAGAAAACGGTCAAGATTAAATGAACATTTGCGCACCGCATGCGACTCCGGGGCATCTATCTGGTGTGCAGTCTTCGCTATTCTCCGAGCAGCATTTCGGCGACCTTCGGACGTGTTTCCTTAATGAACTCGTAGTCCAGCTCCAGACCGTAAGGACCAAGAACTACCAATATCAGGTCATAGATTGGCTTTACGTCATCAAAAGGCCCTGCGACAGAATCAAGGGCGGTTGAACCTGCGTTATTCCGCGCGTTCCGATCCGCGCCTTTTGCGAGAAGTGCTTTGACGATTTTCTCGCGACACAGAAAAGCGGCCGTATGAAGCGCAGTGCTGCCGTCATTGTTTCTCACTTCCAGATCAGCGTCGGCTTCAATCAACAGACATGCGGTTTCGTTTTGCCCAAACGTTGCTGCAGCAATAAGCGCGGTGGAACCGCCCTCAGGATTTCGTTCATTCAGATCGGTGCCTGTTGCGATATGCTGCCGGACCGCTTCGATATTTCCCGCAACGGCCGCATCTGTCAGGGGTGTCCCCGGCGCTGAAACCAACGCCGATTCGGACTCAGTTGTCGAGGCCGAGTCCGGCGTTGAGCCGTTGGCTGATTCCGGCTGTGATTGAGCCGTCGTGCCGGGTACTGTGGTGTTCGTATCACCATTCGATGAATTTCCTGAATCGCCGCATCCCACAATTCCGATCGTGGTGAGTACGGCGACAACGAGAACCTGTTTCACCGATCGATAGTAGTTTCTCATTCCGACCTTTCTGCTGCATAACGGCAATGATCAGCGGGGTGTGGCCGTTGATCCTGATTTTTCAGATTTCAAGTACCCTACAACTCCGCTGCATTATTTTGTTATCTGGCCCCCGTCGAGTACCACAGTGGGTCCATACCCCAGCGGCTGACTCCTTCAACTGCCAAGCCAAGAAATGTAGCTTGAGCGACGAGCGACGGGCGGTTGCGAAACCGAAAAAAGGGGAAGAGGAATGCACCCAGACAGTAATGGTGCACATGGATGTAATGCGATTCCGCGAGAAAAAACATCATAGCGCAGATGACGCATGGAATGCCACACAGGACGACAAGATACGGATACAGAATTTTCGCATGGTGTGCCCAGACGAAGTGGCAACTTAGAAGCACCACGATGATAAAAACCCCAACGGCTAACGCTGCCATCGAACGCAAATCAAGGGATTGCAGATCTGCAGGTCTTAACGAGAAGTGAGCACCAATCGCGTCTCCGATGTATTCCCAATGGAGGGCGAGAAAGAAGGGAACCAGGTAACACAGACCGTTCCACCGGATAATCTGTGTGGCAGAAGAGGTGGACGGTTTCCAGTTGTGTCTTGGGCCGACAAGGTAGAGCAGGGGACCAACCAACGCCACGACAGCGAAATCGCGAAAACCAGGATTACCCGATTGAAGCGGATTTTCTCTTTGGCAGAGAATGTTGGCGACGTAGCAGTATCCTAACACGAGGAAAATCCACCAGACACCGAAGTATTTCCAATCCGTTCGACTAACCGCTTTCGAGTTGTTGTTCTCTTGGGGCTGTTCCATTTGGCTCAAGACTGAACGGCGCAATTGCCGGATAAAGTTTGCAATCACCGGGCAGCGTTCGATAACGTTCAATTGTGAAGTCGGGCACCGCCCGCGACTCCGGTTCACCACATTATTATGCTTCGTCCGTGTGGTTGGGTGTAGAGTTTAGTCCATTATTGGGGTCCGCAGATCGCTCAAGAAAAAGAAACCAGACAATCAAAATCGGAGTAATTCCCGATGCGGCGACAAATAAACTAATTGATCGAGACCAGTTCATTGTGGACATGGCGGCGTCTGAAGCATTTAATAAAACAATTCCGTAAACCAGTGGTATGACAATCGCAAGCAGTCCAAGAAGGACCATATATGCTGTGAATGGGTAGATGCGACCGCGGCGTTTCCAAAGAAATATTGAGACTGTAACGATAATGGCAAATGTAAATGCCGGGACCCACGCCAGCGCCGTCTGTTTGCAAAAGACAAGAAAACAGGATGCAATCAGCATCCATGACGAGCTGCCGAGCGACGAACCGAACCAACCGCCCGCATTCCACTGAAAATGTCGCGGTCCAATGAGGACTTTGTCTTGAGTTGTCATTTGGGTGTTTTCACGGCTTCCATCAGCGGGGTGTCGCCAAGTGGCTGTCCATTCAGAAACCCCGGATCGGCGACTCCGATGGTTTCTGTTAGCTCACTGGATGACTGTCGCGTTCGTGCTCAGGGATGTCAATATCGTTTAAGAAGTGATCGTTGGACTTGGCAATCGGGGCGTCTGTACCCTGACCTGTTCCCACTAACCGCGACCAGACTTTGAGTGGTAGACTCAGGTTTTGGTCACAGAAGAGGGAGGCATCAAAAGCCACGTAAGCGATTCAGGACAGAACAGATTATCCAGAAGCTTCGGGAAGCGGAAGTCCTGCTGTCACAGGGAAAGAACGTTGCGGCGGCGTGTCCGGCAACACCTATTATTGCTGGCGAAAAGAACACGGTGGAATAAGGACCGACCAGGCGAAGCGTCTGAAGGAGTTGGAGAAGCAGAACGCTCGACTGAAGAAGTTGGTGGCCGAGGCAGAGCTGGACAAGGCGATTCTGCGGAAGGCGGCGTCGGGAAACTTCTGAGCCCTTTGAAGCGTCGTCGTACTGTGGAGCATGTGCGTCTTCGTCCGGCTTACCGATATCATGTCTGGACGTATGATTTTGTGTTCAGTCTCACACATGCCGGTCGGCCGATCCGGCATGCTGACGCTGCATAATGAGTTCACTCGTGAGTGCCGTGCCATTGATGTGTTTCGACGCCTGACCAGTGAAGATGTTGTGGAATGACTCAGCGATCTATTCGTGACACGGGGGACACCAGAGTACATTCGTTCCGATAATGGTCCGGAATTTACGGCGCGACGCGTTCGGGACTGGCTGGGTCGCGTCGGCGTGCGGACATTGTTTATTGAACCAGGGAGTCCATGGGGAAACGGATTTATCAGAATCCTTCAACGGAAAGACACTCTGCTGGAGGCTTGAGTGCTGCCAGAAGGCTGGAGACGTCATTACAATGTGGTTTGCCCACGCAGTTCATTGGGCTACCGGCCACCAGCCCCGGATGCCGTGTTATCAGCAATGAATCTAAAGCCGGATCCGAGTCAGAATCTGGCACCATTCCTGGGGGGCAGGTCACATCACAGATCCGCTCGAAACGATTCCACGGTCGAAACAAATTCACCAACGACGCGCATAGACTCTGAGTGCTCGGGTGTGACATGGATCACTTTGTAATCCGGGTTCAATGGCTGAAGTTCAATGGAACCGTGTTGCCAGCCTTCTTCTAATTTCGATTTGACCGAATGATATTGCTTCACGGTGTAGCGGCCGCCGTCTTCTGGGTCGAGATGCGTGTTGCACTGTACGAGCAGCAGGCGGCCTTCTCGTGACCCCGCGGGGCAGGGGCGGAACAGGCACCACGATCCGGATGCGATCTTTGGCTCCATGGAATGACCAATAACCTGAGCGGCAAACATGCCTTTCGCGAGATTCTGATCTGGCACATTGATCCAGCCAATCGCTTCGGGCACGCCTTCCGGGCCCCAGTCTCCCGCTGCTGCTGAAACATCATAGACGGGTACGTGGGTCGTAAACTGCTGACTGCGTTTCACCGATGATACGATTCTGTCAGTCGTGTTGTCAGGAGCTGGTTCTACGGTATCAACGCTCGAAGAAGTAACTGACGTTGGAGTGGCCTGCCATTCGTCGTTTTTCGTTTCGAAGCGGACCGTGAAATTCGTCCCCGGCAGTCCGGCGTTTTGCCCGAACCACTTCCTTAGCAGTTCCGAGAGTTGATTCGCCTTTTTGCCCGCTGGCATGGCCACGTTGCAGGCGACTTTGACGAATTTGAAGTCCCATTGGCTGCCGTCGGGAAGGTGAACCGAAGTCAACCCAATCGGCCTGTGTGGACACTTGCTCTTTTCCGGAACAAACAGGATTGCTCTCCCACTGGAGTGAGAGACCTTGGCCTCGAATATCTTCTCGCCAGCTTCCGGTTCAACCAGACGGCGGCTCTTTGCGTAATGAGCCAGTCGGTATTCGACAAGTTCCTCAGTCAATGCTTCGAGAATTGGCCGCTTAGCGACAGCACAATCAACTCCAAGTCGAAAAGTATCACCCTCGCGAACAAACCATTTACGGCTTCCCTGTTTGTCGAGCCATTTGCTGATGGGCCACTTAACCCACCACCTGGCCCATTCACTGTCGCTTGCCGCTTCATGATCGACGGCATGCTTTTGCCCGGAAAGATCGTGCCGCAGTACATCATGATTCTGCATGAAGCGGCGACAAGCTGCAGAAAACGCCGTGAGTTTGACTCCGGTAAACAGTGCTCCCTGATCAAGAAGCACTCGAAGCACGACCATCTTGTAAGACTTGTTCAGCTGTGTTGACTCGACGACTTTCAGCCAGTCCGCGAAATCTGAGGCGACTGAACCTTCGTTTTCCTGCAGGTCATGTTCGTTGTCTACGAACGCAAACCAGCTTCCTTCCGCGACTGTTACCGTCTTTGGCAGATAGCCTCGATTGTAGAACTCGATCATTTGCGGCCGGCGGCCCAGCTCGTCACGCAACGCACCATATCCTTCAACTCCCGCCTGCTTGCCCTTCGGAAGGAACTGTTTCAGCACATCTTTCGCGTCCAGTTCGACGTCCAGTAAACATCCCTCCGGTAGGTCGGGCGGTTCACCGTTCAGCCACTTCTTAAGATCTTTCCAACCTGCAGTCGTGGAACGTAGTGATAACAGGTGGATCATGCGTTGAGCGAAGACTCGGTGGTTACCGACGAAGTCCATGACCAGTAGATGAGTCTTGCCTTCACTGGCCCGCAAGCCGCGCCCCAGTTGTTGAAGAAAGATGACTTTCGATTCGGTCGGTCGAAGCATGATGACGCGATCGACGGCGGGGATGTCCAGGCCTTCGTTGAACATGTCGACAACGCACAGGTACTGAAGCTGGCCGGAACGCAGTCCGTTAAGTGACTCGGCGTAACTGTCACTGCGATCACCGGAAAATACAGCGGCAGAAGTCGCGTTTCGCTCACGAAGCCAGTCGCGAACAAATACGGCGTGACGCTGCGAGCAACAGAACACAATCGTCCGGCTCGCCGGATGTTCTTTCATCGCCAGGGCGAGCCGTTGCATACGCTCACTTTGTGCGACATGTTTCTCAAGCTCCGCGATATCGAAGCGACCGTTCCTCCAGGGGATCTGGTGAAAGTCGACAGTGTCCTTGATGCCAACGTAATGAAACGGAACGAGCGATTCATCGCTAATACCGTCACCGATCGTCGCATGGTAAGCAAGGTTGTCATCAAAGATCGTGGCGACGTCGTAGCCGTCTGAACGTTCAGGAGTCGCTGTCAGTCCCAGAATGAAGTTGCTCCGGAGTTGTGACAGGACTCTGCGATAGCTGGGGGAGTGTGCGTGATGCACTTCGTCCATCACTACGTAGTCAAACGTCTCTTCAGCAATTTGGTTCAGGCCTTCCGGTCGCGAAAGCTTCTGAACGGATGCGATCACGAGATCTCCGCAAAGTTCTCCACTGCTACCGAGGTACCATGCCGTTGTTCCTTCGTCGAATTGAGCGTCCAGCACGCGTGAAATTGCCGCCTCGGCCTGTGCAAGAATATGGGCTCGGTGAGCAATCACCAGAACACGGGGGCGGCGTTCCAGTTGTTGTCCGACTTGCCTGATATCAAACGCGGCAAGCCACGTCTTTCCCATACCCGTCGCTACAGCGACCAGTGCTCGCTGATAGCCGGCCGCTCGAATGCGATTCAGGCTCTCCAGCGCTTCCACCTGCCATGGACGCGGCTCAAACAGTTCGTCACGCGAATCGTGAGTTTCAGGCTGAAAGTGTTGTTGACGGGATTCCGTGGCATGCTTCGCGTAGTCGTCGATGAGTACGGGGGTGAGTGGCGAGGCAACGTCCCATAACGAAGCAAATTCAGCAGCAACCTGCTGATGTGCCGACGAGGGAACAGACTGAGTCGACAGCAAATTCCATTCGACGCCGGTCTGCAGGGCTGGAGCGGACAGATTACTGCTGCCAACAGCAATGAAACCGCCGCGATCGTCTGAAATCTGCCATGCCTTGGGATGGAATGATTGGGGTTCGGATGGCAGACGGTGCAGTTCGACCAGCTTTACTGACAAACGCACGTCTTCGAACTCGTCAGCGGCGGAAACCATCCACCCAAGTAGCCGTCGCAATGCCCGTACATCCGATATGTACAGGTAATCGCTCACGAGAATTCGAACGGATGCGTCATTACGTATCGCGTCGAACAATCGATTCTCGATCACGTCGAGTCCGGACCGCTGTACGAACGATACCAGCACATCAACCGTACGTGCGCCCGCGATTCTCCATGACAGATGATCCCACAGAGGTGAATCCGGATGTCCAGCACTCAATTCCAGCTTATGCTCGGCAGAATCTTCCTTCGTTTCTGTCGACGCGTCGATCAGATAGTTGCCGCGCTCCGGGATGACATGCCGAACCCCGCCACGCGGATCAGCCATATCACCTTTGCGGCGGGGAATCACATGAATGTGAACGTGTTGCACCGTCTGCCCGGCCGCGTCTCCACTGTTGAAGCCAACGTTGTAACCGTCGGGCTTCGGAGTTAGCTCTTTATCGAGCTGCAGCTTCACATCGTTGACCAGCTGCATTAACCCCATTTGCTCGTCTGCAGAGGCCTCAAACCAAGTGGGTACCACACGTCTGGTCATGACAAGTGTGTGCCCCGGCGTCACCGGAAAGCCATCGCGTATAGCAAAAGCTACGTCATTCGCGGCTACCCAGTCTGCTTCCTGTATTTGTTGAAACGGTGAGGTCATCAGGGGCAAAGTGTACTTCGTGTGCGGGGACACCTCAATCGGGCGTTCCCCTCCGTATCGCAAAGAAAGGGTCCTGCTTGCTTTCGCAGGCAGGGCGGGATTCAGACGCAGTGTTGGCAACGGCTGTGTTTTTCGGATGGCTGAATCATGGCATTTACCGCCCCCGTCTTCTATGAGCAAACTCTGAGTCTACCGTTCAAAGTCTGGTCGCGGTTAATTGAGGGCAGGTCAATCACTCCATTATGAAATGCAGTGCCGCAAAATAATTGCATTGACGCCGAGAGCTGCTGGCTAATTGATTCAAGTCGTGCCCGGTAAGCCGAGCATTGCGATTCCCCGAACGCCTCAGCAGCACCCGATTACGGCGCGTCTGGTGGACGCTGCATCGGATTGTATAGATCACGTGTGAGGAATTTTACTGCGCATGGACTTGTCCGGATAACTACTATTGAGACCGCACTTAACGGACCATCGTCTGTGATAATCGAAATGTGGCTGGACAGATGTGTCCTGTGATCTGCCGATCGCGTTAGTGCTACGAGGGACGCCACAACGGACCTGTTATCGCGCAACTGATCAACAAGGTTGGCTTCGTCATTGCCGCCAGACGCTGATTGAATCAATGGCCGGACGGCCTGCTGATATTCGTCCGCCATCTGGTCTGATGGTCGCGGCTTCAGTCAGGCTGATCTTCAGCAATATAACTTTTAAAGCACTGGTTCGGCGTCCTCTATGTGAAATCCCGATAGCACGTACGCTCGTGTTTCTTTTCAATATGATGTCGTCTTCCCCAAGCCACTCTTGCTGCATGTTGAGGTTGCGAAGACACGCCCCGGAGTGCGGCATAAATGCATGGGCCATGTCGACATCAGGGCAGGGCCTCATGTTATCACAGTTTGCGTAGTGTCACAGACGATACTGCGTCGTGGGAGTGAGCAAACTGCCATTGAAAACGTTCTGCGCGGCCACAAGTCAGCGTGAAACGCTGTACGGTACATCAGTCGACAGCGGACGGATGATCACGGCCATCAAGTCTCGCAAGAATACTTGCGTCGGCCAGACTCGACACAACTCGCGAAGCTCGGGAAAAGTCTCCATGACGGGTATGTCGGTTGGGAACGGCAAAGACAAACGTGCCGGCAGCGGCTGCAGCCCGCATGCCGGTCTCACTGTCTTCCAGGACCATTGTGTTTTCCGGGGAAACGTCGAGTAATCCCGTCGCAGCCAGATAGATTTCCGGGTGAGGCTTCCCTTCAGTAACGTCTTCGGCCGCCAGTGTGACCTGGAATCGGTGCAGTAACTGGAATTTTTCCAGCAGATGAGACATGTAATCACGTGGCGAAGACGTCGCCACGGCTTTGGGAATTTTTCGCCGTTCGACTTCCGCCAGCAGCGACAACAGTCCCGGCATCACGTGAAGGTGATTTTCAGCGATCTCCGCAAACAGATCACGTGTTTCCTGCTTCAGGTCTGCGATGTCGTCGGTGATGCCGGACAAATCCTTCAGGGCCTGGAACGCCTCGTCCGGTCGCCGTCCCAGCATGCGGTGACGAATGTCGTCTGTCATCTGCATACCGCGACGCGACATCAGTTCGTTTCCGGCAAGGTCAAACACATCTTCAGTGTTCAGCATCAAGCCGTCCAGATCAAAGACGACAGCTTCAATTGGCGGGAAATCGGAAAACATCAGGTCAGTTCATTCAACGGTGCGTTTCGGTAACTCAAATCCAGCAGTTCCATTGGATGCAGAACTGGCACCGAGTGGCCGGCCTTTGTGAGTTGAGCCTGTAGTTGAAGCGAACAGCCGGCATTGCCCGTCACAATAAGATCCGGCCGAACCTTCATGAGTTCGCTGACCTTCCGCTGGCCCAGGCTGTCTGCCATGTCCGGTTGAGTCAGATTGTAACTGCCGGCAGCTCCGCAGCAGAGTTCTGCTTCTGCAATCGGCTGCAGCGTAATACCCGGAATCATCAACAGAAGATGGCGTGGCTGTTCACGGATCTGCTGAGCGTGCTGCAGGTGACAGGCATCCTGATAGGCGACCGTCGCATTGATGGGTCCCTCTGGGGCGCGAGGTCCAAGCTCGGCAAGAAATTCAGAGACATCCTTCACTCGGGAAACGAACTTCGCGGGATCAAGATCTGAGTCCGTGGCAACTTCCTTCAGGATGTGGGTGTAGTCCTTCAGCATTGCCCCACAACCGGCGACATTGACGATAATCGCATCAAGACTGTCATCGCTGAATGCCTCATAATTCTGACGAATTAACTCGACCGCGGGGTCGGACGCCCCACTGTGATAGTGAATTGCGCCACAGCATCCCTGATCCCCGGGGATAACGACGTCGCAGCCGTTTTCCTGCAGGACGCGTGCAGTGGCCCAGTGAACTTGCCGGAACATTGCGTCTGCCACGCAGCCCAGGAACAGCCCGATTCTTGCGCGACGTTCTCCCTTCGCTGGCAGAAAACTCGGCAGCTGTGGCAGCCGTTTTCCGAGCGGCGGAAGTTGTTCCTGCATACGCCGCAAACGTTCCGGCAGCAGGCGAGTCAGTCCAGCAGCCTGAGCCAGACGATCCAGCTTCAGTCGCTGCATCCACCGCGCCGGAATCAGGGCCCGTGCCATTCTCTCACGGTTGGGGAACAGTCCGTACATAATCCAACGATGAAACCAGTCGGGCCCGGACGAAGCGGGCAGCGTAGTTTCGACTGGTGTGGGGGCGGCTGTGGAGAGTTCGTGCATCTCGACACGAAATGGTTCAATCAGCCTGCCGTACTGAACTCCAGAAGGACAGGCTGATTCGCAACTACGGCAGTCGAGACAAAGATCCAGATGCCCTTTCACCTTGTCCGTCAGGTCGATTTGCCCGTCTACGACAGAGCGCATCAGATAGATGCGCCCACGAGGGCTGTCGTTCTCGTCGCCGGTTTCAACGTACGTCGGGCACGCGGATGTACACAGTCCGCAGTGCACGCAATCCAGAAAACGTTCGTACGGAATTGTCCGTCCGATGACAGCTGCGTTGGGATGTGATTCAGGTTCCGACATGTGGGAGTGCCAACAGTTTCAAGGCTGACTCAGTTGCAAAAAACAGAATGAGGGTCGAACGTGTTTCGAAGTCGAAGCGACAGCACATCCGTGCTGTCTGCCGGATGATCGACAGACCACTGGGACACGCTTCCACTATGACGAGACACGACTTCCTCACAGATAGCCCGGATGCGTCCGTCGCCAGCCTCTTTCTTCACGAACACATAGCCATTGCCGGCATGGCCCTGAGAAGAATATCCGGTGGCCGCAAGCTCCGAAGCGACCGTAACAAGTTTTGACGGAATTGTCCGGATTCGAATAACGTTGTCATTCCAGCAATACTCGGCGTTTCGGCAATGTTGTTCCACAGCCGACGCCGAATCGTCAGATTCAAACTGCTCGCCTTCGGCGCAGTCTTTCCTGAGTTCATCAAGCTGCCAGCGGCACGCCGCTTCTGTACCCTCCACGCCGATGTGCAGCGTCTGCGGGAAATGTTCGTTACCGCTGCCCGAGCCATCGGTTTGCTGCTGCATGGGTGCTGCGGCACCGAAGTCAAAGTCTAGCAGTACTGGATTCGCAGCTGTGACATTTAGCCGGCCAAGCGATTTGTCCAGCCCTGCCGTGTCCCTAAAACGGAAGCTCCGCAGCATCGAACATGCGGGCAGCGGCTTCAGCTTGAAGGTGATCCGCGTCAGAATGCCAAGCGATCCACGCGAGCCCACCACCAGGCGGCACAGGTCATATCCGGCGACGTTCTTGACCACTCGTCCGCCCGCATGAAAGATCCGGCCCTGGCCGTCGACAGCTTCGATTCCGATAACATAATCTCGCAGGGTACCGTAACCATACTGCCGTGGCCCCGTTGCGTCGCCTGCCACCAGGGCCCCGACTGAGATGGAAGGGGCGAAGCCGTCTATCGGTAGCTGTTGTTTTTCCTCCGCAAGAATTCCGCCTAATTCTGACACAGGCATGCCCGCCTCGACCGTCACGGTCATGTCTCGTGCCGGATATTCAACAACTGAATTCATTTTCTGCAAATTAACACGCTTTACCACATCCGACGAGGAGTTCCCGTCGGAAGGGGAAATGTATCTGGTGCTAATTTGGTTCCTGTCTGCGATGGCTGCGCGCACGATCTCCGCGACTTCTTCAACGGAAGCCGGTGTTACCACCTGTTCGGGAGAAATATCACTCATTGATTGTCCGTTGTCTCATTCAAGAGTCTCAGCGGTTGGAACGACACAGGCACGGCCGACCTTCCACGGCACCGCTGGCCGGAGCGTCCCGGTTACATCGCGGCTTGTCGTCCAGGAAGATTTTTCTCGATGTGTTCCATGCCACAGGCACCGGCGGTTGGCAGCAGTTTACCGGGGCTGCAGCGTCCTTGCGGATTAAATGCTTTCCGCACGTCTTCCATCACCGCCAGATCTTCTTCTGTGAAAAGGCGATTCATGAAACTTATCTTTTCAACTCCGATACCGTGTTCGCCCGTCACGCTGCCACCTAGTTCGATGCATTTCCCCAGGATTTCATCGCTGGCCAGCATGACCCGCTTCACCTGTTCGGCATTGCGTTCATCAAACAGCAGGATCGGGTGCAGGTTACCGTCACCCGCGTGAAACACATTCACGACACGAATGTCGTGCCTCTTGCTGACCTCTGCGATGAATCTAAGGATTTCCGGCACTTTGGTCCGCGGAACCACGCCGTCCTGAGTGCAGTAGCTGGGGCTTAGCCGGCCGATTGCCCCGAATGCCTGTTTACGGCACTTCCACAGTAACGCCCGTTCCTGTTCGGTTTGCGACAATCGTACTTCGCGCGCCCCGGAGTCTTTGCAGAGTCTGGTAATTGTTTCGGCTTCAGCATCGACGGCCACTTCCAGCCCGTCCACTTCAATCAGCAGCACAGCTTCAGCGTCCAGCGGAAAACCGAAATGAAAGGCTTCTTCCAGCGCGCCCACGATTCCCTTGTCCATCATTTCCAGAGCGGCTGGCACGATGCCTGCTCCGATGATGTTGCTGATGGCCTGAGTCGTGTCGTCTACAGAATCGAAAATCGCCAGCATCGTTCGGTAGGCAGCCGGGTTGCGTGTGATCCTGACCCAGACTTTGGTTACAACTCCAAAGGTTCCTTCGCTGCCGACAAACAAACCTGGCAGATCGAATCCGTTGCCTTTGCCGCACGGACCACCGATCTCAATCAGTTCACCCTGCGGCGAGACGAATTCGATTCCGATCACATGATTAACTGTGACACCATATTTCAGCGTGTGAGGTCCGCCGCTGTTTGTAGCCACATTGCCGCCGATTGTGCACGCCCCCTGGCTGGACGGGTCGGGGGCATAGTGAAACCCCGTTCCGGCAAGAGCCCGAGTCAAATTGACGTTAACGACGCCCGGTTCGACAACGGCGTATCGATCCCGCAGGTTAATTTCGAGAATCCGACGCATTTTTGTCAGGGCGATCATGACTCCGCCACCAACTGGCAGGCATCCGCCCGCCAGGCTTGTGCCTGCGCCACGCGGAACGAACGGAACGTTATAGCTCGCACAGGCGGCAACAATCGCCACGACTTCGGCTGCGTCTTCCGGAAAAACAACAACGTCGGGTACGCTTTTCTCCACGACATAACCGTCGCATTCATAGACGAGCAGCTCGTCCCTGGAGTCAAGTAAACGCGCGCATCCCACAATCGCTGCCAGTTCCGTCAGGAAATCTGCAGTAATGACGCAACTAGTGGTGCCGGTGTCCGCAGTGGTCATGGGAATATCTGCAAATGAAGGAGAGCCACGCTGTGGAACGCCCGTTCGTGAACGCCGCAGTAACACAATGTCACCGGTTCAGGGACACATCCGCATTGCGACGCCGTCATTTCAGTAACTGAAACCATTCTTTCTGATGTGAACGAACGGGGCGAATTCCGATGCGTCCTGATGGGCCGCTGCTGCGATGATGTCCACCAGGTAGATGACGTGATCGCCCGCTTCCATGGTCGAAACGATCCTGCCTTCCATTGATGCCATAGCCGCTTTCAGCAGGGGCAGTCCGTTCCTGCCTTCCAGAATTTCGACGCCGGCGAAGGCATCAGCATCAGGGTCAAAGCCCTTGCCGAAGTGCTTAAACAGAATGCCGTCACCATTGGCGACCTGATTGATGGTGACGGGGCATCCGTCAGTCAGCCAGTCGTTCAGATACCGTGACTTGTTGACGGCCACTGTTACCTGCGGCGGCTCAAACGAAGCCTGTTGAAGCCAACTGGCCAGCAAGCCGGTTTTCTGTTTCCCGCCATCCCCGGCAACGAGAATGAAGACGCCACTGGGAACGCGTCCGAGAACCGGACCGACAACGTCTTTGGTTTCCTGACTCATCATGTTGAATGCACCGTTTGAGCGACAAATTCATTGGCATAACTCAGCCGCGATCATAGCAGGTGTGAACGCGGACGGAATGCAGCTGACTAATGATCGACACGAATTCATTGCAGCCCAATATTTTGGCACTAGTTGCCCGCTTTTTGACGCGGGACTCTTCAGGTCAGCGTCTTGTCAGGCTATAATACCGTACATAAACAGCGGCTGGTGGTCTCCATGCCTGATGTGCCTGATTGTTGCGCATTGTGGCTGTTTGTTGTACAACGTAGGTGCAGTGTGGACAGAATTCCGACTGCCAGAGCGAGTATTCGATGTCCAGCAGTGATGGAATGGATGGAATCATTGGGCAGAGCCCTCCGATGCAGGAAGTGTATCGCGTCACGCGGAAGGTGGCTCCCACCTCAGCCACGGTGTTGCTGACCGGCGAAACCGGAACGGGCAAGGAGCTGGTCGCACGGGTCCTGCATGAATTGAGTTCACGATCCACAGGTCCGTTTGTGCGTGTCAACTGCGGGGCGCTTTCCGAAAGTCTCCTGGAAAGCGAATTGTTCGGACACGTCAAAGGTGCGTTCACCAGTGCCCACGAGACTCGCACCGGACGGTTTGAGGCGGCTCATGGCGGCACCGTATTCCTGGATGAAATCAACTCCGTCAGCTACCAGCTTCAGGTGAAGTTGTTGCGGGTACTGCAGGAGCAGGAATTCGAACGTGTGGGGGACACGAAAACAATCCGCGTTGACTGTCGTGTGATCGCTGCGACAAACGTGGACCTAATGGACGAAATTCAAGCGGGTCGCTTCAGGGACGATCTGTATTATCGCCTGAATGTGATTCCGATTTATTTGCCGGCGTTGCGGGAGCGTCCGGATGACATACCAGCTCTGGTTCAGTTTTTTATGACGCGTTACGTTGAGCAGAATAAACTTCCCGACACCAGAGTCACGACGGCCGCATTGAATTTTCTCAGTCAGTACGACTGGCCTGGCAATGTTCGTGAGCTGCAGAACTATATCGAACGGGCCATCGTTCTGTCGTCATCCAGAGAAGTGGACGTGGAAGATCTGCCCCAGCATGTCCGTGGTTTGGCGCCATTACGAATCGGTCGGAAGGACACCAACAGTATTGATGCGGTGTGTACGTCGCTTGTCAGCATGGGAATCTCGAAGGCCGGTGGCGAATCGAACGAGCTCTATGGTGCAGTTGTCAGTCGTATTGAGAGAGAGGTCATACTGCAGGTTCTGCGACAGTGTCAGGGTGTGCAGACGCGGACCGCGACCCGGCTGGGCATCAACCGAAACACCTTACACAAGAAGATCGAGGAACACTCGCTGCAGGACGAGGCTCGCTAACGTCTTGACGGTTGTTTCTGCTGTCGATAATACTTGAAGCCAGGCAGAAAGAAGGCCAGTGCGGAGACCACGCCGAACAGTGAAATGCTGAAGTTTGGTGTTTCCTGCCGTTGCATGGCTGCCATTACAATTGATGTGGCAAACAGGGCGCCTGCATGGATGTAGAATCGGCCGGACAGCATTCCCGCTTTGGCGAGGAAGACGATACCGGCGATACAGCCCAGGACCGGTGAAAACGTCAGCACGGGTTCATCCATCACGGATTCGACCGCGAACAGCATTGACGAGGCGATCATGCTGCCGCCCCAGACATGAGCGATTTGTCGTTCGATGGACGTAATCGGGCCGGACCGGCTGCGCAGGTTCCAGAACACTGCCGCCCACAATCCCAGGCCAACAACCCAGAGTCCAACGTACGGCATCCGCGACGTGACACCTGCGATTTGGCAAGCATTTGTTAATAGACACAGTGCCAGCAGGACCATACTGTGCAACATCCACAGCAGTCCCCAATTACGCAGAATAGTGATGTGGTGTGATTCACGCATCAGTCGCGAAATTACGTTCATGATTGTGGATCGACGAGCGCTGACGGGCGCCTTGTTCAGCCAGGCCGTCAGATCGTCAGCAAGCTGCCCGGCCGCAGCGTATCGCAGGTCACGGGGTTTCTGAAGACACTTCAGGACCACCATTTCCAGATCAGAATCCACTTTCGAATTCAGAACGCGAATTGCCGGCGGGTCCTGTTCCATCACCATCAGCAATGTGTCAAATGCAGATGCCGCCTGAAATGGTGGTCTGCCGGTCAGCATCGCAAACAGTATGGCGCCCAGGCTGTAGATGTCTGACGTGACATCGATCGCTTCGGTTTGCCCGGCCGCCTGCTCCGGAGACATCCAGGACGGCGTGCCCAGAATCGCTCCACTCTGCGTCAGATTTGCATCGGCACTGCCACCCCTGATCATCAGAGAGTCATCTGACGCAGGAACACGCTTGGCCAGACCGAAGTCTGTGACAAAGGGCTCTCCCGCATGAGTGATAAGAATGTTAGAGGGTTTGAGGTCTCTGTGTAGAACGCCGGCTCGGTGAGCAGAGTTGATGGCTTCGACGACGGGAAGCAGCAGGCGAACGGCGTCTTCTGCGGTCATTGGCCCATTGGCCAGTCGCTGGGACAGAGTCGTGCCCTCAACAAACTGCATGCTGAACCACGGTTGCCCGTCATGCTCACCGACTTCATACACCGGGACAATGCTGGGATGACTGAGCCGTGCCGCGGCCAGTGCCTCGGCACGCAGGCGGGCAAGGTCCTGAGATGCGGCGAACGCGGCATTAGGAATCATTTTTAGTGCGACCGTACGGTCGAGCGACTGTTGATAAGCTCGATACACGACACCCATGCCGCCACGGCCGACTTCTTCACGGAGCTCGTATTCGCCGATTCTTGAACCAACGGGGGACGTGGTCAGGGGCGTTGCTGCGGGCTCGGATGTTTCGCTGGAAGTAATGTGGTTTAACTCATCGGACTGCAGCAACGCCACGTCGGCAGCGATCATCGCCGTCGCGTACAGTTCCCGGATGTCGGCTTCGAGATCCGGATTGTCGTGAACGGCCTGATCCAGCAGCTCTGCCGAAGAATCGCCTTGTGAATCATTAATCAGACGATCCAGTACTTTCGCGAGCCGTTCGTCGCGAAGACGGACATCGTCACGTTCATTGCCTGAAGTTTCTGTTAGAGAATTCACCAGGTCACCAATTGCAAACGGAGTTGCCGCAGCAGCGGATTTCGGCTCGAATGCTGCCGCAGGCAGCTTGAGCTACTGGCTGCATCACGCCGAAAACGCGTTCAGATAGGGCACTGTTGTGATATGCTCTCTGATAGCGCATGAGGCGCTCAGCAGTTGCCCCAGATAATCCCATTCGCCGGAGACAAGGGCCTCGCGAGCGCTGGACGGCATCTCCACAGACAGACTCAGATCCCCTGCTGTAGCAGTCAGGCTTTCCAGGCAAACGACGATGTTCAGGGGTGGGGCAGCTTCGACCGCAGCCGCCAGCCTATCCAGGTCATCGCGCGATGCGGTAACGGCCGCTACGCCCAGTGAGCAGCAGTTGCCGAAGAAAATCTCCGCAAATGATTCGGCGATTACAGCTTTGATCCCCCACCGCATCAGCGACTGAGGTGCATGTTCGCGGGACGATCCACAGCCGAAGTTTCTGCCGGCGACCAGAACACTGGCCCCTCGAAATTCTGATTGATTAAACGGGTGCCGGGGATCCTGCTGACGATCGTCTTCGAAGGCATAGTCACCCAGTCCGTCGAACGTCACACATCGCAGATATCGAGCCGGGATGATGCGGTCGGTGTCGATATCGTCCAGCATCAGGGGAATGCCGGTGCCATTTACAGATTTGATTTCATTTGTCATCGTTATGTTCTTTCAGACGCTGAATAGGATGCCGGGAGAATCTGCATTGAAGAGATCGGCAAAGGCGTGGTTCGTTCAGTGCGATCGATCGCAGCAATGTTGACGTGATTTACCTTTTCTCACGGAGCCGCCGGATGCCTCTATACGGTGGCGCCTGCAAATTCCCTGATGTCTGCCACTCGACCTTCGATCGCTGCTGCCGCAACCATGGCGGGACTCATCAGCAACGTTCGCCCCGTCGGACTGCCCTGACGGCCCTTGAAATTTCGGTTGCTGGAGGACGCACACACCTCGCGCCCCTGAAGTTTATCCGGGTTCATGGCAAGGCACATGCTGCAACCCGCTTCACGCCACTCAAAACCCGCCGTTTCAAACACTTCATGCAGTCCCTCCTGCATCGCCTGTTGCCGCACCAGTTGTGAGCCCGGTACAACGATGGCCTTGACGCTGTCAGCGACCTTGTGTCCCTCGACGATTCGAGCAGCCTCCCGCAGGTCCGACATCCGTGAATTTGTGCAGGATCCAATGAATGCAACATCAATCGGAGTCCCTTTGACCGGCTCGCCCTCCGCAAGTCCCATAAAGTCCAGAGCCTCTTTAATGAGAGTCTGCTCTCCGGCATCACAGTCTGCCACGTTCGGTAACGGTTGACTTACACCAACAGACTGGGCCGGCGTGATACCCCACGTGACGGTCGGTTCGATATCTGCAGCGTTGTAGACGACTTGATCGTCAAATTCCGCATCATCGCCCGACGCCAGAGTCAGCCACCATGCAGCGGCTCGTTCGAATTCGTCTCCGGTCGGAACGGACGGGCGACCACGCAGATACTCAACCGTTTTTTCATCGGGATTAATATAGCCGCAACGAGCACCGCCTTCGATGCTCATGTTGCAGACGGTCATCCGCTCTTCCATAGACATTGCATCGAACGTCGTGCCGGCATATTCGTACGCGTAGCCAACGCCCCCCTGCACGCCCAGTTTCTGAATGATATACAGAATGACATCCTTCGCGTAAACGCCGGGCGCCAGATTACCATTGACCACAACTCGCCGCACTTTCGGGCGACTCAGGAACATCGTTTGAGTCGCCAGTACCTGTGCCACATTGCTGGTACCAATACCGATCGCGATGGCGCCGAAGGCTCCATGCGTGCTGGTATGACTATCGCCGCATACGATGGTCATGCCAGGCTGCGTAAGCCCCTGCTCCGGCCCAACAACGTGTACGATGCCCTGGCGGCCATCTTTCAGGTTCAGTAATTTCACTCCGAACTCGTCACAATTCCGTTCGATGGCGGACATCATTTTCTCGGCCAGGCCATCCTGGAATGGTCGTGACTGATCGGACGTGGGGACGATGTGATCGACCGTGGCGACCGTTTGATTCGGGTAAGCGACCTTCAGGTTGCGGTCCCGCAGGATCTCAAACGCCTGCGGACTGGTGACTTCATGAATCAGATGAAGTCCGATAAACAGCTGAGTCTGGTCGTTCGGCAGAGTGCGAACGTCGTGAAGATTCCATACTTTGTTGAACAGGTTTCGTCGGTCGGACATGAATAATTTCGCCAGAGATCAAGGAAAACAGAGCGCTGTTACAGGGCCGATGACATGTGCCGCTGGTCTTCGGTTCGGCAGTATAACGACGCAGAATGCCATTGTGACCGGTTGTCAGACGAACGTGTACTGAAATCTGAAGATCAATACCGGGCATGTCGAAAGTCGTGCCGCCACCCGCCCGTAACGCTGCGTCAAGCGGTCAAATGCGGTCTGCGGATGAGGGGTGATAGACAGGTCCCGCCCAAGCCCCACCGTCACGATATTCAAGCCATGAACCCCCCGGCAGAAAGTTGCAGTGGTCGATTAAGTCTGATTCTGGCTGACAAAACTTCTCGGGACACCGTGAACCGCAGTGGATGTTCTTGACGGGCAGTTTCTGCCAGTTTAGAATATTAAACGGATGGTTGTCCGTAAAGGCTTTCTGTGACGGGTTTTCCGCCAATCGTTATGCGGTCAAAGTCCTTGGATTCGCGACGACGATAATAGACATACCGGTCGACAAGCTTCAGCCGACACTCCTTCCTGCCGCCATAATTCCTACCACCACGATTGCACTATCAATCGGTATCTACGAGGTGCCAGATGCTGACGATTCTTGGAAACAGGACGAAGTACTGTGACGGCGTGTCGCGCCGCAGCTTCCTTAAGATCGGCGGACTGTCGATGGGGGCGGTTGGTGGTACCAGTCTGACTGACCTGCTGCGAGCGGAATCCACTGCGGTCGCGCCGCAGACTCAAAAGTCCATCATTAACATTTTTCTTGGTGGCGGTCCGCCTCACCAGGACATGTGGGAAATCAAGACGGATGCTCCCGCTGAGATCCGAGGTGAGTTTTCTCCCATCAGTACGGCCGTGCCTGGCATCCAGATTGGCGAGTGTTTTCCCAAACTGGCCGCGATGATGGACAAACTTGTGGTCATCCGATCCGTTGTCGGTTGTTCCGGTGGACACGACGCGTTTCAGTGTTTCAGTGGCTGGGATCGTCGCAGCCTGGCTTCCGTCGGCGGGCGTCCCAGTATTGGCAGTTGTCTTGCAAAACTTCGTGGTCCGTCTGATCCGGCCATTCCGCCGACAGTTGCACTGGCCAGCAAGACAAAACATGTTCCCTGGTCAGAACCGGGCGCAGCTGGTTTTCTGGGAGCCGGCTACCAGGCGTTTCGTCCCAGCGGTGACGGAATGGACGATCTGAAGCTCAACGGAGTCACCCTGGAAAGACTGCGGGATCGGGAACAGTTGCTGACAGGTCTTGACGGGTTAAAGCGAAACGCCGACGCGACGGGAATCATGGACGGCGTCGACGCGTTTACTCAGGCAGCCTTCGGCGTGCTCACTTCCAGCAAGCTGGCCGATGCCCTGGACATATCTCAAGAACCGGCTGAAATTCGCGAACGTTATGGCAACGGCAAGCCCTATAAATATCAGTACGATGGAGCTCCCACCTGTAACGACCATATCCTGATGGCTCGTCGGCTGGTCGAGGCGGGTGTGCGTTCTGTCACCCTGTCGTTTGGTCGCTGGGACAGTCATGGTGCGAACTTTGATCTGGTGCGTGATCACGGCACGAAGCTGGATCAGGCCGTCAGTGCGCTGGTTCAGGATCTTGACGAACGAGGCATGCTGGATGATGTGACGATTGTTGTCTGGGGCGAATTCGGCAGGACACCGCGAATCAACAAGGGGGCGGGACGTGACCACTGGCCGCAGGTCAGCTGTGCGTTGATGGCCGGTGGCGGCATGAGAACCGGTCAGGCAATCGGCGCCACGAACCGTCTGGGGGAACGGCCCGTCAGTCGTCCCGTGGACATGCAGGAAGTGGTCGCAACGGCGTATCACAACCTGGGAATCGATACGATGAACACCACGCTCAGCGATCCAACCGGGCGTCCGCAGTTCCTGGTGGACAAGCGTGATCCCATTCGTGAGCTCGTTTAGCAAAGTTCGCGGCCTGAAAGAATAAGCTTCGGTCCAAACGGCCGGGGCTGTTTTTTTTTAAGCATGACGTCGGCAACTCAGCGTTTTCGTTTTGTAATTCTGGAGCACGATTCCCCGTTTTTGCATTGGGATCTGTTGCTGCAGCAGGGGCGGGCGCTGGCTGCGTGGCGCCTGCTGAGTCCGATGGTCACCACCAGCTGGATTCCTGCTGAAGCATTGCCGGACCATCGTCTGATCTACCTGGATTACGAAGGCCCCGTCAGCAACAATCGCGGTGTGGTGACCCGCGTCGCCAGCGGTGAATTCTCAGTCTGCAGTGACGGCCCGGAAGAACGAATTTACGAACTGTTTAACTGTGATGTGGCTACGAGTGCACGATGCCGCAGGTTCGATTCGACGACACCGGAGTGGCGATTCGAATGAGTAACACGGATTTTCGGCAACTGCTTCAGCAACGCCTGGCCGAACTGGATGCACGCGGACAACGACGCTGTCGCCGCACGGTGGACAGTCTTCCCGGCGGGACGTGTCGTATCAACGGGCGTGAACTGGTCAACTTCGGTGGCAACGATTACCTGAATCTTGCGCACGAGATCGGTGGTTCCAACGGGGTCCGTGAGGTTTTCCGCCGGCAGGTTGGAGCAACCGCCAGTGCTTTGGTGTGTGGACGAAGTCAATGGCACGAATCTCTGGAAAATGCACTGGCAGATTTCGAAGAAACTGAGGCCGTTCTGTTGTTCCCCACCGGATTTGCGGCCAACCTTGGAGTTATCAGCAGCCTGGTTCAGCCTGGCGACGCCGTCTGGTGCGATCGAGACAACCATGCCAGTATCGTCGACGCCTGCCGGGACTGCGCCGGACAAATGCTGGTGTACCGTCGCGACCGACTTGATTCTCTGGACGAATCCCTGAAGCATCGCAGGAGCGAACACCAACAGGTTTTTGTTGTAACCGACGGTGTGTTCAGTATGGACGGTTGCGTGCCCGACTTGCCCTTGATCTGTGAAATTGCGGAGCGACACGATGCTATGGTTATTGTCGACGAGGCTCACGGAACGGGCGTTCTTGGTGCTCACGGTCGTGGTGTCTGCGATTTCAGTAACGTGGAAGAGCGCGTCCTTGCCAGAGTGGGCACGATGAGCAAAGCCCTGGGTGGACTGGGCGGATTTGTGGCTGCGGACCGGATAACAGTTGACTGGCTGCGGAATACGGCGCGACCGCAGTTTTTCTCTACGGCGCTGCCGCCCGCCATCTGTGCTGCCATGTTGGAATCACTGAAAATTATTCAGGCAGAACCACATCGTCGTCAGCATCTGGCGATGCTGACAACATTTGCTCACCAGCAAATCGACGAGCTTGGTCTGCAGAACGTCAGGGGCGGAGTGGCACCGATTGTACCGATTCTGCTTGGGGACGAGGATCTGGCTGTACGCGTCTCGACCGATCTGCAGGATGCT
>Ga0315331_10000787_pt1 | contig 22750 bp, 21 predicted proteins | sample M160m34915metaG_FD_203456 | JGI IMG/M metagenome (GOLD analysis project Ga0315331, IMG submission 203456) | Ammonia-oxidizing marine archaeal communities from Monterey Bay, California, United States - M1 60m 34915 | ecosystem: Environmental > Aquatic > Marine > Intertidal zone | place: USA...
TTGGCAAACTGCGCTGGGTCGAGTTCTGCTTCGCGGACGGATTCGTAGAGGGCGGATGCCGCGCATGCTCGTTCAAGCGGGTCCGTTAGCTTCGGTGTATTGGAGAGCAGCCAGGAACTGCTGATCGGATCGGGAACGAATTGTCCGTATGCCACATCCTGTGGGTTGACGATGATGGCAACTGGGGCTTGCTTGCCTTCGAGTGATGTGACACGAGTTTCGAGAGCGTCGATTTGCACCGAATCCGTGCGTCGGCTGCCGTCAGCATTGAAGACCAGTAATTCTAAGTCCATCGGCCAGCTGCCCTCGCCGCCGAGTGCGCGTTGCGAGATCACAGCTTTTTGCACCAGACCGTCTTCTCCTGTTTGCCAACTACAGCGCACTTGTGGCATCGATGGTGCCAGAAGCCACCGTTGCGACCAGCGGCCAAGGTCCTTGCGTGCCGCAGCTTCAAGTGCCGCTGCTAGGTCGCGCCAGTCGGCGTTGCTGTAGGCGTGTTTCTCGAGGAATTTCTTTAGGCCGGTGCGGAATACGTCTGGGCCAAGTTGGGAATGCAGGGCGCGCAGCACCGCGGGTGCCTTGTTGTAGACAATCGCGCCATAAGCGGATTTGGCGTCGGCCAGGTTTTGTAACTCTTGGAAAATTGGTGTTGTGCCAGCCGTCGCGTCGACGGCGTATGCGCGTGGTTTGACTCGTTGCAAAAATCTCAGCCACGCGCGTTGGCCTGGTTCTAGTTCTGCCATGGCCTTGTAGCCATAAAACGTCGCGAACCCCTCTTTGAGCCACAGATCGTCAAACCACTTCATCGTCACGAGGTTGCCGAACCATTGGTGACTCAGTTCGTGGTAGATGAGTGTGCTGCGCCGCACTTGTTCGTCCACTGTTGGAGGGTGGTCGAAGACGATCGACGATTCGCGATAAAAAATCGCGCCCGCGTGTTCCATGCCGCCGTAGGGGAAGCCGGGGAGCAACACGAGGTCGAGTTTGTCGAACGGGTATGGCACATCGAATGCCGTTGCTAGCCAGTCGAGCCCTTCGTGGTGCAGTTTGGTGATCGTTGGGCGATCGATGTCTTTGAGTTTCGATTGGCGCAACAGAATGCGCATCGGTGCGTCGGTTGTAATTCCAGGGACGTTTGGATGGGGCGGTGTGATAAGGGCGAACGGTCCCGTGGCGAATGCGAATAGGTAGGTCGGTAGCGGCTTGGTTTGTTCAAACCGCCACAGCTCACCTGCGACCTCGCTGTCGCGGGGTGAGCTTCCGGACGTGGTGGGCGCTGCATTGGCTACAGCGGTCCAGCCTTTTGGCACATCGAGTTCTAAGCGGAACTTTGCTCGCAGATCCGGTTGGTCGAAGCAAGGAAACAGTCCGTGGGCATCCGCTGGCACTAGCAGCGTGTAGAAATATTCGCGCTTGTCGTTGGCGTCGCGATAGACAGTTAGTGGTGTTCCTGTCGGAGCGACCTTTGCACGGAACTTGGCGCGAATGCCATTTAGGCCAGGGCCGAGTAGTTCGGCTGGCACAACCAAATGGTTGTGGATGCGTTCGAGGTCGACTTCTTTTGAATTGACCTCAATGTTGCTGATCTCCTCGCCGGCGAAATCGAGTACGAGCTGTGACGGATCATCTTGGCTGTCGAGTTGGAACCGTATCCATATGGATCCTTCGACGTCTTCTGCTCCCTCCAGTAGTCGGAATTGCAGGTCGTATTGGACATCGTTGATCGTCGCCTTGCGCGTTCTGGCTAGATCGCGATCTATCCCAGGCGTTGGGTCTTGCGGCATGGTGAGAGCGATCAGAGTCAGGCCGGCAGCGAGCATGCCTAGCAATCTAGCCCTCCATCGGGTTGCTCGCACTGGCGAAGCGAGTTCCGGGGTGATCTAAGCTGGAGGTGGGGGGCTCGGGCGCCGTCTGCAGGTTTGTGCCTGGAGCGCTATTACTTGGGCGCAGCCCTGTGCCTATCGAGTGCTTTGCTCGTGTCCAATACTGGGCTACAGCGTTGATCGGGCACGCGCTTGTCTTGATGCGCTGTTTAGCACTTCGGTGCGAATGCAGCCTCAAGTGCGCCTGATGTGATCGCCGTGTGTGAGGCACTCCAAGTTGCGACCCCGTTCTCAAACAGGATTGCTTGCGGAGACTCATGTTCGACGCCGCATTGCTGTGCGATCTCGCGTGCGAGTATGGGGGCGCTGGCGACGTTTAGTAGCAGCGTGGTGGTGCCGGGGTGATCCAGTTGGAACATTCTGAATTCGGCGTGTGCCGTTGAGCTGATCGGGCACAGCGGACTGTGCTTGAGTAGCAAGACGCGCGGTTGCGCGATTGCTGCTTCGAACGCCGCGATGTCGGCTAGGTCAAGATTCTGCTCGGTCATGCTGTGCGCGTTCGCTTAGGGGAGTATTCGCACCGTGCCAGCATCGCTGGCGATCACGATGCGGCCGGTCATGCCAACGAATAAGCCGTGATCGACTACGCCGACCATAGAATCAAGGTCATTGGCGAGCGCTGTTGGGTTGGCGATGCCTGAGTAGGTGCAATCGAGGATCCAGTTGCCGTTGTCGGTGACTAATGGCTGATCGCCTTTTTGTCGGACTTCGGTGGTGCAGCCCGTCGCTTCGATTCGCCGGCGTGCGTGTGTCCAGCCAAATGGCAGTACTTCGACGGGCAGGCGAAAGGACTTCCCGAGTGTGTCGACCATCTTGTTTTCGCCGACGATGACAACGAGTTCTTTTGCCGTGGCTGCGACGATGCGTTCGCGGGTGTGTGCTGCGCCGCCACCCTTGATGAGGTTCTTCTGTGGATCGACTTCGTCAGCGCCGTCGATCGCGAGGTCTAACTGCTCGATGTCTTCCAGCGCAACCAGTGGAATGCCCTGCTCTTTGGCGGCTGCCGCGGTTCCATTGCTGGTTGGCGTACCGCGGATCTGTAGTCCCTCGTTGCGGATGCGTTCGGCGAGGCGCTCAAGCACGAATAGGAATGTGGAGCCACTTCCCAGGCCAATGGTGGTGCCATCTTGAACGAGGTTCGCGGCAGCGTATGCGGCGGAGCGCTTGGCTACATTGGGGTCCGTCATGCGGGAAACGTAGTCGATGGGCTCCGGCGGGGCTACGCGCAGTCGTCCTGGATCTGGCTTGTTGACCGCGTGGCGGTTGGACCGTTACCTAGTTCGTTCATTGCTGCCCGCTTCTGTCCATGCGATTCATGCCGAAACTCACGAACTACTCCGTTAGAGCGGCGATCTGTTTGTTTTCGGCGACGCTGGTGGCCCAGTCGCCGTTGACGACCACGTTTGTGAGCAACAATGGTGGTCTCACGGGTGGGATGGTCTTCTTTGACCTCGATGTGATCAATCCGGCGGGCATCACGATCAAGCAACTCGACATCAATACCCAGTCGATCATTGGTGAGTTGCAGGTATTTACGGGGCCAGCTAGCTATACGAATATCGCTGCGTCGCAGTCTGCATGGGCTCAAGTTGCCAGTGGAATGATTGATGCCGCAGGGCTCAATAACCCGACTCGGGTTTGCCTCGGTGGGGGCTTTTTCTTGCCGTTTGGAAGCCACGCGATTGCGTTGTGGGGGAGCGATGTCAGCCACCGATACACATCGGGGTCAGCTACCGTTCCATTAGTCTACGCAAACTCAGACTTGGCGCTCATGGCTGGGGCCGCCACGAACACACAGTTTGGTGGCGTGCAGTTCACTCCGCGAGTGTGGAACGGCAACGTCTATTACGACGTTGGTCTGACCACGGGGTTCTCCTGTGCCTATACCGAGGATGTCGGCATTGGCTGCAATCAAGGATCGACGACGTGGTACGAAGAGTTTGTAAGTCTGTCTGCATTCGATCTAGCGGGGACACTTGTTTCGCCGGTTGGGGTCCGAGCAACGGCGCTGGGTTCGAGCGGCTATGTCGTGTTGCCCTCGCCAGTTCAGTGGGTGCCACCGAGCGGTAGCCCACTGAGCGACAACGACTCTGCGACGCCTGGGGTGCTAGGTCCGAATGAGTTTAGTGAGCCTTTACTGTTGCCGTTTTCATTTCCCTTTGCGGGCGGTTCGACCAACGTTGTGCACGCCGCGGCTAATGGTTGGATTCTCTTGGATGCGACGGCCAACCAGGATGACTTGTCGGTGCCGTCGGCGACCGCTCTGTTGAGTCAAGCTGCGCGTATTTGCCCTTTGTGGTGTCCGATAGATCCGCTGGCTAACAGCGCGATCAATCCGGGATGCGGGGTCTACTACGAAGTTGCCAGCAACAACCAGTCTGTTTTGATTACATGGTTCGATGTCGGGGATGCACGGCTAGGTCCGCCGGTAAGCGGAGCGACGTCGGTGAATATGCAGTGCGCGCTATTCAATAATGGCGACTTCGAGTTCCGTTTTGGGCCTGTTGTACCCGCGGCCGGTCCTGGCGCCGCTGTCGTGGGCTGGAGTAGAGGCGGTGCCGTAGCGGCAATCCCAGACCCTGGCAGCTCGGACCTTAGCAGCGGCTTGTCGTTGTTGACGAATGGTCCTGATAACTTCGCGCTTGAGCATGCGGCAGGTGTTGCACGGCTTGGCACGAACCTCGCGCTCACCGTCAATCATGTAGAGGCCGTCTCGCCACTCGCGTTCTTGTTGGTGGGGGATTCATTGAGTTTGCCCGGGATCAACCTGGGATTGGTCGGCGCGCCGGATTGCTACGCTTACACAAACGTCTTGTTGTCGATAGCCGTGCCAGTGAATGCATCTGCTGGCACTGGTGTGTTCACCTTGCCAATTACCAACAACGTGGCTTTGATTGGCTCGGAGTTCATTAGTCAATATGTGGCGTTGACGCTGCGAAACCTACTCAACGTGAGCACGTCGAATGGCGCGCGCTTCGTTGTTGGTCATTAAGAAGCGGTTGCAGCAAGTGGTTTGTGAATGCCGCAACTGCTTCACGGCGAGGGGGTTCTGGGCGACGTCATTGCCATCTTGGCAGCTCTGATTGTCGCGCGGTCTGGGGATTGTCTTCGGGAGTGCTGCTCGGCGCGAACGCGCAGCGGTTCTTAGCCGTGCCGCATGCACGAACGCTGTTGCGTTGTCAGTAGTGCCGTTCTGGCCAACACCTGTTGATCCGGGCGCGTAGCCTTTGGACCTGACGACCAACGTCGTTATCGTCGCTGGCTGCAATGAAGAAACTCCGCGTCTTGTTGCTGGTTCACGACCTGCTGTTGCCGCCTGAAGATGCGGATCAACTCTCATGGGAGGAGACATATCCTTATCAAATGGAGTTAGACGTGCAGACGGCTTTGCGCGAACTCGGGCATGAGGTGGAAACGCTGGGCGTAAAGACAGACCTGGACGTGATTCGCCAACGTGCCGAGTCTTTTAAGCCGCATGTCGCGTTCAACGTCTTGACGGATTTTCACGATATCACGGCCTATGAGTCACACGTGGTTAGCTACTTCGAGCTATTGAAGTTGCCATACACTGGATGCAATCCGCGCGGCATTTTGCTTGGTAACGACAAGGTGTTGAGCAAGCAGATCATGATGGGGCATGGAGTGCCATGTCCGAAGTTCTCATCCTTCTTGCCTGGCACCAAGAAGCCGCGCTTGGCCAAGCACATGGAATACCCGGTTATCGTCAAGTCGGCGATCGAGCATGGGTCAACTGGTTTGTCGCAGGCCTCGGTGGTTAAGAGCGATCGGCAGCTGGAGAAGCGTGTGGCTTACATGTTTGACAAGGTTGGCGGTGAAGTCATTGCCGAGCAGTTCATTCCTGGTCGTGAGATGACGTGTAGCATTGTCGGCAATGGCAATCGTTTGACGGTGTTGCCAGTGTGGGAGGTTTGGTTCACGAAGTTGGCAAAGAACAAGCACGCGATCTGTACCGAGCAGCTCAAGTGGAACGTCGACTACGCGCAGAGCATTGGTATTAAGACAGGTCGAGTCAGGCGGATGTCTGAGCAGAAGGAGAAGGCCGTGCAGAAGATTGCGCGCGATGCCTACAAGGCGCTCGGACTGTCGGGCTATGCACGTGTCGACATGCGGATGGATGCGGACGGCAACGTCTACGTTATCGAAGCCAACGTGAACCCGGACATCACCGCGATCGAGGACTTCTCCGAGGCCGCTCAAGAGGCCGGCATGACCTATGAGGACTTGATCCAGATGATTGTGGCGTCGGGCGTTAAATATCCAGCACCGTGGAAGGCGGGGCCTAACAAGAAATACATGTAGCTCACTGCGCCCGCTGCCGGGATGCAGGTGACGACTCGGGCAAGCCACTGCACTCGCTGCAGCGCGCGCCTACCGGTTGCGATTCGGTGGTCGTGGGCGTCGTGTCTTGCCACCACGCGAACTGACGCCAGCATCCTTGGCGTGTACGTAGGTCGGGTCTCCGCGTTTGCCGTTCGCGGCGCCCCGTCGAGCTAGCAGCGCTTCCTTGGGTGGATTGTTCGGGATCAGCGCCATCGGCCCTTCGCCGATCAATTCCTTGCGATTCGCCTCGATCAACGCCTTGCGCACTACAAAGTAGTTCTCGGGTTTGAAGAACTGCATCAATGCGCGTTGGACTTCGCGGTCCTTTAGCTTCTTGACGGTTTCGACCGGCTTCATCGTCATGGGGTCGAGTCCGGCGTAGTACATGCATGTTGCAATGTCCATCGGGGCGGGGATGAAGTCCTGCACCTGACGTGGTTTGTAGCCGCGTTGCTTCAAGAAGACTGCGAGGTCGATCATTTCGTCGACGCCTGATCCCGGGTGCGACGCAATGAAGTAGGGGATCAGATACTGCTCTTTGCCCGCGCGTTTGCTCGCTTTGTGAAACTTGTCGGCGAACTCATCGAAGGTGTGTGTCTCCGGCTTCTTCATGAAGTCGAGCACCTTTTTGCTGACGTGTTCGGGGGCGACTTTGAGCTGACCGCCAACGTGGTGTTTGGCCATCTCTTCCATGTAATGATCGTCGAAGCGGGCTAGGTCCATACGGATCCCGCTAGCGACCCTCACGCTCTTGATGCCCTTGGTCTCCCGCACTTTCTTTAGCAACTGCTTGGTGGGGCCGTGGTCCGCGCCGAGCAGTTTGCACACCGTCGGATGCACACACGACAACCGTCGGCAGCGTGCTTCGATGTCGGGCTTCGTGCAGCGCATCTGATACATGTTCGCCGTCGGACCGCCAACGTCGCTGATGTGACCTTTGAACTCAGGGTCGGCGGCCATGATCCGCACTTCCTTCATGATTGAGTCCTGGCTGCGACTTTGGATGGCGCGGCCTTGGTGCATGGTGATCGAGCAGAATGTGCAACCGCCGAAGCAGCCGCGCATCGTCGTCACCGAGTCCTTGATCATCGTGTGCGCCGGGATGTCCTGCTTGTAACTCGGGTGCGGGCGGCGCGTGTAGGCATGATCGTAGATCGCGTCCATCGATCGCTCATTGAGCGCGAGTGCTGGCGGGTTGACCACCAGCATCCGGTCGCCGTGCATCTGCGTCAGGCGGCGACCGTTCTTTGGATTGGTTTCGTGGTGCAGTGTGCGTGTTGCCTCGGCGAATGCACGTTTGTCGGACTTGACCTCTTCGAAGCTCGGCAACGCAACGGTCTTGTTGTCGCTCGCTGCGTCTAGCCACTGGTGTGGCGCGAGTTCTTCTTTCGAACCCATTAGATAGGCGACTCCACGCAGGTCACGGCAATCGGCGATCGTCTGACCATCTCGCAGTCGTTTGCAGATCTCGACGATCTGCTCTTCGCCCATGCCGAATCCGACGAGGTCTGCCTTCGACGTCGCCAAGATCGTTGGTCGCACAGTTTCCGACCAGTAGTCAAAGTGTGCGATGCGACGGAGTGACGCTTCGACGCCGCCAGCAATTACGGGCACATCCTTAAATGCTTCGCGGCATCGCTGCGCATACACATTGGTCGCGCGATCTGGACGAAGTTCGATCTTGCCACCGGGCGAATAGGCGTCGTCATTACGCCTCTTTTTGTTCGCCGTGTAGTGGTTGATCATTGAGTCCATGTTGCCCGCACTGACTGCAAAGCAGAGCTTCGGGCGACCGAACTCACGGAAGGCGTCGGCGGTTTTCCAGGCTGGTTGGGGCAGGATCGCAACCTTGAACCCATGTGCTTCGAGCACGCGGCCAAGTAAGGCAGCGGCAAACGACGGATGGTCCACGTAGGCGTCGCCGCTAACGAACACGACGTCCACTGCGTCCCAGCCCCGAGCCTCCATTTCGGCACGGGTGGTGGGGAGGAAGTCTTTGGCGTCAGGAGTGCTGCAGGGGGAGGGCATATTCGGTGCGGTGATGCGGGCGAAGATGATAACGCATCGGAGTAGGAATGCCGGTTCGAGTGTGGCCGTTAGCTCGATCCTGGTCGGTTCGTTGCTGCTACTTGGTGCCGCAGGACTCTGTATCCCAGGGGGTCGGGTTATGCGAGCGGGGTCATGTCAGGCCCATCTGTCCGCCTCGGAGCCATGGCATACCGTGGCTTTTTGCCTCTTGGGTAGCGCTAAATCGCTGGTGATATTGGCCCCAAGGTTCTTCTGGTTGGCAGTCAGGCGTTGGTTTGGGGGCTTGTTGATGGCTTAGTTTGGCGCCCACCATTGGTCTAGTGCAGCGCGCAATGCAGCGACCCGTTCGGGTTGTTCCGCCGCGAGGTTGTGTTCTTCCGTTGGGTCTTGAAGCACGTCGTAGAGTTGTGCGCTTGCCTTGCTGTCAGTTGGCACAATTAGTTTCCATCGATCGCTGATGAGCCAGCGATATAGCAAGCTGCGGCTCGGGTCATCGACGTCGGCGACGTCGTGAGTGAATATCTCGCCGAATACGGTTTGTCGTTTGGCGTCATCCGCTTCAGCAACGGCAACGAGATCAGTGCCGGGGAGGGTTGCTGGCGGTGAGACACCGCAAGCGCGCAGTACGGTGGGGGCAAAGTCTATCGTGCTGGCGAGTTGCTGACGTTCCCCTGGTGTTACATGACCAGGCCAGGAGATCATGATTGGGGTTCTTACGCCGCCTTCATAGGGCGTGCGCTTGCTGCGCGGCGCGTAGCCGCGGTGGTCTGTGCGCTGGATCCAACCATTGTCTGAGGCGAACAGCACGATCGTGTCGTCACGCAAGCCACGTTTGTCGAGGTCGTTGAGGAGTTGGCCGCACGTCTCATCAAACCATTCACACATCGCAAAGTAGCGTGCTACATGGATGCTACGTCCGGGCTTTTTGTAGCGTGCGAGTAGTCGCTTGGGTGGATTGTGTGGTGAGTGCGGGAGGAACGGTGCATACCAGAGTAGGAACGGGTCATCACCACAGTCGGCCACGAAGTCGAATATCGGTTGCATGGTCTTGCGTCCGATCTGCAGCCCAACGTCTCCATGGCGACCACCGCGTTTGGGTTCGCCATGTGTCATGCCTTCGGTGAAACCGCCGCACTGGCAGTTGCCTTCCCACCATTTGCCGGTTTGTAGACTGCGATAGCCACGTGGAGCAAGTAATCGCGGCAAGGTGGGGGCCGCCGCGATGTGCTTGAGCATGCGGTCACGCTGCACTCCGCGAGGTGGGTCGTTACCCGTTATCAAGTGTTGATGCGGGTAGAGGCCGGTGATCATCGTGGCCAGGCTTGGCCGGCACAGACTTGATGGGACATAGCCGCGTTCGAAGACAGCGCTGCGGGCGGCGAGTTGGTCGAGATGCGGCGTCGAGATGTCTGGGTGACCCATGAATCCGAAGTCACCCCATGCTTGATCATCGGCGATGATCATCACGATGTTGGGTGTACGCGTTGGCGCTGGTGCTGTTTGGCAGCCTGCGAGTGCTGCGAGGATAGCGAGTGCGATTGAGCGCATCTTCATGCGCACCATTGCACTCGCTGGCATGGCTCCGCGTCAACGGTTGCGATGCTCTCGTGAGGCCCATTGCATGGGCAAAGTCACCCATCGCGGTGGATCGCTGGAGTTGCGATGCACTGTCAACATGAGTCGAGGACCAATCGGTTCTTGGTGCCTGCGGCTCTGACCGTGCGGAGAGTCGCCCTGTGCTGCTATGCGTGAATATCGAATGAGGACATTGTTGTTTGGTTTGCGGCTAGGCAGGAAGTGAAGGGCTCGCGCTCGCACCGTAGGTGGCGGCCCTGCCCTACTATTTCTTTTTGGTAGCTGACGCTGACTTGGCCTTTGGGGCATCAATGACTCGAATCCAAGTGCGAAGAATTGTGACGGTCCCCTTGAGGGTCTGCCCATCCTTCTCGGTGCCGCATGCCTCTATGGCCTTCAACGTCTTCATGCCTTCGGTGACGAAGCCATGCACTGTGTGCAGGCCATCAAGATGTGGCGTCGGTACGAATGTCAGGAAGAACTGTGAGCCATCCGTTCTTGGTCCTGAGTTGGCGGCGCTGAGAGCGCCCGGTTTGTCGTGCTTCTGCTTAGTTAAGAACTCACCGTCCATTGTGTAGCCGGGATCACCCGATTGTGTGTTGGTCGGACTCCCACCTTGTGCCATGAAGCCTTGAAGGATGCGCGGGAACTGCAAGCTGTTGTAGAAGCCACAGCGTGCCAGGAAGATCACACTCGTCACGTGATTTGGTGCCGCTTCAGGTAGCAGTGTGATGGCTAACGGGCCAACGGACGTCTCGATGTGCCAAATGTATTGATGCTTCGGGTCGAACTTCTGCACGGGGGGTTGTGGTAGTCGGGTGCGCCAGGACTTGGATTTGGTCTTCGCCTTCGATTTACGAAACTTGTCGAGGGCGCGAATCACTTTGTCCTTCGCGGTCTTTTTGTCATCTTTCGGAGCCTTCTGTGCCTTGTTGGTGCTGCCCTTCTTGGTGCGTTTGTTCTGCGCGGGTAGCTCAACGGCTACGGTGAAGGTCATCATCAGAGCTACGAGCAAGGCGGTGCGCATGGGGGAGAGCATAGCGATGATGTCCGTGCACGAGAAGGGGCGCTGAGACCGTGCATCGCGCGCGCTGTGTGATGATGTTCGGGCCGTAATGGATCTCGTCTGACTGCTAGAGGATTTGGGGTCGGTTGCAGAAACGTCGGTTTCGCGAACCGTCGTTGTCGGAGTTGTCGTTGCCGCAGTAAAATTGCGTGAGATGACCGATGTCGATTGCGTGGCCCGAATTGAACAATTGCCGGCGCAGGGACTGTGTGGCCAACGGCGCCGTCATCGTGGGATTGGGAGCCGATTGGCTGCCTTGGCGGTGATGATCATGACGCTTGGCTGTACGTCTGTGGTCATGCCGCCGCTGGATCCATTCGATCCGGTTGAGGTTTTCGTGCTGTCAGAAGCAATACACACGGGCATCGTGTTGCCGCCCGATCCTGGTTCGCTGCGCAATCCGAACGAATACGTTGAGTTTGGCTTTGGTGATTGGCGATGGTTCGCACTCGCTAACGAGGAGTGGTACAACGCGTTTTCGACGATGCTCTGGCCTACCGAGGCAACCCTCGGCCGCAGAACGTTTGGTGCTCATACACCGTCCGAGCTACGTCGGCGTGCGAGGCTGGCCACGTTGCAGTCGGTCTTTGTTAGTCGGAAGCAGGCGGCGTTGTTGCGGCGCCGTTTAGAGGCGGAGTTTGACGGTGCACGCAAGTCGGTAGTGATGCGCCAGGATATCGACTTCAAATTCGTGCCGGTTGGACGCTCTTACTGGCTACTTAACAACTGTGCCGACCTAGCTGCCGATTGGTTGCGGGAACTCGATTGCGACGTGAGTTGGAGTCCCGTGAGATACGACTTGTCGGTCGAATCTCGCGGCGCTGGCTAGGGGGTTGTTACTTGCGCGAGGATGTTTCGATCCGGTTGCAGATCTCGGCGTGCATCCCGTGCAGGTCATGTTGTTGCGCGTAGTGCAGGGCTGCGGTTCGCATCAGTGCGGTGTCGCTCTGGAGCAATGCAACAAGGTGGCGTTGTGCATCGGAGTTGTGGCCCCATCCCGTTGCGATGAATCCACATTGGCCGGCTTTGATGTGATGTGCGTAGCCGCAGTCGGCGCTGCAAAGTACCGGTAGCCCCGCGACAATTGCTTCGAGTAGGACCGTTCCAGTCGTGTCTCTATGAGCGGGGTGTAGCAGTAGGTCGGCGGCTTGTAGCAGTCGAGGGATGTCTCGTCGGCCAGCCAGCATCGTGACATGCTTTTCTATGCCAAGTTTCGCCGCGAGAGTCTTGGCCCAAGTGGGGGCGTCTTGGCCGACTGCGAGTAGCTGAGTGCGCGCGCGCAGTTCGTTCGGTAGGTCTGCGATAGCCTGCATGGCTCGATCGAGTCCCTTTAATCGAAAGTTAGCGCCGACTAACAGAACTAGGCGATCGTGCTCGCCAACGCCAAACTCTTCGCGTCCCGCATGTCTCAGCGCAGTTGCATCATCGGTCTTGCATCGGTCTTTAGCGATCCCAGGCGGCAAGACCGCAAACCGCTCGTCGTCTGTTTGCCACGTTCGTTGGAAGTTGTCTTGTTCGGTTGGATCCAATAACAGGATCTGAGTCTTTGATTCAGGCCCAAACACAGCTTCTTCCAAGCGTCGAAATGTGCGATGCCGCGGTAACAGCCGATACGGCCATGGCCTAGTTGCCGTTCGTGTGACGAAGCAAGGGTCCGCTGCGAAGTAGATGTCTAAGCCAGATGTCTTGTCGAACCCGATCACAACCTCGGGGCGCGCCGCCGTCAGTTGTTCTTGTAGAGCTCGATCAAATCGCGCTGCGCGAACATGGTTTGCACTCCCTGAGACCTCAAGCACGTGAACGTCTAAACCACTTGGCCGGTCACCGTCCCAGCCATGGCAATAGATCGTTACTTCGTGCCCCCGCACAGCGCACAGCTCCGCCGTCGCGAGCATGTCTCTCTGCATGCCCCCAAAGGCAAAGTAGCGAAACAGTACAAAGGCAACACGCATGCCCCCGCAGCGTCACGAGAATGGCCATGCGGTGCCAGGACAAAACACACAACCTCGTATGCATCCGGCGTGAACTGCATGAGCTTACGACGTCAGCGCTGGCTGGCGCTGGGGGGTCGGCTGAGATCGTAGCGTGTGCTAGCGCGGCACTTGCCGCGTCACCTAGATGGATGCTTACCGGCGTCCTTGCGCCGACCGGTTTCCTTTCTTCTTTGCGGCTTTCTTGCGCGCCGCCGGACCGTGCTTGGTGCCGCCAGCCTTGCCGCCAGCCTTGCCGCCAGCGGCTCGTGGGCCCTTGCCGGCCGGCGCGTGATGCTCCTTATGGTGCGCCCCCTTCTTGCTGGCCCTTTTGACTCCATGGCCACCGGGTCTGGCTTCGCCGCGCCTTCGCCCTGGAGCGTCCTCGGTCGGGCGCCGTGGTGGTCGTTGGCGTACTTCGTCTGAGTTGGCGTAAGGGCCTGGCGCATGACGTGCATCTGGGCGCAAGCGTTCGCGCGTGCGATCGCCAGTTTCTTCGCGTTCTGCTCGCTCGCCCTTCACGTTGTCTTCCGTTGGCTGGGCGCCAGTCTTACCAGCATCTTGCAAGCGCTTGGTCGGGATGCGTTGCTTGATCAGTTTCTGGATGTCCCGCAGGTATTCGTTTTCGCCTTCATCACAGAACGAAATCGCGATGCCGGCTCGGCCGGCGCGCGCGGTACGTCCAATTCTGTGCACGTAGCTTTCTGGGATGTTGGGTAGGTCGAAGTTGATGACGTGCGTGATTTCCGGCACATCGATGCCGCGCGCCGCGATATCGGTCGCAACCAACACGGTTGCCTTGCCGCTACGGAACTCACCTAGCGCGCGTTCGCGCGCGCCTTGCGATTTGTTGCCGTGGATCGCATGGCTCTTGATGTCTTGCTTGATAAGGTGCTTCACGACGCGGTCGGCACCGTGCTTGGTGCGAGTGAAGACCAATGTGCGGGCAAAGTCCGGGTCATCGAGCAGTTTGACGAGCAGGTCGCGCTTGCGCGCCTTCTGCACGTGATAGATCGACTGCTCGACGCGGTCGGCGGTCGCTGCCGGCGGCGTTACTTCGACTCGAACCGGCTCGTAGAGGATCTTCTTGGCGAGCGCCGTGATGTCCTTCGGCATCGTTGCAGAGAACAGCAGCGACTGACGGTCTCGCGGCAGCTTCTGCATGATGCGTCGGACATCTGGCAAGAAGCCCATGTCTAGCATGCGGTCGGCTTCGTCGAGCACTAGGATGTCCACGTCGGATAGCTTGCAGTGCCCTTGGGACATTAAGTCCAGCAGGCGGCCTGGTGTTGCAACCAGGATGTCGACGCCCGCTTTGAGGGTCTTCACTTGTGGCGTTTGGCCGACACCGCCAAAGACGATTGCGACTTTGAGGCCCAACCCGTTGCCATACTCGATACAGGCATCCTTGATCTGGATGGCCAGCTCGCGAGTGGGCGCCATGATTAAGGCGCGCGGCATGGATGGGCGCGGCCGTTCATTCTCCTCGTGCAGAACCTGCAATATCGGGATAGCGAACGCTGCGGTCTTGCCGGTGCCGGTCTGTGCGATGCCGAGCAAATCGGCGCCGTCGAGCAGGTGCGGGATCGAGCCGGCCTGGATTGGCGTTGGGGTTTCGTAACCGCGGGCGGTTAATGCCTTCAGGATGGTTGGGGTGACACCCAACGAAGCGAAATCTTTGCTCATGAACGGCGGCCTGAGCCAGATGCGTGGGGGGCTAGCATGTGCGGGAGCTTACGGGTGAATGGTCGCGGACTGGTCACAAATGCGGGCGGTGTTGTTGCCGTTATCGATGTCATTCCGGCCAAGCGGTGCCGAAATCGGGGCATTATAGGAGGGTAGTGATACTCAACGAGGCGACTCAGCGGTGGGGAAAACGCGAAGAACTTCGCTTGTCGGGACGCGTCGGTCGCCGCACGATCCAGCCATGTCTGAGCTTTTGCCTGCCGTCATTATTGATCCCAAGGGCCCCTTGCGATCGTCCGTTGTGTGGCTGCACGGTCTTGGTGCTGATGGCCATGACTTTGCAACGATCGTTCCGGAGTTGTCGTTGCCCGATGAGCTAGGCGTGCGTTTTGTGCTGCCGCACGCCCCGTCGATACCCGTGACATTGAACGGCGGCATGGTCATGCCGGCCTGGTACGATATTTCGGAGATTGATTTACAGCGCCGTCATGATGAAGAGGGAGTGCGCCGTTCGGCGGCTCAGGTTGTAGCCCTCATGCAAGCCGAGCACGAACGAGGAGTTCCGTGGGATCGCATTGTGCTGGCTGGGTTTTCTCAGGGTGGCGCGGTTGCGTTGTTCCAAGGGTTGCGCAACGAGCACCGTCTTGCCGGAGTAATTGCGTTGTCGACTTATATGGTCGTCCACGAGAACCTCGATGAGGAGGCTTCAGCGGCGAATAAGGGAGTGCCTATTCTGCAGGCGCACGGCAGTCTTGATCCAATGGTGCCTATTGAGCGTGGCGAAGCGGCCCGTGATGAGTTGCTGAAGCGCGGCTACCCGGTTGAGTTTCACTCCTATCCGATCCCGCACAGTGTCAATCTCGATGAGATTATGGCCGTGCGCGCGTTCTTGATGCGCGTGTTGGCGTAGCCTTGGAGCCCTAATGCGTCTTGTCGCAATCTCCCCTTCCCCCTGGTCTTCGAGTCAGGTCGAGTTGCTTGGCGTCGCGCCGGCTAGTTTGGAGACTGTGTGGGATGCTGGGGCGAACCGGGAGTGGTGGTTGTTTGGTGAGCGCAATCAAAGTGGTGGAGTTGAAGCATGAAGGTTCGTTTGTTGACGGTGTCACAGCGCCAGCCAAGCTGGGTCGTTGAAGGCTGTGCTGAGTATGAGAAGCGTCTGCCGCGCGCATGGCAGTTCCAGTTGCAGGAGATCAAGCCGGAGGCGCGAACGAGTGGTCAGACGACCGCGCGCGTGCAGGCTGCTGAGGCTGCGCGTATCCGTAATGCTGTGCCGAAGGGGGCGATTGTTGTGGCGCTCGATGAGCGTGGGGATTCTTGGTCGACGGAACGTTTTGCCGAGCAGGTGGAGGAATGGCAGCATTCGGGTCGAGATCTAGCGTTTGTGATTGGCGGTGCCGATGGACTCGATCCAGAGTTTCGGCGCGAGGCGGCTAGCCGGTTATCGTTGTCGCGGATGGTGATGCCGCATGGCTTGGTGCGCGTGATGTTTGTTGAGCAGTTGTATCGCGCCGCGACAGTGATCGACGGTCACCCCTATCACAAGTGAGTGCGCCAATGTACGAAGTCGATGCCAACACCATTATGCATGCGGCATTGGTGGTCGAACGGTGCTTGACCGAACGGCGTGGTCCTGCGTATGTCATGGCGAGCATGTCGGCACTGCGCTCGGAGTCTGGTGCTGTGCGGGCACAGGTAGCAAATGTGGCCGCTCGCGTGATTGCTGGTCGCCGACGCTTTCGTGTAGTGCTCGGAGACGATCGCCCGCGGCACCAAAGCGAGCGAGCGCGTGCTTACGTGCTGATGAGTTTGGCTGAGGCGGGGCATCCATTGCCGCGCGATGCGCGTGATTTACCTACGGCAGATGTCATCGCCAGTCGTTTACTTGATATCGCAGATGACGACGAACGGTTTGCCACCACTCACTCTATTCCCGATTGGTTGGTCTTGCCGTTGCGTGAGGCATTCTCTGATGATGTTGATGCCGTGTTGCGCGCTCTTGCTCAAGGTGCTCCGCGTACGTTGCGGCTGAATACGTTGCGCGTAGGCTCGCGAGAGCAACTGTTAGAGCGATTGGCGGCAGAGGGTATTCATGCCGAGCCTGCGCGTTACGCAAGCACAGCAGTCCATGTGTCGGGCACAGGAGACTTGTTTCAAACGGCGACTTTTCGTGATGGTTGCTTTGAGCAGCAGGACGAAGCGAGCCAGTTGGCGATTCTCGCTACGGCACCGCCCAAGGGTGGCAAGGTGCTCGACCTGTGTTGTGGGAGTGGCGGTAAGACGCTTGGCCTCGCTTCATTGCTCGGAAATCGAGGTGTCATTCTCGCGAGCGATGTGCACGAGGCGCGAGTGCGTGAGTTGCGTCAGCGTTTGCCGCGTACCGGGGCCCATAATGTGCAGCCTCTGCATGCCGACGGGTCGGTGCAGGCGCAGGACGCTCTTGAGAAGTTTGCGCGACATGCGGATCGCATCCTGATTGACGCGCCATGCAGTGGAACGGGGTCTTGGCGTCGTCGTCCCGAGGCTCGTTGGAATATCGACGCTGCAGGCCTGTTGGCGATGCAGCAGACCCAGCGTGAGTTGCTTTTGCGCGCAGCGGAGTGGCTGCGCCCCGGCGCTCGATTGGTTTATGCAACTTGTTCTTTGTTGCCTTCGGAAAATGAGCAGCAGGTTCAGTGGCTGTGTGAGCAGTGTCCTGATTTGGAACCTGTGCGGTTAGTCGAAATCCTCGGTGGCGAGGTTGCGCGACCTATCTGTGATGCCTCGGGCACATGGCTTTCCGTTCGTCCCGATCAGCATGGTTGTGATGGGTTCTTCTTGGCAGTGCTGCGACGACGGCGGGCACCGCTGGACTAAACGTCGTAAAACTTCAGGTCTATGCCGGTGGCTTGCTTTGTCCACGCGTAGATCTGTCCGGCATGGCCTGACGTGTGCTCCAACACATGCAAAATCGCGGATAAGCCGGTTTCTGCATATCCCTGCACCGAGAGTTCGGCGAGCAGTTGCTCGGTGGTGACGTTGTCTACCGTTTCACACGCTGTGGTGTAGACCTCACGTAGCTGTGAGGACAACTGTGCGACTGAATAGTCGTGGGAAGCAGCGAACTCTGTGTCGCGCATCCGTTGATCTTTTAGCTCTGTGAACTGTGACATGATCCACTGCGTGGTATTGCCACATACGTGCAGGATCAGGTTGCCAACGGAATTGGTGTTGGGCGAAGGTCGCTGCCAGACTCTCTCGTCGCCGAGTAGTTCGGCACAGCGCGTAATGCGCGGTAGTTGCTCTTCGATCAAGCGTCGGCGAAATTCACGCTTGATCTGGGCGGTCAGCGTGGCGGCGGCGTCGTGGTTCACGCGACTTCGTCGCTGCTGCTCTTGCGACCGGCCATGGACTTGTGTTGGTCGCGTAATTGCTTGCGCACGGCACTCAGTTCTTCCTCGAGCAATGCCAGGCGCTGTGCGAGCGTGCGTTGCCGGTGAGTGAGGCGACTTAGGCGAATCGAAAATTGAACGGTCAAGCCGATCAAGAAGATGATCGCGCCGAAGAATAGCGTCGAGGCGGAACTCGCGGCGCCGATCCATTTAGTCAGAGTCAGCAGCAGGCTTTGGTTTAGTGCCAATGCAACAATTGCGGCTGAGGTCGCGACCCAGACCCACGAGTACTCTTCGCGCAGCTTGCGGCGTCTAACCAATTCAAGCACGATCAGCATGATGACTATCGCGCCTGTGATCGCGACGATCTGTTGTCGGTCATGCATCGGATCGAGATCTTGCAAGTGCGCGCAATAGAGTTTGGCGATCATGAAACCCTCGCAACGGAATCGGGAGTGCGCAGTGGCGTCGCGCGACGAATGGGCATCATCAGCAACGTCAGCATCATCTTGTAGCCGTAGTAAGCGATGCGGGCACCGCGGTGCATCGATAAACCGCCAATGCGTTCGTGCATGATGACGGATACTTCGCGCACGACGAGTCCGCCGCGGTGATGCTGCACTAAGACGTCGGTGTCGGGGTAGTCCTCGGGGAAACCATCGTTCACGACCGAGGCGAGGGCTCTCGCTGATAACCCTTGGAAGCCGCTGGTCGGATCAGTGATCCGCGTGCCGATCCAGCGGCTCGCAATCCACGAGAACAGGCGAGTCCCAATGCGGCGAGATAGGCTGCTCTCGGGCGCATCGGAGGCGAGGTAGCGTGAGCCCAGGGCAATGTCAGCCCCTTGGTCGAGCGCCTCGATGAGTCGCCCGAGCATTGCCGGGTCATGCTGGCCGTCGGCATCCATCTGCAAGACGCGCTGGTAGCCCGAACGCTTTGCCGCGCAGTATCCTGAGTGTAATGCACTGCCGTAGCCGAGATTAAATGGGTGGCGAACAACGCTGGCACCGGCTGCCTTAGCTTCGATCGCGGTGCCGTCGGGGCTGCCATCATCGACAACCAGAATGTCGATTGCGGGCAATCTTCCGCATACTATCTGCCGACGAACGGCTCGCACCACGTCGCCGACGCGTCCGGATTCGCAGTAGGCAGGAATGACTAGGACGGTTGATGCGGGCACGGTAGGGCTCGCCCTCAGTTTATGGGCGTTGAGCGCCATCCGCCAATGCTTGTTCTTCTTTGCGATAGAGATGCTGACCGGAACACTTCGCAATGAACTGCGCTTCGGGCAGAATCTACATACGCAGGTCGAGCAACGAAGGTTCGCTCGGCCGTAGATCTCGAGCCTAAATACCTATGTTTATTCGTTCCCTAGCCGTTGGCCTGCTTGGCCTTCTCCTTTCCTCATGTGGCAGCACCCGCGACACTCGCGTCAATCCTGACGCTGCCGACACGGTGACTGGCACCGGGTTGCAAAGCATGGATATCCGTACGATGGCGACCCGTATGGCTGCCGACATCAAGGAATACGGCATCCTGGCCCCGTCGCGAGACGGCGCTCGGGCTTCGTTCTTCATCTATGAGATGGTCAACGATAGCTCGGACACCATCGACAAGACGTTGATCTTGACCAAGTTGCGTACTGGCTTGTTCAAGGCGTTGGGCCGCCAAGTCAAGATCATTGACCGCGCGGCGAACGCGAATGACCTCGTCGATGCGGAACGTCGTATGAAGGAGCGCGGCCAGGTGTCAGGTGAGAACAATCGTAAGGTGGCCGGCAGTGACTTCGTCTTGAAGGGCACGATGAAGAGTCGCGACCGTATCGCGGGTAAATTGAAGTCGTCCTATGTCTTGGTCACTTTCGAACTGACGGACCTAGTGACGAGCGAACTGGTGTGGACCAACGACTACGAGATGAAGACGGAGTCTGAGAAGTCCGTCATCAATCGCTAGTTTTGTAGGGGGGCTTGGCTCGACGGTTGAGCCCTCATGGCACCAAACTCTGCGGGGAAGAATCCCTTCGGTTCAAGCCTTCACGACTACGCAACACCTACTGTGCCACTCAACTCGTCATTGCGCTCTTCGTTGCTGGCTATGCTGGCGATCGTTCCGGCTGCCGGTTGCGCTATTTCGCAACCGGATGTGCCAGTGTCTAGTTTCCTGGCGGGTGACTATGTGGCCGTTCGCGAGTTCGCTGACCGGGAGATTCTCGATGGTGCGGCTGAGAATCTTGCTCTTCTGATGAACGTTAGAGGGCAGTGTGAGTTGGCGTTGGGTGACGTAGATGCCGCGCGTAACACGTTTCAAGATGCCGCGCAGATCATGGGCACTTGGGCTACGGCTGGCAGTGAAGTGACAGCGGCAATCGTCGGAAGCGAGAGTAGTAAGACTTACAAAGGTGATCCCTACGAGAAGGCGATGAATGCCTTCTACTTGTCTTATTGCTACCTGCAGAAGGGCGAACCCGACAATGCTCGCGCGGCGTTGAAACGCGGCATTCTGATGGATGCCGAAGTGGCCGATGAGAAATACCAGGCCGACAACGCCCTGTTGTTTTGGATGGCCGGTCGCATGAGCAACCTCTACGGCGGTTCTGGCGCGGATGGCTTCTTTGAAGAGGCTCGCATCGCGAATGAGTTTGCGATGGATCACGAGTCGCGTGGCGTGCGCAACAATCCGTTGTTAGCAGACCCGACCAAGGGCAACCTAGTTCTGCTGTTGCCGATGGGACTCGGCCCAGAGAAGTTCGCCGACGGTGCTCAGCAAGAGCTTGCACGGTTCCGGCCTCAGGGCCACCCAGCAGCGACGGCGCAAATTTCGATTGACGGTAAACTGCTTGGCCGGTCGACGATTGTCAGTGACGTCGACTACCAGGCGCGAACCCTTGGCGGCACCGCGATGGAGGGTATTCGCCAGGGCAAGGCAGTCTTCAAGGCCTCGACGAATGTTGCTGGCAGGATATTGCTGGTTAATGGGCTCAATAAGCGGAGTGGCAAGCGAGACACCGACAACGCGCGGGCAATCGCTGGCGGTGCCTTGTTGCTCATGAGCGCGTTGACCGCGACGGCGGCGGATGTTCGCTACTGGTCCACGTTACCTTCTTCCGTTCAAGTATTTACGTCTGATGTCGCACCCGGTGACCACGACTTGTTGATCGAGTTTGTCGACGGTCGGGGCAACGTCTTGCCTCGGCTGCAACACCAGTTGCGAGTGCGTGTTCCAACCTCTGGCGAAGCCTGGTTGCTCGTGCCTTCGCTCCCTCCAGTCGCCCCTCAACAGTGATGAGTTGCAACTGTGGCGGACAATCTGCGCTAGCGCTTTTCCCGTCACCCAACGGCTCCTGATCGCTGGCCACAACACAATGAAGACGAGCATCTTATTAATGTCTGCCCTCGCTGCCGGAATCGGCGCCCAGGACTTCAAACCGGTTGATGCCGGCGGTGTGCAGAAACCGGTTGTCGCCGATCAAGAAGAGTGGGGGGAAGGCTTTGGCCACGCGAAGAGTTACCGCTCGGCATTGGCATTGGCTCTCGAAGATGCCGTTGCGAAAGCCAAGGGGGTGGGGATCGCTCGCGGCCCATCGATCCGCAGCAGGCTGTCGGTTGTCAGTGAGCATGAGGACGGCGATAAGACCGGCTTCTTTGACGGTTCGACTGAGCGTGAGCGCGACTGGGTGCAGCAGCAAATCAGTGGCTTCGTGCGGAAATATGAAGTCACCAACAAGGGCCAGGATACGGACCAAAACTGGGAAGTTACTGTTCGTGCGTTGGTTGCAAGCTTGCAGGGACTTGAGTCCGGATTAGTCATCGAATTGATCGACAATGACTTGCGAAGCTGGCAACACGAGCGCTTCGAAGAAGAAGGCCCTGGCCGTGCATTTGACCGACGTAAGGGGCGGTTTGAAGGGCCAAGGATCAGCGACTATTTGAGGCGCAGTGGTGCGGTTAAGATTGTCGGCGGTGACGCTGGCGTAGAGGTGGCCCCACAAAGCGAGCGCGCTGAGCAGGAGAAGCAAGGCCACCGATTGGTCGCCTCGCACCGGGTAATCATTGATTGGCAGCCCGTGATGGTGCGCTCCATGGTCGAGAAGCCGAACAGGGCACGCCCGACTCGCGGGCCAAGGCCTGAGTACATACAAGGCGGTTCGGTCAAGGTTGCCATCAAGGTGGAGGACTTGATCGAGGGTGTGGTGATACTCGATGAGACATTCTCCGTCCCAGATGACAAGCCCGGGAGCTACTCGGCGGATCGTTTGGACGCCTTCATCACCCAACTCGTTGATAAGGCGAAGGCGGCAGTTGCGCGCAAGGTGTTCTTCACACTTCGTCAGCCAGTTGTGATGCGTAAGTGGGCAGGCGCTGGCGGTCAGTGGTTTGTGGAAGCGCGCATTTCGCGTCGTGTTGCGGCTAGCTTCAAGAGGTTCTCGATTGGTAACAATGGATCTCTTGGTGACGTCGATTGGCAGAGCCTTGGCTCGGCCACGTTTGTCGGCGGCAGTGGGGTTAGTTGCACGTTCCAACTGGATGGTGTCGGCGACCTGGCGTCGATCCAGGCGGGCGTTAGCGAAGTTCGTCCTATCCCATGATCCTTCCACTCAATCCTGCATTGCGATCAGTATTCACTCATCCCATTAGACTTATGAAGAAGCTCCTACCGCTCTCGTGCTTGCTGGCAACCATGCTCTTGGCCTCGTGTCATGCGGTTGCGCCTTACGCTGCGCTCCCAATCGAAGACGATGCTGAGCAAGTTGCCAATGTCGTCGTGTCCAACTCCAAATTGCGCGAAGGACTTCGTGTTGGCCGCGCTGGAGTAAGGCGTGTTGAAGGCACTAAC
>Ga0315331_10000789_pt1 | contig 22733 bp, 27 predicted proteins | sample M160m34915metaG_FD_203456 | JGI IMG/M metagenome (GOLD analysis project Ga0315331, IMG submission 203456) | Ammonia-oxidizing marine archaeal communities from Monterey Bay, California, United States - M1 60m 34915 | ecosystem: Environmental > Aquatic > Marine > Intertidal zone | place: USA...
CCAGATATAAATTTAGATTTAGTAGATTGCTTGTCTCGCCAATATCCCTCCGTTACTTGATTTCCAGCAACAACTAATTCACCCTGAGAACCATGCTGGACCATGATAAAATCACCCCTCGAATTACATAGGCCAGCAACTTGGCCCGACAATGGAAAACCGATAGGTACGGTCGTATCAACACCATTCAATAACTTCTTTGTGATTTCAGTCTGCGTTATGGCTATGGTTGCTTCCGTAGGACCGTACAAGTTGTGCAGTCTACTCTTAGGAGCGGCAGCCATCCAATTTTCTGCCAATTCCGAGCTTAATGGTTCTCCGCAAAAAAGACTAAACCGGAGTGTTGAGAAGGAATTAGCCTTTAACAGTTTAGCACTTTGCATAAGTGCAATTGTTGAAGGTGTCGAAAACCAAAACGTAAGAGAATGCTTTTTTATGAAACGACTCGGCGCATGCTTCTCGTTATCAGGGATACAAAATAGCGATGCTCCTGTGGACCACGCAACAAACATGTCATGTAATGACAGATCGAATGTCTGGTCGAATATTTGACTAAATCTATCTGTTTCATTTGGTTTGTATATCTTCTGGATAGATTTTACATAGCTTATGATGTTGGAGTGCTTAATTCTAATTCCTTTTGGTTCACCGGTAGAACCGGAGGTGAATAAAAGGCAGGCGGCTCGAGTATCACTGATCTCCGGTTCTCGTCCCGCAGTAGCATTTACAGAAACAAGCCTGTGCCACTGTGGTATTTCAAAATTCTTATCAATATTCTCACTGCCTATCCAAAGAATAGAAACTGATTTAGTTATCTTTGGCAGCAATTTTTCCATGACGCTTGCATTTGTCTCGTCCAAAAACAGCACCGAACATTCTGCTCGTTCCAGAATACTTATCTGGCGTTTTAAAGGGTATTTATAATGAATAGGAACATAAGGAATGCCAGCAGCTAATGATGCAATTATAGAAACAAAAGATGATATTGAACGATTCGCTATGATGCCAATCGACTCAACTTTCTGATATTGCACAATTTCGTTCAAGCAACTCGCAATAGGCCCCGAGGCGGCCCATAATTCTCCATAACTCAAAGCGAGATCATTTGCCCACAGCGCTAAATTCTCAGGTTTATTTTTCACTGTTTTTAGAAATGGGGTCAGAATATTTCCTGAATGAGTATCACTATTTTGGCAGGAGTCAGAGTTAAAATCGCCAATGAAAAATCTGTTGTGTTTCATAATAAATCAAAGTTTATAGAAAAGAGATAGTATTAAAAAGGAAGATTTAATTTTTCGCATAACCCTTCGGCGGAACTACATTCTATAATAGAATCCTCATCAATTACCAAAGAATGGACTTCCTCGAGATATAACATTAACTCAAGATGTGCCAGCGAGTCCCACTGTTCGACGCCATTAATACAGAGGTCTATAGAGAGTTCGTCCTTAGATATCTTCAAAACATCATGTAGTATCGAACTGACAGTAACCATCAAGCTTTTCTCAAAACGATTGTTTTCATTATTTTTTCCATGGTTGACTATTAGGTGTTTGATCAAGAAAAAAAAATGGATCTTTTTTCAATTGTTCTATTCCAACATCAAAAACGTCCCTAGCGGAGACTGCCCAAACTGAACCAAGGCCAAGAGGTGCTTTCTTTGCTAAGCCTCTCATTAACAATAAATTCTGCATTTTCGAAAAGTTATAGTCTATACCTGCATTTAGATAACGAACAAAAGCAAAAAATGGTTCTTTAGATATTTTTCCGCAACGATGAACCTGATTGTCCCACTCTTTTGTATAGCCGTAAGGGACCCCATACATCTGTTCAACATGATGGATAAACGTCATAGATAATAAATCTACACCGATACATAATATTTTGGCGTCTGTTTCATATAGTTTGCGAAATGGGGAACCATACCCAAACCCTGTTTTGCAAATTTCTGATCCACAAATGAGCGTGGCCTTTGCTCCATACGCTGCAACCGAAAATAATGGGTGCATTGATCTAATCGAATGATCTTTGGTTCGAATAAACTCCGATAACACCCCTTGCTCAGAAGGGGATTCTTCATAATGAAATTCGATACCATCACGAGCAAATGATTCAGTGCAACTGAGAACGACAACGGTGCCTTCTGGCCCGATCTGATTCATTATAGATTTAAAATAGAATTCTAAGATATCTACTCGGGATTTTGCCTTGTCGACCCAACCTATTCGCGTCAGGTCCGAGTGGACCATTATCGTTTGGCCATCGGTTATGCCAACTTCATCCAATGCAGTTTTGATCTCTGTTTTAGTTATTGCGCGCATGACTGTAATCTACCGGCAGGTGAATTTTTTTGTGTTATAAAGATAGTTCTTTAAGTAATGATAGTTTTAGCAATATCCTTCTTTAATTTACCTGGCCTTCTGATTTGTTCTTTGGTTGCACGAAATAATCCTGGCCATCTCATACAATAACCCTTTTTCAATGGTCATTCCCTATCGAAGGTCATGACACAAGAATATATCATAAAGGACTGATTATAGACACTGTCACAATATAAATAGTTAACATCTACAAAGTGGCCTTTAGGCAGGTTTTCTATTAGTCAAAACAAATTGAACTGTTCCTGTTCTTTTCCATGTGGATGATTTTGATTCAATGAATTGGACTTTCAATATGTATTGCTAGGATAATATAATAACATTTATCGGCGTTTTACTTTTTTATGAGGTGCAAGTGAGTATAACTGTGACTCCACTCTCTGAAACTATCGGCGCAGAAATAGTGGGAGTTGATCTGTCCTTGCCTGTTTCTGACAATGATATTCAAATAATAAATTCAGCTATTGAAAAATACTTGGTGATTGTGGTGAGAGCCCAAAGATTTAGCCCGAAGAGTCTTTTGTCGGCGGTTCGGTTATTTGGGGAAACGATGGAGCAACATCTTACGGATACGTTAATGGATGAATATCCAGAGATCGCTTTACTTGACAGTCGTGAAATGCCTCCTGACAAGGAGGGAAAGATTATACCCTTCGGAGGACGCGATTGGCACACTGATCATACCAATCACGAAATTCCACCAAAATTCACAGCACTTTATGCACTTAAATTACCAGACACAGGCGGTGATACTAGTTTTGCCAATATGCATCTAGCATATGACTCGCTGGATGAGAACGAACAGAAAATACTGAGTAAACTTCAAACGGTTAATAAAATTGAAGATTTCGCCTATATCGACGAAAAAGCGCGTGAGAAATTTGGAAAACTACCTGTTCATCCTTTGATAAGAACGCATCCAGCTACGCACAAAAAAGCGATATATATACATCCCGGTAAATTAGAGAATTTGGTAGGCATGAAAGCTCAGGATAGTCATATTCTCATTCGCAATCTGCTCGACAAAGTTATAACGCCTCAAATTTGCTACCGACATAAATGGCAGAAAGGTGATTTTCTAATTACCGACAATAGAGCTGTACTGCATTTAGCACATCAGGATTATGACCTAAGCGAAGGTAGGACTATGTATCGCGTTTTAATCAAGGGTGAGCGACCTATTTAATAACGATCTATTAACGCATAGCATATCATAGTCTTTTGTAATTGTCTTACACGACCAATTCAAATTATTCATAAGAGCGTGTTATGAATAAGTGCTCCCTCAATTATTATTTGTTGCGATTTTTGGACTTGAGAGTGCTAATACCACACCAAAAATAATTGCCAAAACTAGATGTTGCATTTCTGCCGAAATATAGACCAGAGCAAACCCTGTAACCATTGGTCCCGCTGCAGCCCCTATATCTCGCCAGCTTTGTAATCTTGCTAAGTTATCAAGAACTGTTTCTGTATCATCAAATTGCTGAGCAATTATTGTTGGGCCTAAAGAAGCTATTGCACCTCTGAAAATTAATAATATTATCGCCCCTGAAATCACTTGATTAAAAGCAATTAATAGTAGTCCAACGACTGTTAATGCTGCCGACATTGTAAATATTTTTACTGCACCAAAACGATCTCCTAAACTCCCAAAGAGAGGGGCGGCCATTGCTTCACCTACATGACGCAAGGCCAAAAGCACTCCACCACCAATCGCTGCATGTGCTAAACTCGTATTTTCTGCCAGCATGAGAGTAATCGATACAGCGAAGAGGCCATCAATAGCATAACCTTGAATAAAAAAAAGTAAGTCTAGCACCGAAGGTTTCGTTAAATGAACTGAGCTGCTTTTTGATGTTCGTTGCGCCTTTTCTCTTTTGGGTAATGTTAATGCGATAAAAATAGAGATACTGGTAGGAAGAGTTAGAACCAAAAAGACGTGATTTGGACTTAAAATAGAAACCAGCCAAGTGCCTAAGAGCAACGAGATTATAGGCCCAATACGTTGGATAGCTTGGCTCGTGCCGATACGTGTTCCAGCTTCCCCTTTTTTGGAAACAGCGTAGGCTAAAGTAGATAGAAGGAGAATCGCATATGCTATTCCCCAGAGTATCCGCGCACATAATAAAGGAAAAAAACCACTACCAATACCATATAAACAAGTGCTAACAGTCGCCATTATTGCTGCAATAACACAAAGAGTTCGGGCTCCAAAAAAGGTTACTAATTTGCTTATCAATGTGTATATAAAAATCCTGACAATTCTATTTGCTGCCAAGAGAATTCCTACCATTGGGATAGTTAAGCCAAAGTCTTCAGCATAAAGGGGTAAAATGGCATAAATTAATGCATCACCTAATAGAGCAAGGGACATCAAAGCCGAAGAACTTATGATAGTTTTCCAACTTTCGTTTTGCTCCAAATCTCACTCCTGCAAAAAATTCTTATAGATATCTTCAAACTAGGCGTATGGGAATTAAATTTTACTGGGTCAACTTTAGGTGGTTATTGATTTACCAGGCGGGTTGTCTCCCAATGAACTCTGGAGAAACATAACGACAGTTTTACATTGGATGGCGTGAGTGTCTAGATGAATAGATTTTAATAGTAAGACAATTTAAATATAGTTTTCGCCCATTTTCTGCTCAGTGTACTATTACTTAGTAATGTACATTCCAAAATCTGGGCAATCTGCGGTCTTTAGAGTTCTATAGAATATTTGTACTCTTTTATTGCTTTAAACGTTTTCCTTTTCTCCATTCCCACGGCAAGACGAACTCACCTGCCCAGATTCCTGTTTCAAGTGACTTGGCGGCTGTTTCAGCTTCCACATAATCCCTAGAATATTTTCTGTAAGCAATGGCCCAGCCATTTAAAACTAACCATTGATTAAGGTTCATCCCATTAACAGAGCAAATTGCTATATGTCGTTTATACCTATCTTTTTTATCTGAGAAACATTCTACAACTCTGTTATTTATTTTTTTTCTCAGCGCTTTTGTTGCTGCTTGACCGCATAGCCAATAGCTTAATTCTCTATCTTTACAGCGTTGTTTGCTCTCAGGCGCATCAATGCCATGAAGCCGTATTCGGCTTTTTTCTATTTTTATAGTGTCGCCATCAATAACCCTGGCTCTTCCTTCTACGATCTGTGTTTGGCCATAGCTCGATGTCATAGTCAATGTGCATATGAATATAGTTAGCAGAAATAAATCTTTCATTTAAGTGCCTAGCAAGTATTCATTCTAATTCGTTATTAAAAGCTTTTTACTACTATAACCTAGATCACTTTAAGATGTGGTAAAACTAACAAAGCACGTCAAGAATATCTCTTTTTTGTGAAGCTCTATGTTAAAAACCACATTGCAGTTTTAATTCCATTCGATTTTGATTGAATACCAATTTGTTTGTCATCAAATTTAACGCATTAGTAAATGCAGGGGATAACTCTGATGTTAATGATGAGAAATGATTTATTACTTTTAAGTGATGAAGAAGTGCTTAATTCACTCGAAGCATATAAGAAGAGTATAAAAAAAAAGATTAAGGTTAAAGGCGACAAAGCTTACTTTGAAAAAAATTGCATGAAGGAAATTGGTAATCTATCTCAGGTTTTATATCGTGTCCGTTAATTGGGTTCAAATTTTCCCATAATAGGTCTATCAAATAGGCGGTGCCCTCACATTCAAAACTAGATAAGCTTTCGATGACTGAGTTGTAGTGACCACAGATATTGAACTTGCCTTGGGAAATGATTTTTCAAATACATAAAGATCTTCAAAAAAAATCCGATTGATTTTAATAATCTATCAAATCAGTCTTTCTCCTTTTTCGAGATTTAAGATTTTTGGCGGTCCAACAGCTTCAATTAATTCTGTAAAGCTGATGCCCTTGCGAGGTTTCGTTCGCTGTTTAAAGTTTGCTGCAACTAATGGTATTTGAGACCAGCGTTTTTGCTCTTGCTTAAATTTGCGTGAATAAAATAAGGGGACTTCATCTTCGGGGGGAGCATCATAATCTTCAGGGTAATCGATCATACAGATAATGGCAGTTAGCTTAACCGAGAGGTCACAATCTGTTTTACAATGTCGAGGAAATATTAAAAACACATTACCTTGATAATTTGGGTGTTCAACACCCATTAATGAATAACAAGAACCGCAATATAACCTGGTTGATCTTCCCTCACAGCGAAGTTTATAAACTTCCATGAAATCTTTTCCTTTCACGGACGTTATATCGGCGGGGATATAATAAAGGTGAGGCAATTGTTCTAATTTATCTCCGCCTTTAATTCTCGCCCATTCCAAACCTTGTCTGCAGTCTTCACAACCACAGCGAAAGTATTGAACCGCACGTTTATCTGCGACAGTTATTTCGCACCTACCACACTTGCAACTAATGGTTCCAGACTGGAGGTTGGACATATGCAATCTCCTTTAATATTCGAGCAGTCAATTATTGTTTATGATTAAAATCTTAAAAATACAAAATATTCCATATTTTTAAGCGCTACACTACCTCACGTAAATACTTATAACAGTGAAGTTAATAAGTAGACAGATGACAATTAAGGCAGGCGGGCTAAAAGTTTTCCCGTTCTATATGATTTGGAATGGACGCAAATTGTGCGATAAAAATAAGCACCGGTAATCCATTTGGCATGGTCTGTGTATTTTTATTGAGATAGACGTTAAGGACCGTGAGCGTCTTTGTTTGCCAAGGCATCAAATTCATTTTGGTATACACAATATCAATAGCTGACCTAATCTACTTATTTGCTCAAGTGGTTCGATTAGTCCCTATGGTTTTTACGATGACCTATTAAAAAATTTAGCTGAACATTTTGCTAATCATATTGATGATTCATTTGTAATTCTATTTTTTATCATTGATGACGATAACTAAAATTGTTCCTATCAAGCAAAAGTAGAATTCTGTTATTGAAGGAGGCTACTAGTGTCTATTTTAGTCACAGGCGTTAATGGAATGATAGGCTATCCAATGGCGTTGAAGTTCGCAAAGCTGCGAAGGCAAGTGATAGGCCTAGATATTGAAATACCATCAGAACTTGAAAAAATGGGAATCCAGTTAATCAAAGGGGATATAACCCAGGCTGACCTTTTAAATGATGTGATTGCATCAAATCGAGTAAATTCTATTTTACACGCCGGTGGAATTTCCGGGCCAATGTTATATAGAGACGACCCCTATAAGGTTTTCGATGTTAACTCCAATGGAACACTTAACATTGCGGAGGCGGCAAGGCGAAATGATGTAAAAAGAATTGTTTTTCTCTCTTCATTTGTTGCCTATGGGGAACAAAAAGATCGGAGTATTGTTGCTGAAAGTAGGATGCAATACGGATCTAATTCGTATGCAGCAAGTAAAATTTCAGCAGAGAACATTTTACGAAGCTATCGTGAAATCCACAAACTCGAAACAGTTAGCCTCAGGCTAGGAGCAGTATACGGTCCAAGAAGGACTACAGATTGTCTTGTACACCGTCTAATCAAAAATTCCATAAATGATGAAGTTTTAGAGCTCGGCTTTGGGAAAGATTGGTCGCGACCATATGTTTATGTGGATGATGTTCTCAATGCCATACAGCTTGCATTCGAGGCGCCCTTTTGTAACTTGAAGCGAGATGCTTACAATATATCTGGTGGGATATGCCCAACAATTTTAGATATTGCTAACATTGTTGCTGATCTAACCCATTCCGGAAGTGTCAACTTGCAGTGCGGCAGAACACCAAATGATTATTTGATAGGCCCTCTAGATCTGAAGGCTGCACGTAGAGATCTAGGTTTCAAACCACTGTATACCATGAAGGAGGGTATTGAGATTTATTATGAATGGTTGCAGGAGAATGCTTTTTAAATGAGAAAGATAAAACGCATATGATGGCCTGATCTGGGAGCTTGGCGAACGGGACCAATGTTCCGCTTTACCTAACGATTAGATGGGTGAGATAAATGGGGGCAAGATTTTATGAATACTAACGATGTAGATATGGGACCCGTATATAAAAATGAAATAAAAGGTTCGCTAGCCTGGAAGCGAGACAATTTGACGACCAGTGACTGGAAAGTAAAGTTGCCAGATCCGGTTTTAGATGAATTGCATAACTTAATATCATTTCTTCGAGTTAATCCCACTCCCTTAGAAGTCCTAGAACCAAAAGATTTTGATTTAGAAGCTTCTTACCGTTTTATGCAGAAAATTCAAAACCTCATTTCCAATGGTTCGGGGCTAGCGGTTGTGAGTAAGTTACCAACTGAGAAATTTAATAAAGACGAGTTAAAGCAAATATATTGGGTGCTAAGTAGCATGATAGCTCGGCCAGTAGCTCAGTCTTTTGATGGCCGACTACTCTATGACGTCATTGACACGGGGCAGAAAATTGGCACTCGCACTCGAGGTGACCTAACAAACCAAGAACTTTCATGGCATACAGATTATGGCTTCAATTTTCCACCACCGTTCATAGGTCTTCTCGTTATAAATACAGCTCCCAAAGGAGGGATTAGCCGCGTTGCAAGCATGCTTACAGCGCATAATATTCTGCGAGAGAATTACCCCGGATTCCTCGAACGGCTTTATAAGCCCTTTTGGTGGAATAGGCAGGGAGAGCATCTAGACGGAGACGCACCAACCCACTTTTACCCAATCTTTTCTTCCGATGGAAAAACCGTACGCGGAAGATTTATTAAGTGGCTATTGTATAAAGGTTATGAACTGATGGGAGAAAACTTTGACCAATTAGGTAGAGATGCGATCGAGAAAATGTTCGATATTATGAGTGATCCAGTAAACCACTTGATGTTTGATCTAGAACCAGGAGAAATTCAATTTATGAACAACTTCGTCGTAGCTCACTCGAGAAGTGATTATCAGGATGAAAATGAGAGTAACAAAAAGCGACATCTTGTGAGGATATTTTTACGTAACAACGGAAAACGGAGCTTTATGGGATAAATGATGCGGACGACGAACCGTGCATTCCTTTGTCCTGCAGCAACAGCAAGTCACATACATGCAATTACAATTACTCGGCATATTCGTGATTCCTGTCAATATACACCAATTATTCTAAGGTTTGTTGCGACAAAGAATAAGCACTCTGTATGAATACTTACCATGCTAGACCTTAGCACACCCAGTGCGTGATCCATGTGCGGTATGGGATATGTACAGTTGAGGTTTGTAACATATGGGGTTGTTAGAGTGTTAACTCGTTTTGGAGTGTGGGGTTGGAGTTTGTGATCTGCAAAACGAAACCGCCCGTATCAAGTCCAAAGGAGACTAAATTATGAAAAGGCTTGTATTACTGTTGGCATTGCTGATCGCACCGGTGAGTTTTTCAACGGCGTTTGCTGGAAGTTGCGGTGGGGGAGATCATACGCACACGGATGAGAAAAAAGAAACCAAGTAATAGATACTTACTTGTTCTAAGGACTCATAAATTATTTGAATCAGATCTGAAACGAGGAGATGTGCTGTCTTTTTCTCGTTTCTTTTTTGACTCAGTTTTTATATTAGCATAGTTTCTTGCGAAATCTTTTTCGGGGTAAATTTTAGACCTGCCTGTCGCCCAATATATTAACTCAGCCTTTGCTTTATTTTCTGCCTGTTTTTGGTTTTTTTGAAGGACATCCCTAGATTCGTCTGTAAGTCTTTTCTTCGTCATTTAATTATCTTTTGTTTTGTTAAGTTCATATCTTTTTAGAGCTTCGTCCCATATACGCCATACTTTTGGATCTTCTAATAAATTTTTGGTGATCTCAAACTGCTTCTCAATCCATACTGAGTTAGACATTTTAAAATCTCATTGACTACAGCTTCTTTTCCTAGAATGGCGACATTACAAACTGAAGTCGGTACATCATTTCCATTTTTATCTCTATGTCCTTCTTGTCAGAGTACGAGCCAACCTTTTTCTGGATTGATTGGACCAACATTAGCTTTATTCAGCATGTCCATACCAATGAAGCCAGCATTACGTGCATCTATCTGTGTTAGGGGGTCTGGGTAGTCACCCATTGTTTTACTGCTTTAATAACCATGTGAAAAGGTTTTAGTAAGGAATAGAGAATAAGGACAGCTAGATACTTTTGCGATTTTGTAGAATAATAATAATCTTCTTTACCTAAAAATATAAAAATTATGAAAAGGGGGTGCTATGACTATCACGGTAATTGTAAAAGCTGAAGTTAAAGACTTTACAGAGTGGAAAACTATGTTCGATGACCTCGAACAACAGCGTCAACAAATGGGAATTAATTTCAAGGCGTACAAAAACGAGGAGAGCCCAAATTACAGCTATGTTGTAGGAACAGCACCATCGGAGACAATCTTTAGAGATTTTTTCAATTCTCCTCAAAGACAAGCTATACAAAAGTCTATGATGTTGACTCCTCCTGAGATTACTTTTCTAAGAGAATGCTAATCACTAGAAAGCGAACAAGTGACTTGACATGAAGTTTATACAACTAGAGAAGAACTTATGACAGAACACGATAAGAAACTTATAGAGGAACAAAAGAAAACTAATGAATTGCTCACAAAACTCAACACTAGAGTTTGGTGTGTCTTAGTTGGTGTCGCTGCTATACTTATCTTCGTAATACGGAGTTCTTAAATGAAGTTGATCTCATTCGACTTCTACTAATGACTTAAATCATTCGGAATTCTTCTGATAAATTGATAAACACCATGTCGATTATATAAGTATTTATCTAAAGATTTGTTATCCATCTATTTAGACATTGTATGAGAAGTCGATTATCTCTTTAGGGCATTCAATCGCTCTTAATCTGTCTTCCAAGGAGTGTTGGGAGGAATTGTCATTTGAAAAATTTTTGGAGAAACTGGAACGTTTCGATTTGACTTTTAGAAGTTATATCGGGATTAAAAATATAAGTCTGAACACCATAATATGTATTTTTTGTATAGCCATTTAATTGCGAGCAATCCCAGCAGTGAGTAGCATTTTTATAGGAAACAAACTTACTTTCTGGTTCTACTTGTTTGATACGGTTATATAAATATTGATTGCATTCGTCACCAACCTCCACATCTCTACCTCCAGACAACCAAAGTACTGGGCTTGTTACGTCTGAAGTTAAATATGTTTGGCTTGGATATGAACATCCGCCATATAGTCCGACGTGAGCTCGAGGGGTTATAAGTTTCTCTTTTAGCGCAATGTTAGTGTACTCGCGACTTATAGCAGCAGCTCCAATTTGAGCGCCTAAACTCGTTCCAAAGGTGAAAATTTTATTTTTATCTATACCAGGAACCGCGGCCAGAACTTGAACCCCATTATAAACGTCTCTGACTAGTCGATGATGAGATAGATGTTTGTTTTTGCCACAATTCCAAGGTCTTTTGGCTCCACGATTTGCATTATAATCGACTACTCCTACGACAAAGCCTAACTTCAACATAGGGTTTAACCAGTTATTTTTGATGTCGCTTATATTCCACATTTGAATTCCACCACAACTAGGCAGAATTAACACTGCACCACCGTTGAGGTTTTTCGGGGTAAATATTGAGTTTTCCAAACTCCCGTTGCGGCTTATTTTATATTTAAGATCTGCATGGATTCCCTTACTTACTCCATCCAACGTTAATGGTTTGCAAGAAACTAAAACAATCACCATTAAAATTGGAAGCAGATATTTTCCTATTTTATTACTAAAAGCCACCATTTTATCCCTAATTTTATTACCCGAAATTTCTACAATAGCTTTATTTCATTATCCTAATAAAATTCTCTTCATTCAGCGACAAATCACATTTGAAAATAATCCTTCATCATAATTCTCTCCATCGTAACTAAATAACCACCTATCAATAGGATCAATAATTTCTTCGGGAGATTGAACCACTATTAATCGTATTCTCATGGAGTGTCTGCATGGATGTTTGATACGCCGCGCGGTCTTGACTTAATGAAGGTGGTTAATACGAGAATATATTTAATTAATTCTCGATTAATTTTGACTATGCGCTCTACGCATAGCTGATCTCCCAAACTAGCACAGAGTTCTTATCTGCTAAGCATGATACTTCAGTTCAAATCTTGAATGAAAGTAAATGGGGTAATTTATTGAAAGAAGAATTTTATAAATCCTGGTTTAGTAACGTTAGAGGGGATATTCTTGCAGGGTTAGTTGTCGCACTCGCACTAATACCTGAGGCCATAGCATTCTCTATTATAGCTGGAGTAGACCCAAGCGTTGGCCTTTACGCTTCCTTTTCCATCTCAATATTGACGGCTATTTTTGGTGGTCGACCAGGAATGATTTCAGCCGCTACGGCTGCCACAGCTGTCTTAATGGTTTTATTGGTTAAAGAACATGGGCTCCAATATTTACTTGCCGCAACCGTATTAGTGGGAATTTTACAAGTATTATTTGGGTTATTTAAACTTGGTGCTTTTATGAAATTTGTATCCCGATCCGTTATCACAGGGTTTGTAAATGCCTTAGCAATTCTGATCTTCATTGCTCAAATACCAGAACTAATTGATGTATCAAACTTGACATACCTATTGGTAGCGTTGGGGCTATTTATAATATATTTCATACCAAGATTTACTAAATCCATACCATCTCCGTTGTTATGTATTATCCTGCTTACTATTCTTTCTGTTGTTCTTGATACAGATTTGAAAACTGTAGGAGACTTGGGAGAACTTCCAAAAACGCTGCCAATATTTTTAATTCCTAGTATCCCAATTACTCTTGAAACATTTTTAATTATCTTTCCTTATTCAAGCGCAATTGCGTTGGTAGGTTTATTAGAGTCTTTAATGACAGCAACCATCGTTGATGACTTGACCAATACCACTAGCAATAAAAATAAAGAATGCATTGGGCAGGGAATAGCGAATTGTGCGACTGGTTTCCTCGGTGGAATGGCTGGATGTGCTATGATTGGGCAGTCGATTATTAATATTAAGTCAGGTGGCCGAGGAAGATTATCCTCACTCTGTGCTGGAATTTTTTTGTTGGTGATGTGTGTTAGTCTAAGTGACTTGGTTCAATTAATACCGATGGCCGCGCTCGTTGCTGTCATGATTATGGTTTCAGTTAGCACATTCGATTGGCAATCTATTAAAAGTATAAGGAGAAATCCAAAAAGTTCTTCTGTAGTTATGTTAGCTACGGTTGTTACCGTGGTATTTAGTCATAATTTGGCTATTGGAGTGTTAGTTGGTGTGTTATTATCCAGTTTGTTTTTAGCATCTAAAATTGCAAAGACATTCAAAATATCGTCGGAGTTATCAATCGATAAAAAAAATCGGGTGTATTTAGTGCATGGGCAAGTATTCTTTGCATCAGCCTCACACTTTGTTAATGAATTTGATTTTAGCGAGACGGTAGAAAAAATAATAATTGATGTTAGCAATGCTCATATTTGGGATGTAACGAGCGTTGCTGCTTTAGAAACTGTGACAACCAGATTTCAAGAAAAGGGCACTTTAATTCAGATTATTGGTATAAACCATGCTAGCAAAAAAATAATCCACAAATATAACGGTTCGAAAATGAATCACATGTTAATATCATTCCAAGAATTGCAAAACTCGTAATACTTAACCCGTTAAAATACAGACAGACAATAATTGCCTATATTTCAATGTGTCACCAATATGCAAAGCTATTGTAATTGCTTGTGAGTGACTTGCTATTGGTGCAGCGGTAAGGAATACAACACATGCCGTCCCTATCATTTATGCCATTTAAAATGCAACAAGTTGATTAACAGACACTTTGTGTTTGATGTTATTTGGACTTTATTTTGATTTCAACGCTGCTTAAATATGTATTTGCCATGCGTGCGATATAAGTTTTCAGAAAGTCGTTGCTCGTAGCATCGAATACAGCCTTTATATTTAACGAACGCTTTAATGCTTTTGTATTGAAATGTTGGCGTTGCAGATAATCTGCGCGGCTTACGTGAAAAATATGCGACGATTAACCATTTCACATGCCCATTGGCAACGTCATAGACGTAGTTAGAAGACTAGAAGTTATTAAAATTACTATAACGAGGGCAATTTCAAATTTGACAGAACTTTGAAATCGCCTGACCGCTTGCGGGGAGGTTATTTCTAATGATGGCACTAGCTTAAATTTATTAAGCGCCGCCAAAGACAATAAGGCACCTGCCAGCACTATTTTTATCAAAAGCACATTACCGTATCGCGTCGTAAAAATGAGGGAGACATCTCCCAGAAGCAAGTATGCATAGCCCAAACCTGCACTGAGAAGCAGACTAACATACCCCATGGCAAGGACGCCAAAGCGATGCGCCAACGCGCCCAAATTGTTTGTGTCAGGTTGCATACATATCCAACGAAATGGAAGAAGTGCCCCAAGCCAGAAAGCTATGCCAAACAAGTGGACCATCAAGAGTGACTGTGTGAGAACGCCGCCTAATTGGGAATGTCCAGACATAGTAGCTGAGAACAAGATAGCGACAGAGCCAATCATTAACCCAAATCTCTTGGCATTTCCGCTCAGACTATGCGCTATCAACATAACAGCAAAGCCTGTAAAGGCTGTTGAATAACCAACACCAGACTTAGATTCTATGGCAAGCTGCAACAGTGAAAGGTCAATAACACTTGTAAGGTCACCTCCCAAATTTCCAGCCCCGCATAAAATCATAAGCAAAGCTGTGACAGCACCTATTAAATTGCTTTTATGCGTGAGATAATTGCAATAAGTCTGCTGCTCCGCAGTGAGCTGTTTGCCAAATTGCAGGCTGAACAAGAAACTCCCCACGCTCCCAAAGGTGGCAATATATAAAAGCACTTTAAGGATGGGGGTAAAGATAATCCATATGTCCATCTAGCTACCTTTAATGTAAAAGGTCAGATGTCCTTTTACTACATGACCATCCTCACCCAGTGCACGCCATGTAAGCGAGTAGCTGCCGTCTTTTAGGTATGGCAGGGGTATGACTTGACGCTTATCGGTGGTCATCAGGAAGCTCGTACCAAGCGGTACCGTCTCACCATCATCACCGCCACCAAACAATCCTCCTAAAAGGCTTTTTTCTTGCTTGTCTGATTGCTTCGTTAAATCAACCTTGATGAGCTTGGCTGGTAATTTAAACTCCATAAAGACCACAGTGGGCGGCACATCTAATGTTTCGCCATTCTGCGGAGAGGATGAAGCAAGTGGAGAGTGAGCATTTGCTGCGATGGGCAACACTAACAAGATGGCAAATAAAAGATTTTTAAACATCGTAACAACCTCTCTAATGTGCTTTTGCACGAGCGTTTATCTGGTCATGCTGACGTTGTATGCGGACAGACCAAGTGCTCTTGATGTAAGATAATGCAGCTATGATCTCGCCATCAGTCAACTTGTCTTCATAAGCGGGCATGTTATTGGGATATGACTTCCCAGTCATTTCTTCAATGCCATATTTGGTCATTAAAAAAAGATAAGGATCAGGGTGATGCCAAGTGTGCCCGGTTTCATCGTGAGGTGGCGCTGGCAAATAGCCCTCAGCATCTCTTTGCCGCCAGTTGGCTTGCCCTTCTAACACAACACCATGACACGATGCACAATTTTCGGCGTAAATAGCCTTCCCTAGATTTACAACAGCGTGGTCTTTATGCTGTAGACGAATACCTGCTTCAGCTTTATCCAATGTCGATGAGAAGTAGAATATGATTCCGCCAACTAACAGGACACCTGCAGCAAATAGGAGTAAGGTCATCAATTTCACTTTGCTTTTATCAGACATCTTTTACCTCAGTGACAGGCTTTACCAAGCGCCTTCAGGCGCCAGTAGTTATAGGGCAAAGGTGTAACAAAACCTGCTGCCAGCATAAACGGTATCACCCACCAATTTAGAACAGCGCCACCCGTAAGCATGATATCCGTAACGTTCATGGCAGCCTCCATGGCAATCATGGAAATCAAAGACATGCCAATGGCCGTTTTAAAGGCAAGTTTGAGAGACATCTGTCTAGACAGAATGATGGTTTCAAGAAGGATTGATGTTATTAATCCATTAAAGATTGCCAAACTCATGACTGCCCAAACAGGCCAAACGATACCCATAAATTGAAAATAACCAATCGTTCCCAAATCACCGATGGCACATCCCAATAAACACCATAATGTGTTGTACGATGCAGTCTTCCATGTGTGCTTACAGCGCCAATTGATGGCTAAATTTATGGCTCTTGCAATCATATTTGACCTTCATAAAAACCCATTTTAAACTCTCCTCTTACAGGAGGGTAAAGAATAAAAATGAATATAGGTAAAGCTGCGGTTCTATCGGGCCTTACAGTTAAAACTGTAAGATATTATAGTGATATAGGCATCATTAACCCTCATGTTAACAATAACACCGGTTACAGAGATTTCTCAGAATTTGACTTGGCCAAACTTCAGTTTTTAGCAAAAGCACGAAAATTTGATTTCAGCTTAGATGATTGTAGGGACTTACTTGCACTCTACGAAAACAAAGAACGCTCCAGCAAAGAAGTTAAGGCGCTGACACTAGAAAAGATTGCAGAAATAGATACTAAATTGTCAGAGCTACAGATGTTGAGAGAACAGCTCAGTACCTTAGCCACTGCTTGCCATGGTGATAATAGACCGAACTGTCCTATTTTAGATGCACTTTCAGAAAAAACTTACCAGTAAATAATCTCCAGCAACAAATTAAAATAAAGACAGTAACTAATAATTGATTATTTTAATAAGCCATTAACCACCTAGAGCCATGAACATTTGTGTCTATTAATGAGTCGCCAGTAAGCGGTAAAAGTAGAGTCGATGGTATAGCCATATTAGAAACTCTCGTTGATCGATTATTCAAACCTTTTTCCCTTTTTCAGATCTAATATCTTTGGCTTCTACTGAGACTAGATATAAGTACCAATCCGTAAATTTAAAGATACAAAAATAGCATCAATACGTTGCTGAAATCAGATCAAATTGCGCAACAAAAATAATTGCCAGTAATCCATTTGGCACATTATGTGCGTATACTTAAGTATGGTTGCATCGTTAAAGAGAGAACGGCAATTACAGAAGAGATCTTAACCGCAGGTTCATCGTCTTCACTTTGCAACCATCTAACCCTCCTAATGTTATTCTTTGAAGTTTTCTAACAGGAAAGTTATTGCAAAACTGATCCAACTGATTCATAAGGGCGTAGAAAGATAGAATGGCTTCCGTCACCTCTATCCCTTTTTCCTCCCTGTCAAAGTGTTAGTAATCATATATATGATGAGAGCCATTCATATTTGTGATTAGATAGCCCAACTAGTTGATAACAATAAATTATTCATCCAGTCTTTGACGTTACTTAAGTGAAATCCATCACCATAACTCTCTCCAACATCACTGGATGACCATCCACCAATCTGGTCTATTATCTCTTTAGGACATTCAACTGCCCTTAGCCGATCTCTCATGGAGTGTCTAAATGAATGCACAACACATCCTTCAGGTGCATGAGTACGAAGCCATTTGTTTAAAGCTGCACTGGCTGAGTTGGAATTATGAGTTTGTCGATTACAATATCTTGGGAATGCAAATTGATTAGTTGGATCTGATTGTTTGACCCTTTTAGCTGACCACAAGGATGCACCAACTAAGGGTATCTGTCTCTCACTCCCACTTGTCTTAAGTCTACGCCATGGATGAGGGATTAAATTGAGGTGAGGGGTGTCTGTATCGAGAATAATATCCGACTTTAATAATCCAACTGCTTCACCCAATCGCATTCCAGTATCACTAAGAAGGGCGATTAACCATCTAAGATCGTCATCCATTTCTTTACAGGTTTTCTGGATATCTTTGATTACTTCTACTGGTATTGGTTTACGGGTTGTCTCTCTCAATCCATCTGGAATGAAGGTACCTAGAAAACCATTAGTTCCCTCTAATCCATGTTCTTTAATTGCTAGATTAATGATAGATCGAATACTGGAGAACACACGTTTAACAGTACTCTTGCCCATACCTTTATTGATCAACCAATCACGGAATTGTGCAGCTTCAGATGAGGAATAAGCAGTAACTGACTTATTACCTAGTACCTGTATTACATATTCCGTATTACGATGAGCAGTTCTGATAAATGTCTTATCTTTATCGATACCTTTAAGCTTTAAATACAGGTCAAGAGCATCTGATAATCTAAACCCATTATCCGTATCATTAATATCCATACGAATCAGGTTCATGGCTGGTATGTCGAGCTTTTGAAGCCTTAAACCCAACCAATAATCATCTAATCTCTGTGTAATGGATCTCGCACATCTATTAGCTTTGGAGGGATTTCGTGTTCTCAAGCTAATTTTGATCTTATTTGACTTGTATTGATCACTTAAATCAGTTGGAACTCGTCTGATAAAGTAATAGATACCATTCGAACAAGTCACATATTTATCTGAATTATTGTACCCCAATTTGTACCCCACCAAAATCTATGCAGACAATAATTGCATATATTTCAATGAGTTAAGTACTATTAGTACTAGTTAATGGTGCGGACGGCGGGACTCGAACCCGCAACCTCTAAGAGGGACAGATTTTCTTCCCAACTACAGTTTTCACTGCCGCCATTTGGCGTTTGTGGGCTGGACTTTCTCTTCAACGTAGTCGACTAATGACCTTAGTTGCTGCCCGTCAAGTCTCTACACCTTCCTTAGTCTGAAAAACAAAGGCTTGGCACGGGATTGCCATTCTACAGGTTTCCCCGTTTTTGAGCAGTTCTACTCCCGAATTTTCACACGGGGCACTCAAATTGTTATTTTAAGTCTGTTGTGTATACCAATTCCACCACGTCCGCTACTTCTGTCCTATAAAGCGTATTTCTTTGGCTTTTGCAATCTCTCAGTCATCTATTTTATGAAAAAATAAATTTCCCAAAAATATTTTTTGATATGTTACCCAGCTAGAGGAAATATTTTTTAGCCATAAACGGGATGACACCAACTCATATACTCCTTTTTACGGCCTTCTGACGTAGCAAAAAATATATCTTGGAGTTCTTTTGTGGTTTTTCCAATTTGGCCCGTGCCTATATTTATTCGATCGATCGACAGGATGGGCGTTATTTCCCAAGCAGTCCCGCAGAAGAATGCTTCGTCGGCAGCTACTAACTCTGACCGGTCGATGTCTCTTTCTATGGGTTTTATTCCATATATATCTTCTATTAATTTAAGAACGCTATCTCGAGTTACACTTTCAAGTATATCATTAGAGATAGATGGGGTCATTGGAATCCCATCACGTATAATGAATAGGCACATTCCTGGCCCCTCTGATACTTTGCCTCGCGAGTTTAGGAAAATGGCAGTATCATAACCATCAGCCTCCGCCTGAACGGTTGCTAACCGACCATTATTGTAGTTGGCATTGCACTTTACCCTCATGGGCATCGCGTTGTCGGGAACGCGCATCCAGGAACTGACTTGCGCAGTTACGCCTCCGAGCACGCGGTCACTCCGCGGACGCTCTTGCGCAGTGATTGAGAGCCCAATTGGACCACATACACCTGGTCCTCCCATACCGGATACATAAGATGTGGTCATAATATGAAGGTTTTCACCCTTGAATTTATTAGCCTGGATGAGCTCAATAGTTTTTTGAGTCACTGTTTCTGCTTCGTAAATGTCGCTGAAGCGCATAAAACGTTGGGAGAATTCAAATCTTTGCATATGCTCTTCCATCCGAAACAGATACATCTGTTCTTCGTCAGAATTCCAATAACCGCGTAAGCCTTCAAATACGGCGGTTCCAAATTTAAATGCGGCGGATGCGACATGTACCTTTGCGTTTTCCCATTCAATGATTTCACCATCGATGGAGGCATATTTAGGCAGGCTCATAAAATTTTCCTTCAGTTCTAATAAGATATTAATGTTATTCTGTATTCAACAGTTGCGTCTGTGTCATCAAAGTGAGATAAACCCTGCGCTTCACGTGACGAAGAACGGTAATATATCTAGTCTTCCGTATAAGGCAAAAAAACAAAAAAGTTTAGCCTTCTATGAAAATAAAATTAGGTTATTTGAAATATGGCTCAAGATCCAGAATACTTTTTTCTTCAAACAAAACTCAGTGGAGAGTGGGATACACTCAAAGAATCACAATCAATAACTGATTTGACGCAAAATATTTCAGAAAACCTTAATGATTTAACAGAAACGAAAATTCGGATTGTGGGTGCGATTTGGAACGGAGACAAAAATGAGTGGGATTACGAGCAACTATTTTACTCAGAATCATCATCTGAAATCGCTTGGCTTAATCGAACTCCGCAAATGAAATCGAGTGATACTGGTTCCGCCGAACAAACAATGCACGAACAGAATATCAATGTCGATTCTAATAAAGTTCAAGGTGAAAACCAGTCACCCGTATCAACGTATGCTTATATGGTACTTATTGTTGCGGCAATAATAGGTGCTATTGGTTTTGGTATTCGTGGGGGGTTTGGTATTTTCTTGACCCCAATAAGCACAGAATTTGGTTTTGGCCGAGAGGTTTTCTCGCTATCTATCGCTCTCCAGAATCTAATTTGGGGTGTAAGCCAACCTTTTATGGGCGCCTTTGCAGATCGGTTTGGCGCTTTCAAAGCTATTTTAGTTGGGTCACTTTTTTATTGTTTGGGGATGATATTGATGTCATTTTCCACAAGCGCTGGCATGTTTCATCTAAGTCTAGGTTTGCTGGCAGGAATTGGGCTAGCGGGGACGGCTACAGGTATAATTATGCCTGCTGTCGCAAGAGTATTTCCAGCTGAAAAAAGATCATGGGTATTTGGTGTAATAGGCGCTGCAAGTTCATTGGGGAGTTTCGCAATCTTGCCGATGGGACAGTACTTTATTGAGAGCATTGGTTGGAGCAATACATCCACTTTAATTGCCATTGTGGTGATTTTAATGATACCTTTAGCATTGGTTTTTCGCAGAGCGGAGCAAGAAAATGCTGCCGTAGCCGAGGCCAAAGTTCCCCTCAAAGACGCTCTACGAGAAGCATTTCGACATCCAGGTTTTTGGTTCCTTTGTGCTGGTTTTTTTGTTTGTGGTTTTCACGTCGTTTATATAGCAACTCATTTACCAAGTTATGTTGTGGATCTTGGATTTTCCGCTAGCACGGGGGCTTGGGCGTTGGGAATAATTGGTTTGGCTAACGTTGTCGGTGGATATCTTGCCGGGGTATTGGGTGGTAAATACTCAAAAAAGTATCTCTTGAGTTTTCTGTATTTCGGTCGGTCGGTCGTAATGGCTGGGTTTGTTCTTCTGCCTCCTAGCGAAATTCTAATATTTATCTTTGCTGTTGTAATGGGCCTTTTCTGGTTGAGTACTGTTCCATTGACAACGGGTTTAGTCGCGGACCTTTATGGGTTACAGCACATGAGCACCTTATTTGGATTGGTATTTCTATCGCATCAACTTGGCGCTTTTCTTGGTGGTTGGTTAGGGGGATATTTTTATGACGCGACTGGATCCTACAATATAGTCTGGTGGATATCTGTTGCTCTTGGGATCGCGTCGGCTTTAGCCCATTGGCCCATCCGCCCAATGGATAAAAATAAGGTAGCGTTGGCTACCTAATCGAAGGTTTTGGTTAGTTAAGAGACTGTAAGTTGCTCGAACCGGTTCAAATAGTTTTTCTTAGCATCTTCTGGTGACAATGGATTGAGGTGTATCTTCTCTCCTTTGCTAGACTTTCCAAATATTTTTTGCGCTTCCATTATAGAGAACCCAGCTAGTTGGGTCGCCTCAATAAAAGCTGCAAGACGGTCTGCGCGCTTTATCATCCGTTTTACCTGTTCTGGCAATATAGCAGGAAGTCCAAAGCGAATATGAATGGCTGATTCGAGATTTGCTTCAACATCTTTATAATTAATTCCAATTGCAGCCTTAAATGGACTGATCATATCACCAATCACATATTCTGGCGCGTCATGGAGGAGTGCAGCAAGACGCCATTTTGTTGGTGTATTTTCCTTTAATTCAATGATTAATCGTTCAACCAAAAGCGAATGCTCCGCTACCGAGTAAGACTGAGCGCCTTGTGTTTGTCCGTTCCATCGCGCCACTCTTGAAAGGCCATGGGCAATATCCTCAATTTCAATGTCTAGCGGGGACGGGTTTAATAAATCGAGTCTTCGACCGCTCAGCATCCTTTGCCAGGCTCTAGGTGGTTTGGTATTGGATGATTTTACTATTTTTGTCATGGTTTTCGCAGCCAAAAATTTCGTATTAAGTAACTTACGGCAAGTAATCCTATTAAAGGTAAGCCGAGGATTAATAAAAGATTATTAAAAACAGAGATACTG
>Ga0315331_10000790_pt1 | contig 22713 bp, 22 predicted proteins | sample M160m34915metaG_FD_203456 | JGI IMG/M metagenome (GOLD analysis project Ga0315331, IMG submission 203456) | Ammonia-oxidizing marine archaeal communities from Monterey Bay, California, United States - M1 60m 34915 | ecosystem: Environmental > Aquatic > Marine > Intertidal zone | place: USA...
CAATCATGCTGTTGAAGTAGCAACCATATTAGCAGGCCTAGGTCTAGATACTGACGCAGTAATTTCTGGGTTAGTTCACGACGTGGTTGAAGATACTTCTGTCGATTTGGAAGAAATTCAGGAACACTTTGGCATGGGTGTTGCTACGATCGTCGATGGCGTTACTAAAATAAGTAGAGTAGAGTTTCATTCTCATACTGAAAAACAGGTAGAAAACTATAGAAAACTCCTTCTTTCAATGGCCAAGGACGCTCGGGTTATCTTGGTGAAATTGGCGGACCGCCTTCACAACATGAGGACATTAAATGCCCTTACTGAGCAACAGCAGCATCGCATAGCAATGGAAACCAGGGAGATCTATGCTCCTTTGGCTCATCGACTCGGGATGGCCGCAATACGCTGGGAATTAGAAGACCTCGCATTTAAACATCTGGAACCCAAGGCCTACATAGATCTCACAAAGAAAGTTCGACAGAGAAGGAAAGAGAGGGAGCGTCAGGTCTTAGAAATGCAGGGACCTCTGCAAAAGGCTTTGGAAGATGCAGGCATTGAAGTTGAGCTCACTGGACGCCCAAAGCATTTATGGTCCATTTATCGAAAAATGCAGAGCAGAAATCTTCCCTATGAGGAAATTTTTGACCTCATGGCTATGAGGGTGCTAACGAGAACCGTGGAGGATTGTTACTCAGCTTTGGGTATTATTCATAGCAATTGGACTCCAGTACAAGACCGTTTTCACGACTTCATTGCAACTCCGAAATCGAATATGTACCAGTCACTTCATACGACGGTTATAGGTCCGTCGGGCAGTAGGTATGAGATCCAGATTCGAAGTCAGGAGATGCACCGTAGGGCTGAAAATGGCATAGCAGCCCATTGGCGCTACAAAGAGGGGTTGATTGTGCTAGAGGAGTCGAGCGACGCAATTGGCGATTCCGATGAGGCAGATGAAGCGCTACAGTGGTTTCGCCAAGTTTTGGATTGGCAAAAAGATGCTGATGAACCAGAGGAATTCATGGAATTTCTTCGCATGGATTTGTTTAGAGGTGAAATCTTTGTTTTTACTCCCAAGGGTGAGGTTAAACAGTTGCCGGTGGAAGCAACACCGATAGATTTTGCTTACTCAGTTCATTCAGAGATTGGAAACCGCTGTTCTGGCACTAGGATCAATGGTAAGAAAGCGTCTCTTTCTCAAGAATTGGTGAATGGAGATACAGTGGAAATAGTAACAAAAACCGATTGCAGGCCCAGTCGGGATTGGTTGGGTTTTGTTAAAACTTCACGCGCGCGAAGAGGAATAAGGGATTGGGTGAGGAAAGAAGATTTTGAGTCTAATCTGAAATTCGGGAAAGAACTGTTTGCTAGAGAGATAAAAAAGGCAGAAACAAGTAGGCCTAGCGAAGAGAGGAGGATGGAGGCTGCTAAGGTACTGGGCCGTGATTCTTTCGAGGACGTTCTGGCAGCTCTAGGTGGGGGTGCAGTTGAGCCCTCTAAAGTAATACAAGCACTCTATCCGGGTGAAGATCCTCAGAAGGTCGTTAGTCGCTCAGCTAAAGCTTTGGAGAAAATCGCTGACCGTATCCGTCGTGCTAGCGACGCTGTCAAGATCAAAGGTTTCGAGGAAGGGTTGGTTCGCCATTCTCAATGTTGCCAGCCAGTTCCAGGGGACAAGGTGGTAGCATATGCTGGTTCAGAAAAGGGAGTGTTTTTGCACAGGAGGGTCTGTCCCAGTGTGCTAGATTATTCTGCCCATAAGCTTTTGAAGATAGAGTGGGTAGCCAGTAGGAAAGACACATTTGTGGTGAATCTTGAAATAGAAGGGATAGATAGACGCGGATTATTATCAGATATGGCGAGAGCGATTTCTGACACATCAACAAACATTACGCAAGCTGAGATAATAGATTCTGAAATTGGTGTGGTGGGTGATTTTTTGGTCAACGTAAAGGACCTCGATCATCTAACTAAGGTTATGGACGCTATGCTTTCAGTAGAGGGAATCTCAGGCGTTAGGCGACGGGACTTCATCCCTGCTGACCAGCTGGATTAAATGATAGAAACCAGATGCCAGAGTTTGAACTTTCCTCAGAATTTGATCCTCAGGGTGATCAGCCGACAGCAATCCGAGAACTGACAGAAGGACTCTCTAGAGGTGACACTAGTCAGACTCTAATGGGCGCAACTGGAACAGGAAAGACTTTTTCTATTGCTCACGTAATTGCCAATCATGGTCGCCCGACACTAATAGCATCCCATAACAAAACCTTGGCTGCACAACTTTATGGAGAGATGAAGGCTCTTTTTCCAAAAAATGCTGTCGAATATTTCATCTCTTACTACGATTACTATCAACCCGAAGCTTATGTTCCTTCGACGGACACCTATATTGAGAAGGATTCGAGCATTAACCAAGATATTGAGCGTCTTAGGTTGAGGGCTACTTCATCCCTAATGGAGAGAGAAGATGTCATAATTGTCGCTTCTGTTTCTTGTATTTATGGTTTGGGGAACCCCTTCGATTATCGGTCACAGATGCTGCATCTTCATGTTGGACAAAAGATTGAAAGAAAAGAAATACTGAAGGCTCTGGTAGCTATACTTTATAAGAGAAATGATTATGAATTCGATCCGGGAACGTTTAGGGTTCGTGGGGATACTGTAGAAATTTTTCCAGCATACGAAGAACAGGCAGTCAGAGTAGAACTTTGGGGTGACCAAATTGATAGGATTACCAGATTCGATCCCCAAACTGGCTCTATTGTTACTTCTATGGATAAAAGTTCAATCTATCCAGCAAGCCATTACGTTACACCGATAGAAAAAATTCGGAGGGTGGCACCGAGAATAAGGGAAGAGATGAAGCAGCAAGTCTCTACCTTTAAGAAATCCGGAAGACTTTTGGAAGCACAGAGGATTGAAAGTCGAACTAATTTCGATCTGGAGATGATGATAGAAATCGGGACTTGTCCAGGAATTGAAAATTATTCTCTTTATATGAGTGGGCGAGAGGTGGGCGAGAGACCTTCTTGTTTATTAGACTATTTTCCCGAAGATTTTCTGCTTGTTGTGGACGAATCCCATGTAGCTGTCCCACAGATCCATGGAATGTCCAAAGGGGATCGGTCTCGCAAGCAAACACTAGTAGATCATGGCTTTCGACTTCCCAGTGCTCTGGACAATCGTCCCCTAGCTTTTGGGGAATGGGAATCATTGATTCCACAGACCATCTTTGTTTCGGCTACTCCTGGTGACTGGGAGTTGATGAGTTCAGGTGGTGTGGTGGTGGAACAAATCATAAGACCTACTGGACTTTTAGATCCAATCGTTGAAGTTCGTCCAATAGAAGGACAGATCGATGATCTGCTCTTTGAAATCAGGGACCGTGAGGCTAGAAATGAGAGAGTACTAGTGACTACTCTTACCAAAAGGATGGCAGAGGATCTGGCTACATACCTTGAGACCCTCGGCGTTAGAATCAGTTATATGCATTCTGATATTGACACAATAGAGAGAATGAAAATACTGAGAGATCTACGGCTTGGGAAAATCGATGTTCTAGTAGGGATAAATCTATTAAGAGAAGGACTAGATCTGCCAGAGGTTTCACTGGTAGCTATCCTTGACGCCGACAAGGAAGGATTCTTGAGGGACAGTAGATCATTGATTCAAACGATAGGCCGCACCGCTCGCAATGCCAATGGGAAGGCCATTTTATACGCTGAAACAATTACTAAATCTATGGAATTCTGTATTCAAGAAACAAATCGCCGTAGGGACATTCAAGTTGCCCACAATACAAAATATGGAGTAATTCCCCAGACAGTTACCAAGAGTATTGAGGAGATAGAGTTCTCTACACGTGTAGCTGATGCTGGTGTAGATCACCTAGATGTTTCAGATACGCATGCGGACTACGCTGAGGAAATGAGCAGGGAATCATACCTAAAAGTGTTAGAAGAAGAAATGAGGAAAGCAGCGACTTCTATGGATTTTGAGAGAGCAGCACTTCTAAGGGATAAGATATTTGAACTGAAGGCTTCCAAATGAACCAGATGTGTGAAAATGAATTGATTCAATGGGGAACTCAAGTAGGTGCAGAGATAAGACCACCGGTCTTTATTTCCCTCAAAGGGCCATTAGGATCTGGCAAATCCGTTCTTGCGCGTTCAATAGCTCTGGGGATGGGTGTTGAAGGTGCAGTCGCATCTCCCACTTTCAACCTCTTGCTGACTTATCCTTCACCTAGAGGCTTTCAATTTGTGCATCTAGATCTGTACAGATTAGATGGGCCAGAGGATTTATGGGAATTGGGATGGGAGGAGCTTGGAGATAGAGATCAGGTGGTTATTGTAGAGTGGCCTGAGAGGGCAGGTGCATTTTTACCAGGCGATAGATGGGAGATAGAATTGGATTTTGTCGATAAAGATGAATCAGTGCGGACTATTCTAGTCGAGAAGTATGGAGATCCACCTACTATTCCAGACCTACCTAATGCGCTGAATTTATGAAAAAGAAAACTTCATCTCCTTTCCGAAATGGCACTTATCTGGCTTTTGACACTTCTACTGAATTTGGGTCAGTTTGTGTCTTACGAAACAAGATGATTCTAGATTCAATTTGTTTTTCTGGGAGAGGAAGACATTCCGCTGACCTGTTATTGAAAATTGAGGAAGTCATTTCTAGACAGGGATTAGCTATAAGCGACGTTGAGGGAATTTTAGTGGGTGAAGGACCGGGGTCATTCACGGGAGTTAGAGTGGCTGCGGCAACGGCGAAAGGACTATGTCATTCACTAGAGATTCCACTTTGGGCCATATCCTCGCTTCGAGCAGGAGCGATGTCCATGGAGGACGAGGGAATGACAAAACAGCCTGTTACCAGATGCATTCTTTTTGATGCCAGAGGGAATAGAGTTTACGCCGCTTCTTACCGTGCAATGAGTCCTGGCAGATTGGAGACAATTATGCCTCCACATTCTACCACTATTGAAGGGATTTTGTCCCATTGCGAACTTCCTACAGTTTTTGCTGGAGACGGTGCACAACGACATTCGGATCAGATTCGCGAAGCAGGTTTTCAGGTCGCCGACTCACTAACGGGAATGCCCAGTGCAAAATCTCTGTGCCTTGCAGTCAAGGAAGCTGAGAATGATTTTAGAATAAATGATATTTCCGCTTGGGAGCCTCAGTATTTAAGGGTTTCGTCTGCTGAAAGACTTAGGAAACAGATGGATGATTAGAGGTCTGTCGGAAGGGTGCTTGCAATTGCGTCAGCTGGAATATGGAGACATTGAAGAAGTAGTTTCAATTGAGAAACTATATTTCAATAAAGCCTGGTCTGAAAAAACTTTCCAAAAACTACTGGACCATCCAGATGGACAAGTTTGGGTGGCCCTACAAGGTGAGGATTTGTTAGGGTATGTTGTTCTCCAGTGTTCTGGGGATGAAGCAGAATTGATCAACATTGCAGTAAGAAAAGGGAAAAGAAAACTTGGAATAGGTTCAGCTCTCTTATCGAAAACAGTTGATGTGGCAGTTGGTTTGGATGTCAAGAAACTTTTCTTGGAAGTTAGGAGCTCAAATCAGCAGGCGATTTCTTTATACGAGCGGTTCGGATTCGATCAAGTAGGTACGCGTTCAAATTACTATAGTAACCCTAGAGAAGACGCTCAGATTCTGTGTAAACTACTATAGGAGGGTGTGGCCCTATCCTCCGTTTATGGGAATTGTTGTCTTTCTTCGGTTTACGAATAGATTTATTAGTCGGTTTGAGATTGCTACTTTGACATTAGGAGCAGTCGTTGAAAGTAGGAAAAGCCATTTTTTAAGGTGGTGAGAGTGGACAAGTTCTTTCCTTCATGTGTAGAGTACTGAGGTTCGTTTGCCCCATTTTGTTGCGCTGATACTGTATATAGGATCTTTAATTTTTTGGCTCCGGTCCCTAACCAAAGGGGGTAGAGCTCCAGGTCCCTCTGTCGCCTTCACTATGGCTTCGTTAGGGGTACTGATCCACAGTTACGCTCTGGTTGTTTTTGCTTCCACTTACGGTCGATTGCCTCTGACAGGTCTGGGGCCGTCCCTTTCCAGTTTGGCATTGGTAATAGGATTGGCTCTAGTCGGTACAATTGTGTTTGGAGAGGGTCGTAGGATAGGAATAGTTGTCATCCCCTTCATAATCCTTCTGGAAACTGCGGCTGTAGCTTTAGGTGTAGAACCTTCTTCTGAAGTGTTGGATTTTCAGGGGGCCTGGTTTTCACTGCATGTTATGATGGCATTCATAGGTTTTGGAGGTCTGACATTATCATTTGCGGCCAGCTCACTGTATGTGGTTCAACTTGGTGAACTGAACAACAAAAGGATGGGGCGTCTGTTTCAGTTTACGCCCTCACTGGCTACTCTAGACCGAATAAGTCGAGTTGCATTGGTGACTGGTTTTGTGACTTTTACCTTGGCTTTAGGTCTGGGATGGTTTTGGACAATTACTTTTAGACAATCACTGGATCAATGGAATCCCAAGGTTTTGTGGTCGGTCATGACTTGGTTTGTATTCCTAGGAATATTTGTGGCTCGAAGATTCAGTCGGCTGATACCTCAAATAGGGGCATGGGCAAGTGTGTTTGGATTTTCCATGGTTGTGTTGTCCTATATAGCTCTGCGTCTTTTTGTATCAACCAAGGGGTTTTTCCTGTGATTCCAGTAACAGTAGTCGGGATCAGTCATAAGACTGCGCCTTTGCCTGTCAGAGAGCGTTTCTCCTTCACCAATGGGGAAGCATTGGCATTGCTTGAATCCCTTCGTGACTATTCTGGCATGACCGAAGGAGTGGTGCTATCCACTTGCCACAGAACCGAGCTTTATATGTGTCCTGGAACAGATCAGGATCTGATAGAGTCAGCTCGATCTGCGCTGAAAGTCAAGGCGGGTGATTTGGTTGGTGGCGCAGAACAGTATCTCTATCATTTTTCGGGTGTTCAGGCAGTAGAGCACCTTTATAAAGTTACTGCTGGCCTGGAATCTATGGTTTTTGGTGAAGCTGAAATTCAGGGACAAGTCAAAGAAGCTTACGATTTAACAAAAAATACATCTACTGGCAGGGCTCTGGTAGGACCAGTACTACACAGGTTGTTCCAGTCCGCCTTGGCCGTTGGAGGTAGGGTCCGATCAGAAACTCCTGTGGGCAAGGGCGCTGCCAGTGTCGCATCAGTTGCTGTAGGCTTAGCTAAAAAGATTTTTGGCGGACTTGAAAATAAAAACGTCATGGTATTAGGGGCTGGTAACACTGCTGAATTAGTAGTGGAATCGTTGGGACGAGATGGAGTTTCTGATCTCATAGTTTCTAACCGTTGCCTAGGTCACGCTCAGCAGTTGGCGAGTCGTTTTTCTGGGCGAGCGGTCCATTTTAGTGAAATGTCTCACAGTCTGAAATCGGTAGATATTCTCATAGCTTCCACTGCTGCACCATATACTTTAGTCACCTTGGAGGGTTTCCGTGATTCTTTGAGTGGTTTCAGGGAAAAACCGTTTCTAATTCTTGATCTTGCAATTCCCAGAGATATTGAGGCGGAAGTGGGCGCGGAGCCGAACGTCTTCCTCTATAACGTAGATGATCTTAAGGAAATTGTGGATGATAATTTGTTGAACAGGAAAGCTTCGATTCCAATGGCTCATGGCATCATCAATGAATCTATCGCTTCATTTTCAGAGTGGAATGAAACCGTGGAAGTTGTTCCTGTGATTAAGGACCTTAGGGAAAGCTGGGATCAAGAAAGGAAGAATCAGCTAGAATGGCTGTGGCGCAAGTTGCCTGGCCTTGGAGAGAGTGAACGTGAAGTGGTCGAGGGCTTTTCGAAAAGACTTATAAATAAATTATTGCATGAACCAACGTCACAACTCAAGAAAAGTGTTGGCAATGGGAAAGGGGAGGTTTTTCTGGAAGCGGTAAAGTATTTACACAAAATCGAAGGGATAACCTCACAAGAGGTTCAAGATCCAGAGTCAGAGCTGGACCAGGCTGACTAGTTGAATTGACGAAGTATAGACTCTATGAATTCTGATCGGTGACTGAATTGAAAAAAATCTTAGAGGACCTATGGGCTGGCTGACGAGTATTACTTCTTCCATCTTTATGAATCTAGTGGTCAAATGTTGATTCTGAATTTTACTTTTCAAAAACAAATGGGGTTTAGATGGATTTTCTAGCAATCCTAGTACAGGCAAGCTCTCCTCAAAGTGGTTGGGATATGATATTCGGAGGAACTCTCCCGACAAAATTGGTTCTTCTGATTTTGTCAATTGCATCTATAGCCTCGTGGGTTTTGATTTTCTGGAAGCAAAAGCAGTTTAGGGAGGTTCGTGAAGCGGAGGGTTTATTTTTGGAAAAAATCGAACAATCGGTAGACCTTTCAGATGCCTATGAATCAATAATGCTGCTTCCTGATTCACCATATGGGAGGGTTTTTAGGCAGGGGGTTAGTTTTTTCAAAGATTTACACCCCGAAAGTTTTGGGCAGAATCTCGGCCAATCATCAGGGTCGGGGATGTCTATTACCCAACTCCAAGCTCTAAAATTGGTGTTAGAAAAGGAGGAGGCAGCCGAGAGAGATGAATTGGCCCATGGATTAACCTGGTTGGCTGTGATTGGTTCAGTAGCTCCTTTAATGGGTTTGATGGGAACTGTGTTGGGGATCACTAATACCTTTCTTGGCATAGCGGCTTCTGGTTCTTCAAACATAGACACGGTAGCACCTGGAGTTGCTGAAGCTCTGGTTACTACGGTAATGGGTTTGGCGGTCGCTATTCCTGCTGTTATTGCATACAATCATTTTGTGTCCAAGCTGAATTTATTGAGCGGTGCACTGGAAGGGTTTTCCAGTGAATTCATTGGAACTTTGGCTCGAGAAGGACGAGTTTAATGAGTGAGTTCAGATGATTGGATCGCGAAGTACTAGGCAGGACGGACTGGTACCCATGGCGGATATTAATGTCACCAGTTTGATAGACGTTGCTTTTACCCTTTTGATCATCTTTATCATCACAGCACCCATACTACAAGGAGGTATTGAGGTAGAGGTTCCAGAGACGGAAGTTTCCTCTTTAACAGCAGATGATAGGACGCTCATTGTGACAGTTGACAGGGATGGAGTTGTTTATATTGCTGAAACAGCTGTGGAAAGAGCAGAATTTAGTCAAACTTTCAATCAACTTGTATCTGCAGGAAATGTAGACAAAGTTTGGATCAAAGGAGACTCATTGGCGACGTGGGGCGCCGGTGTAGATGTAATGGCAACAGTAGCTTCCAGCGGCGTATCATTCTCGGTTGTGGCTGAACAACGTCCTAACAATTGAAGATGGTAGTAATAGGATATTCGACAGGTAGGTGACTGGAATGAATAGGGAACCGATCGGTGAAGGGCCAATCATAAAGTCAGTCAGTATTCATATAGCATTGGTGTTACTGGTTTGGTGGTCATCTGTAGCCCAAGTACCAGCACCTGACTTTGTAGCGTTTGAGATAGAATTAATTTCTCCGCCAGCTGCGGAGCTGGGGGAACAGAGTTTGACTCCACCTGAAGACCTTGTCATAGAAACTCCTGAAGAATTGTCTTTGTCAGAGGAAATTCAGGAGGCGGTTCTCGAAGAAGAAGATTCGCCTCCTGAAGAAGACCTGGTGGATGAGGAGCTAAATATACAGGAAGAAGCAGTTGAACAGCCAATGCCCGTCACTGGATTGGAACCCGACCCAGAAGTACAGAATCCGGGTGAGGACATCAACGTGCGGATGGAAGGATTGAGACGTGACTACCCTGAATATTATAACAATATAATACGACAAATACAGCGTTGCTTCAGATGGCGCGGAATGGAAGAACTACGGGCAAGTATTTACTTTGTTATCAACCGTGATGGATCTGTTTCTAATGTTGATGTGGTTGAGTCATCGAGGAATACTCCTTTTGATATCGAAGCTATGGGAGCGGCAGAATGTGCAGGAACTAGGGATCGCTTGGGCCCTCTTCCCGAAACTCTTCAATTTGATCAACTGCCAATTGTCTTCAAATTCGACCCCAAACGGGGAGGCCAGGAAGAATCCACGGAGGAAAGGAAAGAATTATGAGGTTGATACAATCCACATTTCTTGTAATCAGGTTAATCTTGCTCATTGGCTCAGGGTTCCTTTACAAAGGGACTGATTTTGTAGAAGCACAAGAACAGGACTCGATTCCAGGAGTGACGCTAGGTCTTCTTTATGAATCTGAATTTTATCCAGCATTAGCAGTACATCCATTTGAAGCTAATCCAGGCACACCTAGAATCGCTCAGGAAATAGAAACAATTATAGCAAACGATTTACGATATAGTGATCGATTCGAGGTCATGGACTCGATTCCTGAGGAGATAGTTGGAGACGGCATAGATTATCAATTGTGGGATCAGCTAGGTGCTGTGTGGTTACTCTCTGGATCAGTGGAGCCACAATTGGCTGGTAACGATGGTTTCATTTTAAACCTGGAGTTACATGACATCGTCTATGGGGCAATCCATGAGCAAGGACGGTTTCTCCTGCCGAATGTGGAGAGTCGTGATTTTAGGATGGCTGTCCACATCGCATCAGATCAATTGATTCAGTGGATCTATGGAGAACCGGGGATGGCTGCAAGTCGCATTGCTTTTTCCCGGAGGTCAGAGGATGGAAACCAAGAGCTTTACACGATCGATTCTGATGGAGAAAATTTTAGGCAGATTACTTCCTATGGTGATTTGACTATGTCGCCGACTTGGTCTCCCCTTGGAGACAAGATCGCCTACACTTCTAGGAAAGGAATTGGGGTTCCTAGGATTTACGAATTGGATATGAATACAGGCGTGGAAAGGACCCTTCCCTCTGAGAGAACTGGAGACTACATAACTCCCGTCTATAATCCCAATGGTCGAGAGATTGCATTTTCAGTGACAGGGGGAAACAGGAGTGGGATTTTTCGCTATAATTGGCTCAGAGACTGCTGTCTTGTACACATCAGTGGTGGTCGTTGGGATGACCTGTCTCCTACTTACTCGCCAGATGGGAAATTCATGGCCTTTAATTCCAACCGATTAGGAACCCCTTATCCTCAGATATTTGTAATGCCAGCGGCAGGCGGTGAAGCAGACTTGATCTCTCCATATATCCATGGTCGTGAGGGTTACTATACATCTCCTGACTGGTCTCCTTCAGGAGATTACCTTGCATTCCATGGGCGGGTTGCTCGTAGAGGTCGATACCAGATCTTAGTTGCAGATATCGCAGACAGCGGCCGTCGATTGAGACAATTGACTAGAGAAGGAAACAATGAAGACCCCAGCTGGGCACCAGATGGAAGGCATTTAGTTTTTGTAGGTACGAGGGATTGGGGTACTGGATTAATGGTGGTTGACACAGCGAGCGGAAGAATAAGAATGCTTCTCAGGGGTTTTGACGTCAGGGTTCCAGAATGGTCTCCCTCCCTCAAGGAATCTTTAGGGGTTGGATCATAGAGCAGTAGGCACTAGATTCGTACATGAAGTAGGATATACTAACACTAGCAATGACAAATCATAAAGTATGTGATAGACTGGTGTTACATAGCATTTTGTCCCGTAGACAGAATGATACATGGGAACCATTTAACATAGGACGGGCGATGAGGATCAAAGACTTAGCTTTTCCAGCCTTAGTGATAACACTTGTCCTGGGCGCATGTGGGGGATCAGAACCACCTCCACCTCCTGCTCCCACAGGACCAACGCAGGCCGAGCTCGATGCCGCTCGTGCTGATTCTATTGCTAGAGTTCGGGCGGAAGAGGCCCGTCAAAGAGAAGCAGAACGCAGGGAGCAGGAAAGACTTGCGGCTGCCAGAGATGAGGCACAATCTACCTTGGAAGACATGGTAAACTTTGACTACGATGCATCTGTCATTACCGCTGAGGCGGAACAGATTCTGCGCAGAAAAATCCCAATACTTCGGAGCAGTCCTTCAGTTCGATTGCGTCTGGAAGGTCACGCTGATGAGCGAGGATCCACAGAATACAATCTTGCTTTGGGCAGTAGACGCGCTGAGAGCGTCCGCGATTTCCTCTCTGGGTTCGGGATCTCCGCTGACAGGCTGATGACTACTTCTTTCGGTGAGGAGCGTCCATTAGTGAGTAGCAGTGATGAGACTAGTTGGGCCCAAAACCGACGTGTAGAGTTTAGTATTACCGGCGGTGAGATCGTGGTCAGTGAGGGCGACGGTTCGCAACAGTAAGGTTGAATTGTGGGCTACTACTATATGAGTGAAGCCCCTTCTGCTAGATGCTCGTCTGTGTTATTTCACAGTCCTTGTTTTAGTGGAAGGGGCTTGTCTTTTCTTATCCTATTGGTCCTGTCCGGCTGTGCCACCAAAGGAGACATTCGATTGTTGGATGAGACCTTGGTCGAACAACAGCAACAACAGGAAGAGCAGTTGATGTTAATATCTGAGGAATTGGAGGATTTGAAGGTTTCTCTGGAAAACCAGTCTGACAGACTGTTAAATATCAGAGGTGATGTGGGCTTGGATCTGACTGATATTCAGGATCAACTTTCTCAACTATATGTTTTGACTGGACAGATACAACGTAGCATGGTCGGTCTTTCTGACCGCATTACAGTTTCCGATAATCAAGAAATAATTGGCTCAGGCATCGATCAGATTTCCCAAGATCTAGAGTCAGTTGATAGTGATTCGTCTGTTCCTCCAGAAGAGATATATCAAGCTGCCATGGTTCAGTTTAACAGAGGTTCTCTTGCAACAGCTCGCAGGGCTTTTGCAAGTTTTCTTTCAGACTATTCAGATCACAGACTAGCACCTTCCGCACAGTTTTTTCTGGCCGATCTGCTGTTCCAGGAGGATTCGTTAGAAGAAGCGATAGAGGGATTCCTTCGTATTTTAGAGTTGTACCCCACTTCAGATAGAGTTCCTCAGGCGTTGTATAGGGTAGGCGAACTCTATGTTTTGCAGGAGAATACGGAAGAAGCAGTGAGCCATCTAGAGAGATTAGTGACTACCTATCCTGACAGCGGACCAGCGGAATTAGCTCAGGAGCTCTTGCGGGAAATCCGTTGAGTTCGAGTGGAAAAGTTTAATGCGTTGTCCTGACTGTGATGCTGGGCTTAACCGAGTGGTAGATACCCGTGAAACCAGGGCAGGACGAGCCGTTAGACGTCGCCGAGAATGTAAGATTTGTGGCGGACGCTTTACAACCTATGAACATATAGAGGACAGGGCCCTACTAGTTATCAAAAACGATGGAACAACTGAAAGATTTGATCGGACGAAAATATTGCATAGCATGATGGTTGCATGCACTAAGCGGTCTATTTCACAGGATGAAATCGAATTAGCGGTAGATAATATTGAAGACCAATTGACTCGATCTTTGACTTCAGAGATCGAAGCTTCAAATCTTGGAGATATGGTGATGACAGTATTAGCCTCTCTTGATCGAGTGGCCTATGTCAGGTTTGCTTCAGTATATAGGAATTTCAAGGATATTGGTGAATTCCAGGATATACTGAGTGATCTCGACGCTAAAGAACAAAAGAAATTAATTGCTGAGAATCAGGAAATTCTTCCCCTCTGATTCCATAAGACTCATAATGATTTAATTTATCTCTTGGTGGATAGGATTAATAATAATTGAAGATTTAAAGACCATGCCAAAAAAATCCAATATAAGAGGAGAGATGCCCTTTTTAGATCACTTAGAGGAGCTAAGATGGAGGATCTTATGGAGCGTAGTTGCCCTTATAGTGGGTGTCGTGGTCGGATTTTTGTTGGTTCAGCAGTTCGATGTACTCAATATTCTAATAAGTCCCTACTATGAAGTTATGGGTGAAGGGGAAAGGCTGAAGTTTTTCTCTCCCACTGAGCCTTTCTTTTTGATTTTGAAAGTCAGTTTGCTTGTTGGCATCATACTAGTGTCTCCCATTTTGATTTATCAGGTATGGTCATTTTTGTCTCCTGCACTGGAGTCACACGAAAAGAGAGTGATAATTCCAGCTCTTTATATGGGTGTCATCCTTTTTGGAGCTGGAGTGGCGATGTCCTACTATATGGCTTTGCCTGCGACATTGAAGTTCCTGCTCTTCTTCGCAGACGCCTATTTTGACCCTGTGGTCCAGGCAGGACCATACTTGAATTTTGTCACAAAGCTTCTTCTGGCTTTTGGTATTCTCTTCGAATTGCCAGTAGTAATAATGATTCTTTCAGCTTTGGGCCTAGTTACACCAACATTTCTCCGCGCTAAGCGAAGACACGCCATAGTTATAATCACTCTGCTAGCAAGTTTCCTGAGTCCGGGGGACGTGGTGACTGTAACAGTGATGATGATGGTGCCATTAGTATTTTTGTATGAATTCAGTATACTTCTGTCGGCCGTGATTTATCGTCGTCGCAAAGCGAAAGAAATAGGTGGGGATCCTCCAGAAGGAAGTGTTAAATCCCAGTGAAACGAGGACCCTATGCTCTAAATTACCTGACTGTCATAAAAATCGCCCTGTTTTTATTTTCTTCGGATTTTGAAATTGTTAGAGGTCAGCAGGCGGACAGTCTGGGTAGCGAATATGATCGTTCCAAGGTTTTGGAAAGACTTCAAGTGTTGGCGAGGCCCCCAGGGGTAGATTCTACATTGTTTATTCCAGACTCGTTGAGGATCTCACCTATATCCCCTCAGGCGGGAAATTTTGTTACGCAGGATGATTTTCTTGAGCAGTTAATGGCTTTACCAAACTATTCTGTTGTAAGGTATTCGGGCGAGCAAGCTATTTTCGATGCTTCAAATGAGAAACTGACAATTTCTGGAACAGAGAATTCTCCTGCAGAATTACATCAGGATGGAATGTCTGTGATTGCCATAGATACGATCAATCTGACAGATTCACTTCTGTGGACTTCAGGGGAGACTCTGACCGAAAGGTTAGGACAAGAGCCAGTGCGAAGCACGGGTGTGATCTATGATGGAACAGAAGAGCGGGGTTCGGCATTCTCGGCTAATACAAGTTTTTCTGAAGGTGCTACCTGGATTTTATCTGGCGATCTCCCCGCTATTTTCCCAGATACTTTGTTCGGACATGACATTATTTTTACGTCATGTGAAGAGACAGAGCCTCACTACCATTTTGCAGCAGGTGAACTGAAGGCAGTGGGTGGGAGTTGGTTGTTGGCTAGAGATGTAACTTTGAATTTTTCGGATGTTCCAGTGCTTTGGTTGCCATTTATGTTCCAAAATACTGAAACGGGTAGGCATAGTGGAATCCTCACCCCGAGGTTTGGGGTGAATGACATTGTGAGGTCCTCACGTGGACAAAGTAGAAGAGTCTCTAATATTGGTTATTTTTGGGCGATCAATGATTACATGGATGCTACTGCCAGTGGTGACTGGTGGAGTGATAATTTTACTTCTTTGACGGGAAATTTCCGTTATAGAATAAATGAGAAATTTCTGAATGGTTCGACCAGTGTAAGACACTACTGGAGGAATAGTGGTGGCAATGAATTGTCCTATGACACTAGACATTCATGGCAGCTTGATGAACGGAGCATGTTTAGTTTCTCGGCCCGATATGCTTCTAGCTCTCAGTTCGTGAGGGAAAATTCTTTCGACCCTAGAGAAGTCACTCAATCAATTAACTCAGAAGGGGGATTCAATAGAAGATTCGATTGGGGAAATTTTTCCGTGACCGGCAATAGAAGACAGTTTCTAAGTGACGATCGAGTGGAGATGACACTTCCAACGGCTAATGTGTCTTTAAAAAGTATCACTCTTTTCAAAGCACCAGCCAGCCAGGCACGGTTCTATAACAATCTCACTTGGACGGGTAGTGGAAGATACACTAGGAGCTTGGTTGATAGGCCAATGCAAATTGGTCAAGTGTTCTCGGACAACCTTGCCGATCAAGTACGAACAGCTGGAGCGATCAGTAGTGCTTTTAACCTAGGGGCACTCTCGTGGGGCCAGTCGGTAATGTTTAATGAGAAAACGATTAGAGATATTCCCGATGCACAGAGCCAGTCATACTCATCAACATCAACATTGGTTTCTGACCAAACTACAGCCGATCTTAACTGGAATTCCAGCCTAGGGTATCAACAGCGATTAGTAGGAACTACCACTATTACACCAAGCCTCCAGGCATCAGGAGCGCTGAAGCGGTCCAATGCAGAGTCGGTAATGCACGATTTCGTTTCGGGTCCTAAGCGATATAGCTTTGGCGCAAGATTAAAGAGTGATGTATATGGTTATTTTGGCGGATTGTTGGGTTTTGAGACGATAAGGCACAAAATCTCTCCCTCATTGAGTTATAGCTACGCTCCACAGATACTTTCGTCTGATTTACAAAAAACAGTCTTTGGAGTTTATGAAGGAAGTGCCAAGAACGTCATTACTCTGGGATTCAACCAAACTTTCGAAGCTAAGAGAAGTGAGCAAAGTGAAGACGAAGAACAATTGAGTGGTGAAGGTGCCGGTGAGGCATTGTCAGCGAGAGATTCCGTGGGTTTAGAGCCTTCTACTGGAAGTGGCCCTAGACGACCTCCACCATCTCGGGTGGTTAAGCTCTTGGGTATAAATACTAGTGTTTTGAATTACGATTTTGTTCGTGCTAATCAAAGCGACAGCAGGTTGATGGGGTTCACCACCACTCGGATGCAGAATCAATTGAGTTCTGATCTGTTGAGGGGTTTACAGATTTCGATGGAACATGACCTTTTCACCAGTGGTGATGACGGTATTCGAAAGTTTGATCCAGATTTGTCGCAGCTGAATTTATCTTTTTCCATGAATTCGAGATCAGAGATAATTCAAAGTGTCTACAGATTCTTAGGCTTGGAAGGAGGAACGACTACCACCAGGTCAGATGTTACAGAATCAAACTCAGGAGAGAACTTTGACCCTCTTAATCCCTTGTACGATGGAACTTCCAACACAAGTCCCACGGATGAATCAAGTGTGATTCCTGGAGCAGGTTCTAATGATGTAACTCCAGGTGAAAATCCAGATCAAGCTTCAGCTTCAAATCGGCAGGGTCCTTCCTGGGAGAGCAATTTCGCTTATTCCTTGAGAAGAAGTCGATATTCAGAGCATGTAGGAAGCCAACTCCTTCAGGTGGGATTTCGTCTAAAACCAACTGAAGAATGGAATCTAAGTTGGAGGACAGCCTATGATATCGATATTGGAAATTTCACCGATCATTCGATTCGACTGTCCAGAAATTTACATCGCTGGGAAGCTAACTTCGATTTTGTACAGACTGTCACAGGAAACTGGAGTTTTCGCTTTGAAGTTGCTCTTACTGACAATAGAGATCTAAAGTTTGACTATGATCAAAGAAGTACGGATTTTTCAAACCGGTATTAGTATTTTATAGTTTGTACCGCTAGAAGGATATTATATCATATCCATATAGGGTTTCAGGCTTTTAAGATAAAAAATCTTAGGCTTCGTAGCACCTACTGTACAGCATTTTATACGTAGATCAAGAGAAAATGATATGTCAAAAATCATGGTTTCACAGTCAATTATGTGGGCTTCAGCAATAATTATTAATGCTTTAGACAGTGACATAGGTTGGTTATTATTAGCCCTATTAGCAACAATGGCATTAGGGTCCTTGCAGACTATCCTAAAAAGCCAATTCAATCAGAGTGGCTAGGAGGCACCCCTGGTGTTTGATGATATACTCTCACTTGAAAAAGAACGGACAAGCAAGCAAGCCTTGGGATTCTACTTAGCTTATTTTTTTGTGGGTCTGTCCTTTGGGGCTTTGTTAGGTCTCCTTAACTACATGCTGGGGACAGGGTTCCCACCAGAGTACGTAGGAGTATCCACTGGTGTGCTACTTCATTCAGGTTTGTCTTTTGGGATTGTTTACGAGAAGGGCCTCAAAGGCCTTGGACCCATGATGGTCATTCTTTTTTCTGCAATCATATCAATACCCGCAGGTTTGTTGGGACTGCTTCTACCCACATATCTAAGCACTCTAAAGAAGAACTAGGTTGGATAGACCAATATGGGCATTAAAGTTCTGGTATTCATTGCATCAGCAGTGTGTCTTCTTGGTATAGGCCTAGTCCTGCTCAATGCTTTGTGGTGGTTCATTAGTTCGTAAGGCAAAGGAATGCATTTGCTCGATTGAAAAAGCCAGTTGGTTTTACTGTCTCCGCTAAGAGTGTTTGTTTTGTGTGGCCAAAATGTGGCCACACTAGGTAGTTCTATGTACAATTCAGCATAGCAGATCAAAGGGTTCTAACAAGGGGTCCTGTAGGTAGATAAAGGGAATACTATGCTAGTTACTACTAGGTAGATACTCAATATTCATCTTAGTATCTTATTAAACCGTCTGTTGTTTGATGGAGTATCTCCACGCGCAACTAGGAATAGCTATTGATGGCAAAAAAAATAGATAGCATGGTTCGAGAGACTGAGTTAAGTATGTCTTCTATTCAGACGATTGTCTCAGATCGTCTAGAAGCTGTGCAGAGAGAGCTGAGTAGAATTGTGGTCTCTGACTTCGGTATGATAGAGGAAGTAAACCAATGTCTATTGGCAATGAAAGGGAAGTTGTTCAGGCCGACCCTTGTTCTTCTAGCTAATGAAGTTGGCCAAGAACCCACTGAAGATGCCGTAACATTAGGAGCCATACTAGAGCTAGTACATTTGGCCACTTTGGTACACGATGATGCAGTAGATCACAGTGTTCTCAGAAGAGGACTTCCTACTGTCAATGCACTGTGGACTCATCAAGTAGCCGTGATAATGGGTGATTATCTATATAGTAGATCTGTAAGCGAGCTAGTCCAGATGAAGAAATACTCTGCTCTTTCAGTTCTTGCCAATGCTACGAATCACATGAGTATCGGTGAAATGAGGCAGTTGACGTCTATAGATGCCCTTGGCTTTAGTGAGGGCGACTACAACCGTCTAATTGAGTGTAAAACTGCTTCTTTGATGTCGGCCTCCTGTGAGATAGGGGCTTTGGAAGGCCAGGGGAGACATAGCCAGTCTTTAGCAGATTTTGGATATAATCTAGGAATGGCGTTTCAGATAGCTGATGATCTTTTGGATTACAAAGGGGAAGTGTCGGTCACAGGAAAACCTTCGGGACATGACTTAAGAGAGCACAAAGTCACTCTTCCTTTAGTTGCATCTTTAAACAACATGTCTGAGCTTGAGTTACAGGAAACAAGGAAGTTCTTTACACTAATTGAACCTACGGATAGAGATATCGAAAAACTGGTAGAAATTGTGAGTGAAAACGGAGGACTGGATTATGCAGAAGAGCAGGCGCAAGTGTACGCTGAAAGGGCGAGAGAGATCCTTTGGGATTTGCCTAAAAGCCCTGCTGTAACAGCTCTGGAAAATGCAGTGACATATACAGTAACGAGGGATCGATAGTAATATAGATGGAAGGTGAATTTATTTTTATTGGGAAGGATCACATGTACCAGGGTACTTTTTATGGAAAATTCTAAATGCTAGGTGGCTACCAACGAAGAAGTAAGACTCGTTTGATCTGGACGCTAATTTTGGGCCTAGTGCTTGGAGGGTTGTTCACGCAGCTGAGTAATATCTTTTTGCCACAGAGTGCCGCAAAGTCTTTTCTCACTACAGCGGTTGAGGCATCGTTGGGACCACTGTCGATAGATTTAGTTGCGGTAGCTCTGACCATTGGTCCTCTTACTCTCAGTTTGAATATTTTAACCCTAGTAGGAATCACAATTGTGACATTTATTGTTCGTTCTTGGATATAATTGTCGTTAGGATCATTTAAGGAGGTTTGTTATGGGACTAGGTGGACTTGGAATGATGGAGATGATTTTGATCTTCATGGTTGTATTGCTTCTTTTCGGGGCTAAAAGATTGCCAGAGATCGGCTCTTCACTGGGAAAAGGAATCAGGGAATTCAAGGGGTCAATCCGAGAAATCGAAAAGGAGGTTAAGTCTGCTGGTGAAACTGATACAGAGTCGCTAACTCCTTCGACCAATAATCGGGTGCAAGAACTTAGGACTTTAACTGATTCCAATGAGAGTCCCCATCAATCTGATATGCAAAATATCGGAGAAGATGAATCTCAGCTAACTGAAAAAGAAGATTCAGAAGAAGATTAGGTTCGTCACGCTAGATTTCACTAAAACACCAGTGGCATTTGTTGCTGTGCAGAGGCGTCTGGGTCAGCGTTTAAAACTTCATCTCTTCTATCATTAATTCTAGCGACGGATCTAAGACTTTCAATCCATTCCTGCAGGCGTGTTTGTTGAGCAATCGCAGTCAGCTGAGTGCGCAGATCTCCAGATTCGGAAGCAAAGACTAGGCTGTCTGGCGGAGTGTGAGCCAGCAACTGAAGAATAAATACATTATTGTTTGCCTCAATAACGTCGCTGAACTCCCCTATATTTAGTCCAAATCCAGCACCAGTCGCAGCGTTTAATCGGCCCAATCCTTGAGCGAATTCTAAACGCGTATACGGTCCAGCTTGCTGTATCTCCAAGTCCAAGTTTGAGGCCAATTCTTCTAGTGCAACGTCCTCATTCAACTCATTGAGAACCTCACTTGCTTGATCTTTCCCAGTCTCAATCTTTTTACTATTAGCAAGGGTTTGTTCTATTGAAGGGGTTGCATCTTCAAAGCTCACTGTTCCAGCTTCCTGGATCTCAAGTATTTCCAGCATGTAGAATGCTTCTCTGGTCTCGAACAGTGGACTCACATCACCTTCAGAAGCTTCTTCTGCGAATACCCACTCAGAAGCCTCACCAACTTCTCCAGCACCAGCTATGAAAGAAAATTCTGGATTAAGAACAGCGGTTCCAGCAACAAGGCCGAGAGCTTTAGAAGCCTCTTCAAAACCTTCGTTTTCTCCTAGTTCTTCAAGTGAGTCTGCAAGTATTAGGAGCTCTAATTCCGAATCATCTGTTCTTCGGATGGGTACTAACACATGACGCGCTTGAATACTATCTCCAGCCTGGTCTTGCACTTCTATTATGTGGAAACCGAACGAGGTTTGAACTGGGGTGGTAATTTCTCCTACTTGTGCGGAGAAGGCTGCTTCTGAGAATTCAGGAACCATTTGGTCTCGACTAAACCACCCTAATTCCCCTGAACCTCCCAATAGATCTGGTCTGGAGATGACTTCTTCAAAGGCATCTCCATCCATCAGTTGTTGCCTTAGATCCATGGCCAATCCTGCTGCTGCTAGTGTATCACTGGCAGTTGGAGTTTTGTCCATGACAATGGTTCTAACGGTCGCCTGTGCAGGAAAACTAAATTCATCGGGGTTGGTATTGTAATAGCTCCTAATCTCTTCAATGCTGACGCTTACTTCTGAATCAGAAATTCGCTGGACTGGGTTAAACGCAAGATATCTCACTGAGATAGCTTCGTTGCGATCTCGAAATTCATCCCAAAGGGATGCTTCTGTCAGGTAAATGTCGGAAGATACTTGACGAAGTAATTTTCCTCTGGGAATAACTTCTCTGTAATAAGATTCTAATTGAAAGAGAAAAAGTTGGTCTATGGTGGGTGAGGATAGATAAGCTTGGTACTTCTGAATATCAAAGACTCCATCGGTTTGAAAGGATGGGCTCGACTGAAATTCGGGAGGTGGACTAAAACGAGCTGCACTAAGGATTTCACTATCCGTTACTACGATGCCTCTCCTTTCCAGCTCCTGCCTTATCAGCACTTGATCGACTACTTCGTCCCATGCTGCATCTTCGATGTCTTTTATCTGTTGGGTTGTGACGGGATCATCTTGCGCGTTCTGCACTTGGTCAAATAGTCGTCTGTATGTTTGGTTGTATTCGTTATTAAGGACTGGCGTTCCATTGACACGACCAATTTCGCCAATCGTCATGCCACCCTGTCCAGTAATATCCATGCCCCATTGGAATATCATCAGTCCTACAAAGGCGGTTGCTGTCAACAGCATTATCCACTTAGTATTGTTCCGCATTTGACGCATCATAGACCAACAGCTCCGAAAGTATTTGAGTCTTAGTAACTCCACTTTAATGTTATTTTAAGTGACTGGAAACCTAACCCTACTGTATCGGTCTCTCAACCTTTCTCGTTGACACCTTTTCTCAAGGGTTGGTATCTTTAGTTGCTACTGTAAAAAGGTAAATCAAGTTCTGACGTTTGGAGAATGATGGAAATGGCTTCGGACTAATATTCTGAGGTCACCTATATGGAGGTCATTAGATGAAGATTGCAGTAATACATGGACCGAATCTTCGCCGATTGGGCAAGCGGGAACCGGAGGTATACGGTACAGCAACTCTAGCCGATATAAATTCTGCACTAGTGGATCTTGCTGGAGACATTGGTGCTGAAGTTGAAAGCTTCCAGTCCAATTCGGAGGGACAAATTTTAGATTTTATCGAGGAAGCAAGTGCTCGGGTTGATGGGTTTTTGGTCAATCCAGGAGGGTTAACACATACGAGTATCACCCTGAGGGATGGTTTAGTAGGTGTCGAATTGCCATTCGTGGAGGTGCATCTCTCCAATACTGCTAATAGGGAACGCTTTAGGAAGCATTCTTACTTGGCACCCGTAGCGGAAGGAGTAATTATAGGTTTCGGTATCGAAAGCTATCTTCTAGGTCTAAGAGGTATAGTAGCTCACATAGCCAATCGATAGTTTTAATCGATAAGGCTTCCATATTAGGACGATAATAATGGCTTC
>Ga0315331_10000791_pt1 | contig 22710 bp, 13 predicted proteins | sample M160m34915metaG_FD_203456 | JGI IMG/M metagenome (GOLD analysis project Ga0315331, IMG submission 203456) | Ammonia-oxidizing marine archaeal communities from Monterey Bay, California, United States - M1 60m 34915 | ecosystem: Environmental > Aquatic > Marine > Intertidal zone | place: USA...
TGCTTGGTTGCCGTTGTGCCTGTATCCTACCAGTTTCCGTCAAACGGGTAAAAGTGGCGTGTGAGACCGGTCGCCGTTGATCGACGCCCAAGTGGAGATATGAAATCACCTCTCAGGCAGCAAGCGGACCGCCTGTAGTTACCGCCTATCCTGCGCAATGCTGGACATCTCTTTTCGTAGGAGTTTAACGCGGATTTTCAGTCACGCGGCAAACGCGTGATTGCCCTGTGATTGGTCGCTCTCCACCCCCCCGGAAGAGCTGGTTTCTTTTAGCGAAACCACCGCCGGCACCGAGTGTTTTAAAAGAGGGTGCCTTTTCCAGGAAGTTTACTATAATGACAGCTACCCTGAGAAAGATGGATTCGGCCGCTTTTTAATGACGATAAATTGATAACGGCCAATCGTGGCAACGGCCCCATTGGGGCCGGAATCTCAGCGATCATTAGTGAAGGAAACAGGAATGAGATTACAGCAGAACAGAGTCATCCTTGGCCTCGCAATCGTTGGCATGGTCTTGCTGGGAAACCAGGAAAGCCAGGCCCAGTTCGGGGCCGCCAGCACATCGACCTTTGGTGCCACGCAGAGTACCGGTCAGAGCTCTGCAGCGTTTGAGCAGACGGGTAGTATCACCAGCGAAGCGGCGATTAATCGTGGTACGGGCTTTGTCGGTGGCGATTCCTCGGATACCTTCAATCTCCGCAATGCACCTACTAGCAATGCGACTGGCGGCTCGTCAGCTCGAGGCATGACTGGTATGAGCGGTATGAGTGGGCGTGGTGGCCGTGGAGGTACAGGTGGCACGGCCGGTCGTGGTACCCAGCAAAATACGGCTCGAACGGTTTTGCGGTTTCCCTTTGTGATTGGTTTCCAGGTGCCACGAACTCCCGCACCAGTCGTCAAGGCGAACGTGGAGCGACGTATGACCAAGTTGCCCGGACTCAAGGCGGGTAATGCCGTCGTCATTAAGATCGAGAAGGATACCGCTATCTTGAACGGAACGGCCGTTGATGCCCAGCAGAGTAACTTGATTGCCAAGTTGATGTTGCTGGAACCAGGCGTGTACAAGGTTCGTAACGAACTGGTCGTTAAAAACGCTTCGAAGTAGGCTTCGTCCTGGATATCTTGCCCGAGAGGACTTGCGGGCTGAAGATTGATTGCCCAGGCTAGCGGTGCGTTTCTCACTCGATTGCAGAGAGCTTTCCGGTAAACCGTTTCCGCATTGACGTGAACGTGGCATCCACCTGGAGAGTCTTTCGATTAAGCCATGCGTTAGAACTCGCTGAGCATGGTATCACCGAGATCAGTCACCAGCAAAGGTGGCTACGATGGTGAGAGAAGGTCCTGCCCGGGATCCAAAGGGTCGTCCGGCATGGTCGGCACCCGATTAGCGAAGGATCGGCGTGGTCGCTGAGCTGGTCGGAGGGAACCGGTAATTAGCCGGATATGCGGTCGGTGTCACGGGTCGCTGACGCAGTGGTGTCGGTGCCCGGATGGTGCGATTCGGTTGGGGCGTTGCAGCCGGTGTCGCCGCCTGTGGTTGCGTAACAGGGCGTTCTAACGAAGCGGGTGCGATCATCGGAAATGCCGGTGATGGAGGTGTAGGAACTGGATGGGCGTATCGTGGTTGTGGTTGCCGTCCGTTGGGCACGATCAGGGCGGGTACTACCGGCGAATTCTGCATCTGTTGTGTCATGCTTCGCGTGACGTTGATGGTGGTCGTCGTTAAGCCTGGGTCCTTGGCCATCGGCTGTCCCGGTTGCGTGGCCGGGGCTTGGTAACCGCGCGGGTGATTGTGCTTTTGATCACTGTTATCCAGTAACTGGGAAAGAGCGAGTTCCTGGCGTGAGCGTCCGGTTTCTGTTGGGCGATTACCCGGTAATAGGTTTTGCGTCTGGTGCCCAACGAGTAGGTTGCCAGCTACGGTTTTGAAACTTGGCACCAGGCTCACCTTGCGCTGGTCGCCACCGACGGCCTGCCAGGGAATCCAGATGCTGTAGGAGCAACCCAGTTCAGACTCACCATAGTGATGCTTGAGTTGGTCCTTCGTGAAAACGTACGTCTTGTCAGGGTACTTACCTTGAGCTTGTGGGCCCTGGGTGTCGTCGTAACCATGGATGGTGAGGATCCCATCAACCGGGATGGCCTGGTTCTTGTCATTGTAGAAGTAGATTCTTCCCCCGAAACCAGCCGTGGCCAATTGCCCCGGCGTGTTTAGGACATCATGGCTCCAGATAGCGACGATGCGTGTTGGATTGCCAACCGCGGGAGTCTTCTTTTTCTTGCTCCACAGGTTCCAGGAGGAAGAAGGACCCTTGGTGGTCGTGCAGCCGAGGCAGGTAGAGGCAACTAGGAGGAGAATGAGAGCGGTTGTTTTCTTCATCAATCGATTTCCTGGGGGAGGAACGTATGGAAAGGTGGCCATGCCACATCGCGGTAAGTTACCGCACCGGGTTTCCAGCTGGGTTGTAGGTGGTGGCCGGATACTGTGGGCCCTGGTTCTGGTAGGCTGGAGGATAATAGGGCCGGCCATTTACCATGGCGGGTTGGGGAACGGAAGGAACCGGACCGTACGAGGCACCGCCCTGGTAAGAAGCTTGCGGTGAAGGGTAGCCCGGCGGCAAGGCCTGGTGATTGACAGGCTGATAAGGTGTCGGTTGGTAAAGCACCGGAGATGCCTGCTGCCGTGCTGCCGGTGGTCCCTGTTGGAGTCGATTCTGGGTGGAACCGTTAGAGCCAGCTGCACTGGGATCGGGGCGAGGGCCCGATTCAGTTGTCGCTTGAAGCTCCCTGGTCTCGTTCGAATCGCTGGGACGAGAGAAGAGTCGCTTCCAGGGATTCTGCGAGGCGGTAGCAGCCGTCGTTCGAGTGCCACTTGTCGGGGTTGCCTGGCTACGACCGGTGGGGTCGAGATCCGGATAGATGACAGCACCGTCGTTCGCGGCAGGACGGCCCGTTTGCGAGCTGAGGCCGACGTCACCATGAATATCAATGACGTCAGACAGGGCCCAGTTCATCCGTTCGGATTCTGTGGTCTTGATTTGGGCCAGGTCTTCGTCGCCGTTGATGACATGCGGTGTCATGATAATTAAGAGTTCGGTGCGGCGTTCTGAGTTGCTTTTGAAACGGAAGGCCGGTCCGATCAACGGCAGGTCGGAAAGGTAAGGTACCGAACGTTGGCTGTCAGACTGACTTTTCGTGATCAGTCCGGCGAAGACTACGGTCTGCCCCGAATTGGCACTTACCACGGTCTGGGCGGTAGTCGTCAGGATTTGCGGCGAAAGCACGGCATTTCCATCGGCGGTGACGGCGACCGGAATTCCCTGTTCGAGTGGACCGATCTCGGATTTCTCGGCACCGATCTCCATGACCACGAGTCCGTCGGGACTCACTCGCGGGCGGACGGTCAGCAGTAAGCCAACATCTTCATCGGCAGTCGTGTTTTGAGTTCCGCCGAATTGCGTGATCGTACTACCCGTAATTCGAGGTACCCGGGCTCCAACCTGGACAAATGCCTCCTGGTTGTCGAGGGTCATGATCTGTGGTCGACTCAGGATGTTGATGCGACCGGCATCCTGGAGAGCCCTGACCATCACGTTGACGGACTCGTTGGCGGCGGAAAGTACCATGCCGCCGTAGCCGAGTCCCGCACTTTGTCGACCCATGGAGAATGTCGATACAGCCTGTCCAGCAACGTTACCACGAGTTGCAAATGACTCGGTGGTCAGGTCGTTGCCCAGGGCAGAACCGGCGAACGGGAAGCCAACGCTCGCCAGTCCTCGATCAAAGAGCAGGCTGTCCTGTAACCCGAGTTCCACGCCGAATTCGAAGTTGTCGGTTAGCTCGACTTCTGCGATCAGAACCTGGACCATGACCATCTTCGGTCGGTAATCCAGGTCGTTGATGACCTTGACGATCTGTTCGAAGTATTGAGGCGTTGCACTGACGATCAGGCTGTTACTGACACTTTCAGCCACCACGATCACTTCCCTGTCGATCTGTTCAAAGGGACTGACGAGCTGGGAGAACTGCAACTGTTGCTGGATGAGTGTTCGCTGCGTGGTCAGGAACGTCGTGATGGCAGCGGCGACTTCTGCAGCAGGTGCATTGTTGAGCCGGAATACCTCGGTTTTGCGAGTTTCGATATCTCCTTCGTCAAGCCGCAGCAGAAGGATCTCTACTACCTGGAGATCCGTGTTTGAACCGGAAACAATAATGCTGTTGGTGCGGATGTCGACTGCGAAACGAAGCGGGACCAATGAACTCTCTCCACCGGCAGTTCCGGCGAGTGCCTGGTTGAAGTTGGTATTGGTCTGGCCTCCGGTTGTCTGTTGTCCGAACAGCGTCTGCAGCATGGTTGTGAGACTGGTCGAATCCGCGTTCTTCAGTGCAAAGACCTTGATCTGGGCTTCCGCGTTAGGTAGTTGATCGAGCTGGGTAATGAGCTCCTCGATGAGCGGCATGCTCTTGGCCGGAGCCCTGATAATAAGGGCATTTACATTGGCATCGGCGGTCACCGAAACACCGGCCAGGATACCGGAGTCGAGTTCGCCGTCGCCTGCCTTGCCAATTCGCGTGATCGTTAATCGCGAGGAGCGGGCTGCCACGGTGGCGGCCGTGGTTCCTCCGGCACCGCCACCCTGCTGGCCCTGCCCCTGTGCCGCGGCCTGGCCTGTGATCGCTTCCTGGAGCACAGGTTGCAGGTCTTCGGCAAGGGCATTTTTTAGTCGGAATACCTTGATTTGATTGGTCGCCACGACGTCTTCGACGTCCATGCGTTCCAGGAACAGCTTGATTTCAGCCATGTCTCGTGGCCCGGCGTTAACGATCACCGAGTTGCTTCGATAATCAGCGATAATTCGGATTCGTGGACCGAGTCCAACGCGTGCAGCACTTGCCTGGGACTGTTGGCCGCCGCCTGTGGCGGTGCCATAGAACTGTTGTAGTTGCCGTTCCGCATCAATGGCGGACATGTATTGGAGTCGAAACACTTTCAGTTGTGTTGACGGCGGCACGGGCTGATCAAGTTTCTCAATCAGCGTGATCACCGAATCAATACTTTCCTGGCGTCCAATCATGAGTAGTGCGTTGGGCTTATCCAGTGGCGTGATGCTGACGGGGCTTTGCCACGATCCAAAAACGGTCGTGTAGATCTGGGCGACCAGTTCAGAGATAGCAATGTTGTTAACGTGCTTAAGTGGATAGACAATGATCTCCGGTTGCGTGTCCCGTACCGAGGACTCGATTTCCTCGATGATCTTGGTCACTCGCTCCACGTCCCGCTTGTTACCCGAGACGATAAACACGCCGAGGCTTTCGATGAATTCAATTCTTACCGGTCCAATCGCTCCCGTGTCCTCATCAGATGCCCCCACGATCCCCTCGACCGGGTTGTTCTCGGCCGGCGGATTTTGTGGGGCTGCTTTTTCTGGTGCTGGCTGCTTCGGCTGATCCTGTGGCTTGGCGGCGGGTGCAGGTTGGAAAATCGAGGTGATTAAATCGCCGCCCCATCGCCGGTCGCCGTTTCGGGGATTTAAACGAATTGCGTCCGCCGTGGCGTTTTTTTCACCAGCAACTTTGGCAGCATTGTCGATCAGGCGAACCGCCTTGCGGACGGTGTCGGGGTCGGCTCGCTTGACGGGTACAAGTTGCAGGTTTTTCCGGGGGCTGTCAGCCGGGGCGTCCAGCACCTTGGCGACCTGGATCCAGGCGTCGGTCATCGGCTTAGGGCCGGCAATCGCAAGCTGGTCTCGTCGCCGGTCAATTTGCATGATCGGTGTCTGGTCACCTGTTTCAGGCATTTGAACCAGGGACTTGGCGCCATTCTCATGGTTGGTGAGCAGTAGTCGGTCACCCCAGAGTCGTCGCAGCATGTCTTCGAATTCATGCCAGTTAATGTTTTCGAACTGATGGTTCGCCTGGGTGCGTTCCACGGCAGGTTCGGCTGCTGGGGCGGGTTGAACTGGTTGAGCGACATTGGTTCCGACGAGCTGGCGAGCGATCTGTTGGTGAACCGCAGGCGGGGCAATTACCAGTAATTGTCCCGTACGCTGATCGGTGGCGACCCGGACGCCCGTATTGACTGGATATTGTTCTCGCAATGCATTGATCCAGTAAGCTAGTTGCTGGGTGGGTACGGTGTAGCCCTTTACGGTTGGGGCGGTCGCAGCTGCGGGCGCCGTCGGTTTGGCGGGCGTGGCGGCTGTAGTTGGGCGATCAAGGTTGCGGATGAGCTGGGCGGCCATCGCCTGGACCTGCGCGGATCCTCCCACAAAGATCCGATTGTTTGTGGCATCCACCTGGACGTCGGCACCCCCAACCAGATCGTTGAGCATGCGGCGAAGATTCGGTGCCATCGCACCGGCAGTCGTATTGTTGAGGACGTAAGGCTGGTAGCGTCCGACAGCAGGTGCGGTTGCCGGGCGCGGCGCGGCGGGGACTGGAGCCGCGGTGCGAGGAATCGCTGTGCCAGGTAAGGGTTGGCTTTGCGAAAAGACCGTAAGTGGTGTTAAGGCAAGCAAGCAGGTAAACGCGGTGACGAGTTTTGACATTGTCGTGTTACCGAAGAGTTGTACTGAAAGAACTGGATAACGGTGGGTTTTCATCATCAGGTTTCCTTGACTGTTCAAACGCGATTGCAGTTGTACAGAGTGCGCAATCCGACAAAACCATACTGCCGGAAAACCCGTTTCCATCCTCATAATCGGTAATCTTTACCGCCGGACTTAGGTTAAAAAGCCAAATTGGGCAGTTAAGTTCCGCATTTACAGGTGAGGTTGGACTAGCGGTGAAAACGGCCTAAGAAAGAGGGTTTCAGGATCGAAACCAAGCCACAGATCACCAATCCAGGGAGACTGGATGGCTTACGTAAGACGCGGGCGACACCGAAGAGATGCTAGCAAATCCTGGGTAGAGACGGTTTCTAGTCGTCTTATTCGGTCGCTGTTTTCTGGACGACAAAACTGGCGCTCGAGAGAGCTTTGCCAGCCTCCACGATCAGCCGCTCATTACCCTCAGCCAGCTCCATCTTTTTGAGCGTAATGCTGACAATTTTTCCCTTGATTGAACCGATGTCGACAACGTCGCCGACACGCAGTTTCAAGGTGGTGCCAGATTCGCGTCGTTGCACCCAGGCTTCCGCCTGGCCACCCACTTCGACGGAGGCGATAAAGAATGCCGTCTTGGCAAAATCGAACTTGGGGGCTTCCGGTTCTGGCTCGCGAACGGGAGCCGGTTCGCGAATACGGATGCTGACGTTGGCGATCTCGCTGGTCTTCGCAGGCGATCCCTTGTCTGTGGCCCGCACTTCAAGCGTGTAGGTGCCAACTTTCTTGGACATGATCGTGACATTACCCTGCGGGTCCCAGTCAATGGTCGCTTCGCCCTCGGGAAGATCGTGTTTCACGATCTCGTAACTAGCGATTCCCTGGTCATCAAAAGCCGACAGTTTAAACTTCTTGGACTCGTTAATCAGGATTGTTTCCTCGCTGCCTCGGCGGCTAAAGCGAGGTGCCGAGTCGTTCCCCGGAGTAAACAGGCTGCGCTGGACAATCGGTACAAGGTACTTGTCCAATTCGGCGTGAGCCAGGACGGATGCCTTTTCTTTGCTGAGTTGCTTATCGACAGGTGCGGACTGTAAGCCAACGGCATCCACGGAAAAGGTCAGTAGCAACTGGCGGTTGTCCGGCTTGATAGGTTGAATCTGGAGTTGACGAATTCGGTGCAGGTAGTTCGCCTGGTAGAACTGGTAAAGAAATTCGGTCAATTGCTTGAGGCTGCCTTTGCCGGTCACCTTGAAGGTGTGCTGAAGGTACTCATCGCCATTTTTTTGCATTTGCAGCGAGGAGACGGTAACGTCACGGAACTTCAGGTCATTCTTGACCGTCTGGATCAACCATGTCTTGTACTGGGCCTGGGCCAGGTCGGGATCGCGGCACAGCGATTGCTCTTCGAGGCTTGCCAGCTTGGCCTTGTCTTTCACGAGTTGTCGCTGGGTGGCGTTTTTGTCGGCGATCGCCAGTTCGAGTGACGCAATCTCGTCGTTGCGACTCGAGTAGGAGTTGCCAACCATGGGGATTCCATAGATGAGTCCGGCCACTACCAGGACACCGGCCAAGAGGCCGAGTAGAATTTTTTCGTTGGATTGCATGTTGTTAGCCTTTGCGTAGAGTAACGAAAACTCGTAGCGAATAGGTAGGTGATGGTTAGGTTAATTGCGTGTGCGACCGCGGGGTTGACTGGACGGGCTGCGGCTAGAACGCTGACGGCTGCCCGTTTTTTTCTGGGTTGCGGGATCGGCCGCAATGGTAACGACTTGCGTCAGGGACCAGGGGTAATCACGGTTCCTGGGGTCGCCTTTGAAGCCACGGTCCTGGATGCCATGGGTATCGTCGCGTAGCGGGGTAATCGTGGGTCCCCAGTTGTTGGACGCCTTCTCGGTGATATGTAAAGGCATGACGACGCTGCCGCCACCGGTAGCCTTGGAGGTCATCAGGAGGCTGTCAGCAATTGCTTTTTCCGGGCCCGGAAACTTGGCCGTGTCTGAAAGTCGAGCCAGTTCGTCGAGCCAGACAATCTGTCCCTGCGTGAATTTTTCTATTTCAATGAGACGTGCAGCGACCGCCGCAGCTTCCTTGACTACCCGATCCTTACTTGCGGACTGCGCTTCCAGTTCCTCAATCGTCCCGCTTAGGCTGCTTAGCTGGAAACCCCAGGCACAGACAGCCATCACCATGATGGCGGCAGCCACTCCAGCGTAGGTAACATTGCGGCGGAGATTGCTGGGCGGCTCGGGTGCCTTGCGAGGCGACAGGAAGTCGATGACATGGGCGCCTGAGTCGGCCTCATCCTTGAGCATTCCGAGTAAAGCAGTAAAGCGTTCCGCGTTTGCGGGTAAGTTGCTGGCCAGCTTGCGGCCGAGGGAAACCTGTTCAAAGGGTTGCACCGTGGTTGTGTCCAGGGACAGGTCCTGGCTAATAGCGTTTTGTAATTTCTGATGCAGTTCGCTATCGCCGCACAGCACGATCTGCTCGATGGACGTACCCTGCGTCTGGTTCTGGGCCGCCGCAATCGTGCGTCGCAGTTCTCCCATGATAGCCCGCGATTGAACGGTGACATCGGCTTCGCCGGGAAGTCGAATGGTTCGCATGAAGGCGACCTGGTTGTCGAGCATGACCGTCAGGTCCGCTTCGTTGCCAAGTAATTCAACCACCATGTAGCAATTTGGTAGCTGGGATCCGAGAGCTCGCTGAGTCAGTGACCCGGAGGCAAAAGGACGGAGCACCAGTCGGGTGGCAGTAGCCTGGTGTGAGTTGCAGGCACCTTCAATGGAGCCGATTAGCTGTGGGGAAATCGTCGTGGCCAGCACGCGGTCAGATTCATCAGCACTGCTTGATTCGAGGCGGATGAAGTCCAGTGGCCAGTTGGCTCCCATCGTTGAGAATTGGCGTAGCGCCTGCATGCGTACCATGTCCGGTAGCTCATCCTCCGGTGTCGGTGGAAGCTGCAGCACTCGCACTTCGGCACTGGAACGAGGCACGGCAACTAGCACGTTGGCACGAGCAGCGTCCTGTTGTTCCAGGGCGGCGGCGAGAGATTCCCGTAGCGATCCGGATGCAGAGTCATTTGCTTCGGAGTCACTGTCTGAGCCAATAACAAGATCCCCATCCTGGTTTTCCAGTGGAAAGCTGTGAGCCGATTCCACGGTCACATCGGTCCCACGCAGATTGGCGCTGAGGATCCTGATCTCATCGGTATCCCATTCAAGGGCGAGTATTTGAGCCATGTTGCTTGTCTCCGTCGGTTTCCAGGTAAGAGGAAACGGTGTCGGTTACGTAAGTTAGTTAGTTGGTAAGGCGGGGGTAGGGGCCACGCTGGTCCCATCGTCCATATAATTGAACCCCAGAAGTTCCAAAGAGTATCCCCGGCCGAGGTGACTAATATCTCTCCAGAATACTATGCGGGGGAGCTCTCCGGTAGCATCAAAAACGACTTCCGCTCGTGAGGCAGCCCCTCCATCTTCATAATAGCCCACGATTTGCGCTCGGTGGACATCTCCACGAGCCGTTATAAACGGCATGAGCTGTTTCATCTCGTCAAGCGTCACAATTAACGAGGTAAGCAGCCATGTTTCGTGCTGCTGGGAGGTGTCACCAGGGTCTGGTTCCACCAGTCGCTGGGAAATAATCTGTTCAACAATTTCCTCGCTCATGCCAGGAATTCCCGCCAGGATGGACTGGGATGCCTGGTTGATATTGATGCGGCCTGGAATGGATGGACTCTCGTTCACCGTCACGTTATCCATTAACTGGGTGATGTAGGCGATCACGCCATCTTCCGGAAAAGGACAACGTAGGACCACGTTTTTACCCTCGGTGGAGATCTCGACCTGCTTGCCGATCAAGTCCAGGACCTGGTTCACAGGACGCTTCGCCGCCTGGTTAAGGTCAATCTTGATTTCGCCAGCACTCGTTCCGTCCTCGTTGCCATCATAGTCCCCGTCTGCCTGGCGATAGGCGATGATAAACTGCGCCCACTCGTCGTTGAACACGTCCTTGAGGTCCTTGTGGAGTTGAGTCAGGTCATCTCCGTTGAGGTAGATGCGAGGATCGCCCTGGGCGTTGACATTCTTTTCCTTGCTGTGCAACGTCAGGTACCCACTCCAGCCACGGTCCATCGCCGCCACACCGAGCGAGGAGCTGTCGGTGGCGCCACCGCTCATGGCACCCGTTCCGGATGCTCCCATGCTCATCCCCATGCCACCAGCTCCCATGGCCAGTGGATTTCCGGTACCCCCACCGACGCCACCAGCAACCTCATCAAGGATACCGTTCCGATTGAGATCGCGACCAAACAGGAGTTCCGGGGTGATACCCCGTACAAGCAATAATTCCTCCACGGTTTCCAGCGGGCCGTTCTTGGGAGCGTAAGGGGGTTGAAGCGTCTGGTAATATTCCAGTTCGGCCCCGTATTCTCGTGGCTCATCATCCTCGTCAATCCAATCCATGATGGCATCGGCGATGGATTCAGGATCGTCCAGTAGTTCCATGCCCGGCAGCGCCATCAACAAGGTGCGGCCTCCATCGGGAATTAACTCGTCAGCGGTCAGCAGGATGTTGATGTTAAGACGGGTCGACTCGTCCTCCAGGCCATAACGAACTCCGAGCAACCCTCCCTCGTCATCGACCTGGGGTGCGATCACGGTGAAGTTCCCCAGGTGCTGTAGATCGACGTCCGGTACGACATTGATTGCCTGGAAGTACGTGGGATTATTGTAATGACCCCCTGTCGACTCCTGGGTTTCCCTGTCCTGGAGCAAGTAGAGTCGGACGGCATCGACGCCCGAGTCAATGAGCCAGCGTGCCTGGATTTGTTGCGTCCCCAGGTTAGTTGCCTGGTGTTGAGTCACCATCAAATCACAAAAAGTGTAGGCTGCCAGGCTCAGCACGCTGATGACGACCAGCACGACCACCAGCACCATGCCGCAGCGCTCTCGGCGATTATGCGCCGGATGACTGCCGTTAGCAGAAGTAGGAATGTGGTTGATCATAGTCCCATGGCCTCGAATTCATTGGTTGGGTCGGCCTCGATATCGAACTTGCCCACGGGTAAGCGGACGACCAGGCGATACATGGTTGTGCCGGTCTCCAACTCGTCCATGTCGTCTCCCATCGAAAAGGCGGAAAGCATCGAGGAGGATTGATTGTTGCGAGCGGACTTCAGGTAGAGACGGATTTCCACCGCCACGGGAAGGCTTTCCTCCACCTCCGAGTCCCATTCGGGTAGCCAGAGAAGGCCGTCCCAGTACTGAAATTCAATACTGACAACCTCCGGTGCGATGACATCTCCCGTGTTAAGGAGCGCATCGGTGTTTCCATTGTCAGCGGCAAACTGGGTGACTGCCCGATCCATGTTACGTCGTACCAGGCCGTTGATCAGTCGGATATCGTCCTCCACGACATCCAATTCCTCGGCCATGGACTCCATGCTGACCATGTCCTGCCCCTGGACGTAATACGTGATCGTCTTCACGTCGCTGGGAATATCGGTCAGGGCAAAGTTGTCCTCCAGGTTCATCAGGCGTTGGTATTCCTCGACCCTTGGTAGGCGGCTAATATCCATCTGTAGCTGGTATTGATTGCCGTACAGTCCCGGGACAGCGGGAGGGATCATGGAGGTGGCCAGGTCGTCGGTAACGGCCATGTCCTCTTCCATCAGCAGGTCTTCCAGGCCCGTATCGCCGCCGCCGAGCAAGTCGCCAGCAATGTCTCCACCCAGCAGGTCTCCGACTCCGCCGGCCAGGTCAATTCCATCAAGTCCCGCCAGTCCTTCCTCCACGTCACCGGTTTGCACCTGGACGGCACTGCGCAGGTCATTGGCAATCTGCTGCAGGATGGCACGAGCCAACTGGGATTCCTCGATGATCGCCTGTCGCCGGTCGAGCGTGCGCATGTAGATGTCCAGGCTCATCGCAATGACCGCCATGATCAGCGAGGTCAGCGCGAGTGCCAGGAGCAATTCGAGCAGCGTGAGACCGCGGTTGGTCCGACGCCGGTTGGTAGGCAGGTAGTTAACGATTGGTACCTCCCCCCGCGGCACTGTCGGTGGAAGTTCCCCCCGTAGCGTCCATTTCTTCCTCGAGGGCTTCCAGGTCTTCTGGTTCAGCCTCCTGGTCGAGCATCGGGTCAATCATCCATGTGGTCAGGGTAACCATCGCTGGTTTACGACCATCCATGCGATCCTGCATGACCGTGACTTCCACGTACATCAGGCCCTGGTCGTCGACGGAGTCAAAGATGACGGTGTACAGCCAACCGGTTTCTTCCATGTCCATGGTGGTGTCCAGGCCGGTACCCATGCTGGCAGCCATGCCCGGGGCAGTAATCGTGTAGGGCTCCTCGGTGATCGGTACCAGTTGTCGCACCCCGGACTTGATTTCAGCCAGCACGCTGTCACAGATGAATTGTGCCTCGGTCAGTTCCGTGGCCCGATCGGCGGCATCGGCACCAATGCGAATCAACTCGCCAAGCGCTGCCAGCGAGGTGCCCAGGATGGCCAGGGCAATCATGACTTCCAGTAATGTCAGGCCGCTCCGCGGCTGAGCGGATACAGGTGCCTGGCGTTGGTTTGAAACAGGTTGTCTCATGGTCCCGGGTCCTCCGCCTCAAGGTCCATGGTGTCCTGTTGCGTGATGATGTCCGTGGACTGGGATAGCCCGGTCATGCCACGCAGGCTGACGATCACGAAACGAGTCCCTTTACTGTCGGTGAGCTGAAGCTTGGTTTGCGAGGCACTGCCATCAGGATAGAAGAGGATTGGCGAGGACCAACTGGTCGACATGTCACCGGCCATGGCCTGGCCGTCAGCCATCGCTTGCTCACCTGCGAACAGGTCCCGGGCATCCATCTCGATTTCACTGCCCACGAAGGTGATGCCGCGTGGCAAAACTTGCTCCGCGGCCTGTAACCCGAGACCGCCAGCCTGGGGAGGTAGCCCCTGGGTGCCAGTGCCGTTTTCAGCAGCCAGTTCAGGATCGTCACCCTCGGCATTGGGAAGCAGCAGGGGCGTGTTGTCACCGGCTCCGGGAGCCATGCCGAAATTAGCCATCTCGCCCGGTGTTTGCCAGGCTTCCATCCGGTAGCGACTGCCACCGATCTCGTAACGAAAAACGATGGTCTGACCTGACTTCATGGCCTTGATGCGAGCCCGGCTCCAGGCCGTACGAATGATATCGCCTGACTTGCGCAGCCGCTGGTTCTCGGCCCAGCCGGTAAAGTTTGGGGCCGAGATGGCACCGACCATGATTAACAGGGACATGACCAGCAACAGTTCCATGATGGTAAAACCATGACGATCAACGAGCCGACGCTGTGGACAGCGAACGGGTAGTGGTGTTGATCGTGTGTACATGGTTTCACCTGTAGATCCAGGTTGCGTGTTCCCGGATTCTTATTGGTTGGACTGCTCAACAATGTCGTCGTCTGAGCTGTCGATATTGGGTCCCTGGGACCAGATCCGGTAGTAATTCTGTCCCATTTCATCGTAACCGGATTCGTAACCGTATTCGCGATTCCACGGGTCCATCGGAATGGCTTTTTTCAAGTAAGGGCCTCCCCAGCTGGTGGCACCGCCAACGTCGGTGGGTGGTTCTTCTTGCAGGGCGTAGAGTCCATCCTGTCCCTCGGGATAACCATTCATGTCGATCTGGTACAGGTCCAGTGCCTTGCCGAGTGCTTGTAACTGGATCTTGGCACTCTTTTCCTTGCTCTTACCCAGGATACCTGAGAAGTTAGCCACGACGAGTGTTCCCATGATGACCAGGATGGCCATCACCAGCAGGACTTCCATCAGGGTAAAGCCGGCGCGGCGTGTTTTCTCGCGGCGAGGTTGTGATGTGTGTTTCACAGTAAGTTTCTCCTTAAATTTACGATCAAATAAGTGCAGTGACTTGAAGTTCCACTGTTCGTTGTCCGGGTGGACATGAACAGCACATGGTATCCGCTATTTTAAATGGTACTGCTCATCTTGATAACAGGTAACAAGAGGGCGATCACGACGAAAAGAACGGCACCGGCGAGAACCAGCAGCATTAGCGGCTCTAGCAGGCGGACGACCAGGTCCAGTCGGCGTGACGTACGTTTTTCGAGGCCATCGGCGATTTCGACCAGGACCTTGTCCAGCGTATTGGATTCCTCGGCCACGGCGATCATTTCGACCACGGTCTTGGGGAAGTAGCCGCTGGAAGCCAGTGGCTTGGCCAGCGAGGCACCTGACGAAATGTTCTCGGACGCTTCTTCAATGGCCTCCGAGAGCATGCGGTTGCCGGCAGCCTCTCGACTGATTCCCAGTGATTTAAGAATCGGTACTCCGTTGTTTAAAAGCGTTCCCAGCACGCGACAGAAACGGGCCACGGCCAGGCTCTGGAAAATATTGCCTACCAGCGGCAGCTTCATTTTCCAGTAATCAGCGGTGCGTCGACCCTCGTCAGATCGCAGTCTTTCCATGAGGACCAGGTAGGAACCCACGATGCCAATCAGCAGCAGCCACCACCATCGATTCAAAGTGTCGCTTAACCAGAGAAGCCAATCTGTCAGGACGGGCAACTCACCTCGCTCCCGCAGGGTTTCGAAGAGTTCGCCAAACTTGGGGACAAAGAAGACAATCAAAGCAGCCACGATCAGTGAACCGATCCCCCCGAGAAAGACCGGGTAGGCCAGGGCGCCGATGGTACGGCTTTTCAAATCTTCTTGTTGTTCGGTAAAGTGGGCGACGCGTTCCAGGGCATCTTCCAGGAAACCACCCTCGGCACCAGCCCGGGTCATGTTGACAGCCATTTCACTGAAAACACGTGGGTATCTTTGCATGGCATCCGCCATGGGTTGGCCATCCTCGACTGCCGTGTAAATGTCGTCGAGTATCTGTGTGAGCGTGGGGTTCGAAGCTTGTTCCCGGATCACCGCCAGCGAACGCAGCATGGGGACACCGCTGCGTAGTAACGAGGCGAGTTGGGCGTAGGTCGCAGCCATCACCTGGCCCTTGACTCCCTTACTGCGATAGACCGTTCGCTTGGCTTCGTCAGTCGATACGCTGATGGGAAAGAGTGACTTTCCGGAGAGCAGGTTGATGGCTTCCCGTTCCGTGGCTGCGCTAATCGTCCCTACCTTTTTTTGGCCTTGCAGGTCGCGAGCTGTATATTCAAAGTCTGGCATGATGGGGCGATTAAAAAAACAGGGTTTTCGTGACGTCTCGGGATTTAATGGTTGCTGTTAATGGCTGCTGGTGGCGCGAAGCACTTCATCCAGGGAAGTGTGGCCAGCGAACGCCTTTCTCCAGGCATCCATACGTAGGGTATGCATGCCCGATTCAATAGCCACTTTTCGCATTTCCCAGCTGCTGGCCCGGCTGTTGGCCAAGGTTCGAATGTCATCGTTGGTGGTCATCAACTCGAAGATGCCACGTCGGCCCTTGTAGCCCACCTGGCGACATTCGCGACACCCGGTGGCAGCATAAAGGGGGCGGTCGGCGAGTTCATCCCAGGGGAAATCTTCCGGCATGTCTTCCCGGTCCGGGGTGTACGGCTGCTTGCAGTGCTCGCAGAGCACCCGGACTAATCGTTGTGACATCACGCCCGCCACGGTACTGGCGACGAGAAACGGTTCCACGCCCATGTCGGTAATTCGAGTGAACGCCGAGGGGGCGTCGTTCGTATGGAGCGTACTGAAAACCAGGTGACCCGTAAGCGATGCCTGGATAGCATTCTCGGCAGTTTCCTGGTCACGAATTTCACCTACCAGCACGATGTCCGGATCATGCCGCAGGATACTTCGCAGCGAATGGGCAAAGGTGAATCCAATCTTGCTGTGGACCTGGATCTGGTTGATTCCGTCTAGCTGGTATTCGACCGGATCCTCCGTGGTAATGATCTTGGTCGTGGAGTCCCGGATTTCCAGCAGGGAGCTGTAAAGCGTAGAGGTCTTACCCGAACCCGTGGGGCCGGTGACCAGCAGGATGCCGTGAGGCAACTTGATCAGTTCGTGGAACTGCTCGTACAAATCGGTTTCCATTCCCAGGCCCTGCAGGTTGAAGACCATAGCGGTCTTGTCCAACAGACGCATGGCAAGACCTTCCCCGTGGATCATAGGGATAATCGAAACACGTACGTCGACCTGGCGTCCGGAAATTTTTAGTTTCATGCGGCCATCCTGGGGAAGCCGTTTTTCAGCGATATTCAATCGCGACATGATCTTCAGGCGACTGATGATCGCAGCCTGGAATTGGTTGATCTCGGGAGGTACAGGCTGCGAGTGGAGGATACCGTCGATGCGGTAACGAATTGCGAGTCCGTCAGCCTGGCTTTCAATGTGGACATCACTGGCCCGTAGCTCGAGGGCCTCCATCAGGATTTCGTTGACCAGGCGAATCACGGATGCTTCCTGGGCCATTTCCGATAGCTCGGAGCCATCCGTTTCGATGTCATTGAGTAATTCGACGTCGTGGTCGGACTGTTGCTCGATCAGGTTGTCGACCGTTTCACCACCGACTCCCAGGTGCCGCTTGATGAGCTTGTCGATCTCGGATCGAGATGCCAGTAACGGAACGATCGATAGTCCCGTGGCAGCACTGGCTTCATCGATAGGATAGAGATTGAAAGGGTCGCTCGTGGCGACTTCCAGTTGACCATTGCTGCGGGCCACGGGAAAGAGGTTCTGTCGATAGATCAGTTTGGTGGGAAAGGTTTCCAGTAAGGTTAGGTCAACGTCGGTCTGGGTTAGATCGATGAAATCGAGGCCAACTTCTTCGGCCATGGCACGCAGGGCAACGTCTTCATCGACGTAGCCCAGGTCGATTGCCACGTTGACCACGTTGGTTCCCTCGCCGACTCCCTGGCGAGACTTCTCCAGTTGGTCAGGGTCGATTAGTCCTCGACGGACGAGTATTTCACCGGCTTCCATCCCCTGTGTCCTTCTTAGTGTAAGAATCCAACGGTCATCTTAAGTTGTGTTAGTTGTACCTGGTTCTCCTGCTGGAGAACTCCGGGGCAGGTTGGGTCCGTCAGGTTGACGGCGGCCTCGGTATTAAACAGTTCCTGGGAGCGTTAGTTTCGCAGGTTCTTGACTACTCCCCATAAAGCCAGTTCTGGACTAGCTGTTTTTTTCTAGCGTCCACCCCCACGGCTTCCACCGCTGCCTCGGCTTCCACTGCTGGGTGCACCACCGGATCCACGGCTGCCACCTGTGCTGCCACCAAATCCACGGCTGCTGCCACCTGTACTGCCGCCAAATCCACGACTGCTGCCACCGGCACCACGACTGCTACCGCCGGCACCACCACGCTGGAGTTGCTGGAAAAATTCCATTCGTCGTCGGATGGCTTCACTGGATGCTTGGTCGCCACCACTGGATCCCGTGCGACTAGATCCGGTTCGGCTGGATCCGGTTCGACTGCTGCCGCTGCCTGACGTGGTCGAGGTGGTGACTGATTCGCCGAGAATCGATGTCAGGGCTTTTTGGATCATCGCTGGGTTGCTGAATTTCAAGGTGCGAACAACCGTGGTGTCGTTGGTCTGGGTGCCTGCCTGGTCAATCGTGCGTACCAGGTCTTCGACCTCTTCAAACAGTTGGTCCGGCGCTGAAACGACGATGGAATTACTTTGTGCGTCGACGCCCACCGTCATCTTGGGCTCTTCCGCTTTAGCACCACCACGGCTACTGCCGCCACCACGACTGCTACCGCCCCGCAGGGCACGCATGAATTCTTCCGGGGATGGTTGTCTTGATTGGCTGCCGCCACGACTTGAACCCCCGGAAATGCGATCGGCATAGACTTCCTTGATCACGGCGGCAATGTTTTCCGCAGAGGTATAAATTACGGGAATCAAGCGTGGCTTGCGCTTCGTCTGAACATCTGTTTCACTGCTTTCCTTATCGATTACCTTAAGTAATTGCGATACGGTTTCTACGTCTTCTGCGTTGGCCTGGACGATAAGGGCGTTGAGCCTTGCATCAGGTACGATACTGACCGTCCCCGAGGCCTGGAATGAAGCCGTGGTGCTCGCGTCGGCTGCACCGCCGCCGCCGCCACCGAGCAGCATGCCCATCAGTCCACCGCCGCCACCAAGTAAATTGGAGGTCATGTCGGACATGAGTGAACCGACGCCACCCGTTGCAGTGTCTCCACCACTGAGCACTTGCTGAACCATCGCCGAGGCAATATCTGCCTTGATGTACTTCAGGTAGAAAACGGTGATCTTGCGTTGTCCCATGGCCGATGCCGGCGGAGCGATCTGTCGTAAAAGTTGCTCGAAACGATCCAGGACTTCCTTGTCTTCACAGTAAACGAGAATACCGTTGGGAGTCAGTTCGACGCGGATTTCCGGCGTCGCGGATTTTGGCTTGCCATTGCCACTCGCTGGCTGGGCAGGAGCTGGCTGGGCAGGAGCTGGCTGGGCAGGAGCTGCCTTGGCAGCCGGTTGCTGGGCGGGAGCCTGAAGTTGGCTGACAAAGTGAATCGGTGAGCCGAGCTGGGTGGTTTTGTCTCCACCAACGGATTTAGCCCGTTTTTGCGGGCCGGTACTGACGGGCTTGCGTGGAGTTGCTGGCGGCGTGTTGCGTGTGCCACTCTCGTTCTCCGGTTCTGCCGGGGGTAGAGGCTCTTGCGGAGCCGGTTCAACGGGCTTTGCACCCGGTGATGTTTCGCGGAATTCGAAGATAGAAGTGTCGTCGTTTTCCTCTGGTGTCACGATCCGGATCTGGTTGCCTCCAGTCCAGAATCGTTCGGCACGTTGCACAGCCTCGAGGGCACTGCTGCCGGTGTAGGGTAAGAGTCGCAGGTTGCCACCATTGTCCGCCGTGTTTTCAGTTTCCAGTCGCGTGATCATCTGTTGGATCGCATCGATTTCTGTGCGCGTGGCACGGACGAACAATTTCATCGTGATTGGGTCCGCCGTGACCTTGGGCCCTGTTGGGTTTTCGGCTTCCGGGTCACCACCGAACATGTTGCCGATCATGGCCAGGGCCACCGCGGGGTCGAGTACCTTGAGCGAGATGATTTCGAACTGCGGTACCTCGCCTTCCAGTTCGCGAATCGTTTCCTGGATGATCCGGTGTGCCGATGGGGGAGCACGGGCAATGATCTTGTTGGTGGTCGCATCAAGTGTCATGTTGATGTCGGGTAGCCCCTGCAGCAGCGTTTGGAGTACCTCGTACGTTGTGTCGGGATTGGCGACCTGGATGGGATGAGTCATTAACTGGGGTTGCTCGGTAGGTGCCTGGGTGCTTGCCGTGGTGCCTGGGTCGATGTCCAGTCGGATAATGAGATCCTTCAAGATAGCCAGGTTTTCTTCGCTGCCCGTCGCAAAGATCCGGGTGCCCAGCGGGTCCACTGCCATGCTGATATTCTCGCCGCGATTCTCTTCCTCGTTCAGCCCCATTAAGACGCGTGCCACGGGCAAGATGGATTCGGCGGTGATGAATTTCAGGGTCAACTCGGTCACGGGCTCCGTTACGGCTTGACGCGGCTTTTCGACCGATTCGATCATGGCCTGGATGCGTCGTAGCTGACCGCCCGTTTCCTGGACAAGCAACTGCTTGGCAGCTGGAAAGACGGAGATTTTCCCCAGGGGGCCAATGAGCTTCTGGAGATCTGCCTCGGCTTCCTCGGCCGTCATCTTGTCGAGTTGGAACAGGCATTTGACGATCTCGTAATGACCGCGAGATGCCAGGTCTTCCAGTGTCACGAATTCAACCCAAACGTCGGGGATCGTGTCTTCCAGGTTGACCATCAGTAGTTGCTTCTGGCGACGAATGAGCGTGAAACCCTTGGTGAGCAGGACGCCATTCATCACGTCGATCGCCTGGTCTGGAGAATAGTAATTCTTGTCGATGTAATTGAAGGTTCCCTGCAAAGGATAATCCATCTGCAGTGAGAGCTCTGCGGTCGCGGCAAACCAGTCCAGTACGTCTTTCCATGGTGCATAGCGGAAGTTGAAGCGGACCTGGATTTTACCGTCGGGACCGACGCGGCGGGTTTCCGTATCGGCAGGCTTGTCGGCGGTGTCGGTGTCAGCAGGAGTGTCGGTGTCAGCGGGCTTGTCCGTGGTGTCCGTGTCCGCCGGCTTATCTGCCGGCTTGTCTGCCACCTGTTCTGCGAGCTTTACACCCGACAGCTTTTCCCAGCGACCACGCTGCTCTGCCGTCAGGAGTCCACTCAGGCGTCCTTCGTATTCCGAGCGGACGGCGGCCTGTTGCTCATCATCTCCCTGGGTTAATGCCTCGCTACGTTGCGCCATCAATTTCTTGATCGACTCCTGCTGGTCCTTGGTCAGTGTCAGCACGGCCGCCACCTGCGGATCGACCAGCGAATCCATGCCCTTGTTGGCAACTCGCATCTGGTTGAGAATCTCACGTTGGGCAACGGTCAGCAACTGCATGGCCAGTTTCTCGGATTCCTCGCGGAACGGGCGCAACTTGGCTTCCTGCTCAGCAGGTGAGAGTCCACGAATTTGTTGAACCAGGTTCACGACCTTTTCTTCGCGTTGGCCAATGAATGCCAATAACTTCTCGAGCGTTTCTTCCGAGAGTTCCAGGCGTTTGATCCCCTCGTCCTCGACGGCCATCGCCAGGACGCCGACAAAGTTCGGGTCGGCGGCGGAGAGTTTCCCGTGCTGGCAGATAAACAGGGTAGTGCCTAGCAGTAGGACGAAAGCGGAAAAGCGGAAAGAGATTGACCGTGTCATCTGTTCAATACTCCATAGGGAGGGGAGGTCAGAAAACAGCTTTCCGCGAAGCCGCCAAGTGTCCGTCTGAACAGGACGTTTTGGGGGGCGGCAGAAAGCTAATTTGCCAACGGTATACTTTGTCGTAAAGTATCGCAGAGTGCGGGTTTGCGATCAACAGTTAGATTTTTTAGCACTCAATTCTCAATACAGCGAGGGCGCAAAAACACCGTCCTTGCGCTAGAACTATTCATACGCTATTATGATTCAACAATTAAACTATCCAAACGTTTCGTTTTAGACACTGGGAAAAATAGGTATTTTAAGGCTTGCAGTAGGGTGTTTGTCGGTTGTGGCTCTTTTCTGGCTTGGGTAATTTGGCCCTGGAGTGCTTGTAGGAAGAGTTCAGGTGCATGGAGAGTCCCATAAGGAGCAGTCGTTTGAAACCAGGGCGAACATGGCATGGCAAGGCCATTTATCTGCTGTTGGCCCTTACATTAACCCTTCTAACGGGGGGCATTCAGGTTTGGGCTCAGCCGGGAGAGGTGGTGGATCCGCGACCTTATGGCTTTGAGGTGCCGGCGGGGCGATTGGAGCCAGGGGCAGGGAAACGGGTTACCGCGCTCGATGATCAGGGGCGGTCTGTGATCGCCAAGGTTTATGTGACCGTTGGCGAGTACCAGGTGCTGCTACTGCCCGATGGGCAACTGACTGCACGGCCGGCGCAGGGGACGCGTTCCACTGAGCGGCCCTTCGTGGCGACCTCGCAGGACGAGCTCGCGCAGCGACTTACCTCGCAGGGGCCTCTCAAGGGGTTTCGCACGAAAGCAACGGATGCTTACCTCTACGTTTACAATACGAGCGATGAATTCGAGACAGTGACGCGTCGCATCCTGGAGCGTATGTTGCCGGCGTTACGAGGCTACGCAAGGAATCGAGATATCCCCACGGTATCTCCGGAAGTGCCCCTGGTCGTCATCATGTTTCGCGATGCGGAGCAATTCCAGGCCTATCGCCGCATGCCGAGCGGCGTGGTGGCCTATTACAACACGCTGACGAACCAGGTGGTGATGTACGAAGAATCGGGTATTCGCAAGACCAATCCGGAGATAGCTCAACAGCAATCGTTAAGCACGATTGCCCACGAGGGAGTCCATCAGATCCTGCACAACATCGGCATCCAGCAGCGATTGTCGCGATGGCCGATGTGGATCAGTGAAGGATTGGCAGAGTACTTTGCACCAACTTCTGTAGGTCGGGGGGCCCGCTGGAAGGGGGCAGGGCAGGTAAATGATCTGCGCATGTTTGAAATGGAACAATTCTTGAAAGGCCAGGACAAACGTGAGTTTGATGGGCAGTGGATCCAGCAGACGGTTACAGCGCAACGCCTGACCTCAACGGGCTATGCATCGGCATGGGCATTAACCCATTACCTGGCAAAGAGTCGCCAGGAACAATTTACTGCTTACTGGAAGGAAATTATTCAGCTGGGACCCTTCCAG
>Ga0315331_10000792_pt1 | contig 22682 bp, 20 predicted proteins | sample M160m34915metaG_FD_203456 | JGI IMG/M metagenome (GOLD analysis project Ga0315331, IMG submission 203456) | Ammonia-oxidizing marine archaeal communities from Monterey Bay, California, United States - M1 60m 34915 | ecosystem: Environmental > Aquatic > Marine > Intertidal zone | place: USA...
ACAAATGAGCATTCGCTCTAAATGTGACCGCTGGGCTGCCATCCTATGTCGAAGATCCGAGGCTGAACTTCGACGACAATCCAAGGGGCACTACGGGGTAGCCAGTCGGCCGGACTAACCGGCCGACTGGCTGGAAATATCACCTCAGGGCAGGCACGGAATCGTCATCCCACAGGTCAGTCCAGTCGGACCGATCTGCGGGGGAGTCGCCGTGAAGCCGCTGAGGAAGGTCCCGAAGTCCGCGACGGTGGTGAATCCGTCACCATCGTGGTCCGTGTTGGGATCGAACGTACCGGTGAACGACGCCAGGAAGTCACCGAAGTCCTGGACGTTCACGAAGGTGTCTTGGTTGTAGTCGGCGTCGCAGGCGTTGCCGTAGCCGTCCTGGTCGGAGTCGACCTGATTGGATCCTTGAGCAGGGCCGTTGGCGAGCGCGTCGCAGTTGTCAAAAACGTCCGGGACAGCATCCGTATCCGTGTCCGTGACGCTACCGGCAGTCGCACTAAATGCGAAACCGAGAGCAAAGAGGCTGACAAGCATGATGAGCTTGATCTTCATTGAGTAGTTCTCCTTTGAGTAACGAGCCAAGTATTAGTATTTGGCCATCTAGAGCAAAAAAGGTCAAGAAAAATTTCAAAAGTGTCGGGGGGAATCTTCCCTACGGATAAACCCTACTGGTATCCCCCAGGGAAATAAAGCTTCATCGAGTGAGCAATCAATGAAATCCCCGGCTCTTTCGAATAATTCGGAGCCATTGCCCCGCATCCATTTTCATGACCCTGCCCTTATGACCTTGCTCCACTTGGAGCATGACCCATTATAAAGCAAGCCATGTGCCATCTCCATGACAATTCCAACTGTCTGTTTTTGAACAGCAATTCATTTTACGCAGAAGAGGGGGTGGGGAATCTTTTTCCCTACCAGGGCAAATCTTCACCCCCGCCTCAGCGAGGTGAGGCCCTGTTCTTCGGTTGGAGAGGTGCATACCCCTCGAGCTCGGGGGCGATTCGCTTCCAGATTCGCCGGATGCGACCTTCCGCCTCTTGCATGTCGTCATCCCCGCGTTCGACGGAAGTCGAGATCCGGATCGCCAGCATGTGTTCGGGGCGCGATAGCGGGCTGCGGTCGAGCGCGAGCGCCTGTCGGAACCACTCCTGGGCAAAGCTACCCGCGCGCGGAGACCACGAGTAGGAGAGAACCTTGCGACCGCCCCGCCGCAAGACAACGCGCCGAGCCGCATCCACGCCCTCACCGACAGGGGCATAAGACTCTTCCACCGGCACCCAACCGCTCTCGGGCCAAGCCAGCCGCTTGCTGAGCATCGTATGCGAACGGATGGGCTCGTTCGCCACTCCCAGGAACACCTCAGCGGACTTGCCCTCGAAACGCAGGGCCCGATTCGAATGAGCGAGGTACCGGAGGCTGCCTCGGAATTGGAAATCGGGAGCGATCTCACGAGTCTCCGCTTCCCCAAAGACCCGAACGAGTAACTCACCGGGCATCTCGTCGATTCCGCTCGGCGGTTGATAGAGCGGCCCATCGCGATGGACGGCGCCCATCGCGATCAGCGTGATCAGAAGCGCAGCGCCTCCAAGCATGGGGCTCGAGAGTCGGCTCGCCGGCCTCGCCCCGTCGTCATGATGAGAAGAGGCAGCGGGAACTTCCGCTGAGCCCAGGCCACGCTCTAATCCCAGGTCGAGGAGATAGATGATGGCCAGACCCACCAGCAGCATCGCGATGCCCTGGAGGTTATGAATCGAGTGAATCGAAGAGTGCGGGTTGAGTACCAGAGTGACGACACGAAAACCGTTCGTCACAAAAGCGACCGCGGGGGCGAGCAGGAGCAGGAGCACCGCATGCCAACCCCGCCGCTCGAAGAGATCGATCATCAGAACGGTCAACATCGTCAGGGTGACGATCGTGCGGATGCCGCTGCACGTCTCGATGACAATGAACGTGTTCTCGGGACGGAGAATCTGATCTCCCTGGACGAGCGATTTCACTCCGATCAGGTTCAGGATCGCACCCGCGAATTCTGCCGTAAGGAGCTGGATGGGGAAGATCACCGCCGAGAGCGGGACGGGCGGCAGCGGCAGCGCGAAGCCCAAGAAGAGAATCGGCACCCAAAACGCTCGAACCGCAGCCCAACCCCCGAGACACAATGCAGCCCCGAAGAGCAGACCGATCACGCTTGCCAGTTGCAAATCGGGCGCGTTCGTGAAATGCCCCCAGGAATAGAGGGCCAGGGTCGGAACGAGGACGAGCAGGCCCGGAAGGGGTTTCCCCGGGCCACGCAACACATCGAGGTAGTGGCTGCGGCGATAGAAGAGCCAGAACGAGAGCACGAGCACCGGCGCTCCGGCCGCCTCGTTGGGTTCGAAGAAGAATTCCTCGCTCTGGATCGCCAAGGCCGCGTGATCGGACGGGAAGAAGAGCGGGTAATAGATCAGGCTGATCAAACCTGCCGCGCTCAAGCCGATCCAGAGAAGGGGATTTCGGATCAAACTCCCCGCGGATGCCCGGTCTTCGACCCTACCGTCGGCCAATCGTCTCTCTTCCAATCAGCGAGTCTCTATCTGCCTAGCCCGCCCGCACGCTGACGCTCCGCCGCTGCGGGGACGACCGAGCCTACTGCGCTTTTCAGTCGCCCGCTGCGGCGTCTTCCCGGTACCGCGCCCTCGGTCGGACCAGGAATCCCGCCTCGTATTGCTCCAGACAATGAGCCACCCAGCCGACCATGCGCCCGAGCGCGAAGAGCGCGGTACCCGTCCCGGTCGGCAAGCCGAGCGCACGAGCGACCCCGACCAGCCCGACATCGATCGAGGGTCCGCCAAAGCCGCCCTCCCGCATCGCGTCGACCAGCGCGAGCACGGAGCGGACCTCTGCCCGATCTCCCCTCAGCTGCTCGGCAAGCTCGAGCAGCCTCGCCCCGCGTGGATCGGACCGCGGCGCGTAGATCGGATGAGCAAAACCCTCGATCACTTCGCCGCGCCGCTGACGATCATGGACGACGTCCTGCACTCGCTCTGCTGGCCCCGCCTCGAGCAACAGCGCATCCACGCGGTCCGCAGCGCCCCCGTGTCGCGGTCCAGAGAGCGCCGCCAACGCGGCCGTGATGCAGCCGTAGATGTCGGCGCCCGTCGACGCAGCGACGCGCGCAGCGAAGGTCGAGGCGTTCAGCTCATGATCCGCGGCTAAAACGAGGGCACGGTCGAGGAGGGCGATCTCCTCCTCGCCAAGCTCCAAACCCGACGCCGCCCCCACCGCCGCGGCAACGCTCGGAGCCTCAAGCGCCGCCTCGATCGCACGCAGGGGCCGCTCTCTCTCGCCGGCGAGCGCAAGAGCCGCTGCACAGCGGCGCAGCAGGAATCGAACCCTCGCCAGGACCGCCTCAGGGTGCCAACTGAAACGCCCTGGGTCGTGAGAGGCGAGCAAGGGAATCACGAAGCTCATCACGGGTAAGGGAGTTGATTTGGGGGGCAGGACCCGACTCAGCGCATCCAGATCAACACCCAGCTGAGTCGGGCGCCATCCATCCGGCTCTGGGCGCTCGCTCCAATCACCCGACCACAGCCCCTCGGCGACCCACTCGAAGCTGCGCCCCTCATCGGCCAGCTCGATCGCAGAGCGCCCCCTGTAGATCGGGCCCTCCTCGATCGAGATCAGGGTGATCGAGCTGTCCATGACCGGCTCGCCCTGTTGCAACGCTGCCGCCGCGACCGGCCCGTGCCCCGCCCGAGCATCGCGACGTGCACAGAGGCGCTCGAGATCCCGGCGCCGGTAGCGCCGCGACCGCCCTTTTCCCCCAGGGACACTCTGAATCAGGCCTCGGCTCGTATAGGCGTAGACCGTTGGGAGCTTGACCCCCAATAGGGCGGCGGCTTCGCGCGCACTCAGAAAATCACTCGCCGCTTCGCGTGCAAAATGTCCAGCGACATTGGGCGCCTCGCTCGGAAACGCCCCCGTGTCGGGCTTCAAATCGGATGGGCGTGACATCGCGGCTCTCCCTACGACCTGAGCCGACAGCGCTCTGAAATCGCTCTACTGGACGCAAGATGGACATCAGCTCATTGCGAGCATCAGCTTGAAGGTTGATCAATATTAAATTCTCGTCAATCTGTATAGCGATCTAAATCACTTGAATAGCCGACAACAGCGGCTCGGGAAGCGTCATTGGACCCAGCGATCCTCGCGATCCTCGGAGCGACCAGCCTGCTCACGGCGGCCGTCTCCGCCATCTTGGGCATGGCAGGCGGAATTCTGCTCCTCGCGGTGATGCTGCTCTTCCTCGAGCCACAAATCGCTGTTCCCATCCACGCGATCGTCCAGCTGACGTCGAACTCGAGCCGAGTCGTCGTACACCGGCAACGGATCCGGCCCGACCTGCTGCTCCCGTTCCTGCTCCCGTTACTTCCAGCCGGTTGGCTGACGGTGTCGCTCGTTCAACACGCTCCCGATGAGGCGCTGCGCCTCGGGATCGGGTGTTTCGTGCTGCTCGCGACCTGGAAACGGCGCTGGTTGCTACTCGGCTTCGACCCTGAGCGCCTCCCGGTCGGTCCGCGATTTGCGCTGGTCGGCCTCGGCGCGGGTGCGCTCGGCCCCCTGGTGGGCGCCACGGGCCCGTTCATCGCGCCCTTCTTTCTCGGGATCGGGTTGAGCCGATTCGAGTTGATCGGAACCAAGGCCGCCTGCCAGGCCGCAGGGCACCTGGCCAAGATGACCCTCTTCGGCCTCGCGGGCTTCGGCTTCCTGGCCTACGCGCCACTCATCGCCGTCATGGCACTCGGCAGTATCGCGGGCACGGCGCTCGGAACGCGCTTCCTCGATCAGCTCGACGACAAGCGCTTCAGCCAGCTCTACAAAGCGACGCTGACCCTGGTTGCGCTGCGGCTGGTTTGGAGCGGGCTCTCCCCGGCCCTTTCTGGCTAGGTCACTGGAGCAACGTCAGTCGAGGGTGATCACGGACCGGATGACCTCACCATCGTGCATCAGGTCGAAGGCCCGGTTGATGTCCTCGAGCGGCATCGTGCGCGACACCATCTCATCGAGTTTCACGCGCCCGTTCATATATCGGTCAACGAGCCCAGGCAGCTGCGTGCGACCTTTCGTCCCGCCAAAGGCCGTCCCGCGCCAGACCCGGCCGGTCACGAGCAGGAAGGGTCGGGCGTGAATCTCCTGGCCCGCGCCCGCAACGCCGATGATCACACTCTCTCCCCAGCCCTTATGACAGATCCTCAGCGCGGTTCCCATCGTCTCGACGTTGCCAATGCACTCGAACGAATAGTCGACTCCCCCATCGGTGGCGTCGATGATATGGGCCTCGACGTCCCCTACCTCCTTGGGGTTGACGCAGTCGGTCGCACCGAATTGCTGGGCGAGTTCGAACTTCTTCGGATTCGTGTCGATCCCGATGATGCGATCCGCGCCCGCCATGACCGCACCCTGCACGCAGGAGAGTCCGATCCCGCCCAGACCGATGATCGCGACGCTCGATCCAGGTTCCACCTTGGCCGTGTTCAGGACCGCGCCGATCCCAGTCGTCACCCCACAGCCGAGCAAGCAGACCTTGTCGAGCGGAGCGTCCTTTCGGACCTTCGCCAACGCGATTTCGGGCACGACCGTCGCGCGCGCGAATGTCGAAGTCCCCATGTAGTGGTGGATCTTCTCACCCTTCCATGAGATACGACTCGTCCCGTCGGGCATCAAGCCACGCCCCTGGGTCTCTCGGATCGCACCGCAGAGATTGGTCTTGCCTGAGAGGCAGAATTTGCACTGCCTACACTCAGGCGTATAGAGCGGAATCACATGATCCCCGACAGAGAGGGAACTCACCCCAGGTCCGACCTCTTCGACGACCCCCGCGCCCTCATGGCCTAACACTGCAGGAAAGAGGCCCTCCGGATCGTCGCCCGAGAGGGTGAAGGCATCCGTGTGACAGACACCGGTCGCCGCCAGACGGATGAGGCATTCGCCTTCCTTGGGCCCTTCCAAGTCGATCTCGTCGATCTCCAGCGGCTTTCCTGCCTCGACTGCGATGGCGGCTTCGACCTTCATGACTTCCCTCTTCTCCTTATCAGAACATGCGCGCGGACTGCGGAAGCTTCCCGCGCGAGTATACGGACTTCACGCGAAGCGGGGCGAGCGCGGCGACGAACGAACTCGCAGAGGTCAGCTTCGTCACGTGGCCAAACGCTTCGACCCCCCGACGGATCCGTCCCTAGTCTCCGCAGCTCCGCGCCAGGGAAAAAGCGATCAACAATGCGATCCATACAAACCCGCCGAAGGAACGGAGGATCGACTTCACGAAGGAGGGCGACTCTTGCTCTTGCTCGACCCCGACCTCGCTCGGCCATTCCTCGGCCGAACTGCTTCCGCCGTCCTCGCTCGCCTCGAAGGGCCGTTCGCCGATCTGAACCGGCGAGTCCGAGGAAAACACCTTCGCCATCGAACTCGCACCCTGAGGATCGACCGGCACGAAGGCGCCTGAACGCCCCGTCGCTCCACCGCAATGGAAGCACTGCTTCGTCTCCACCGGGAAGCTCACGTTGCATCGCGGGCAGCGCACCTCGTAGGCCGGCCCCGCGCCGCTCTGGGGGGATTGCATCTAGTGGACCCCCACCGTCGAGATCAGCCGCCCCGGGTCGATATCCATGGCTCTCAGGACGTGGTCCCACATCGCTTCTACCGGCACATCGAAGACGATCTCAGGAGACAGGGGAGCGACCACCCATGCGCCCTGGGCCAGCTCGCTCTCGAGCTGGCCGCCCCCCCAACCCGCATAGCCGAGAAAGATCCTCAGATCCCGGGGCGGGCGTTCTGCGAGATGCTCGAGCACGTCCATCGAGCCCGCGAAACAGAGTTCACCTTCCAGACGCGACACCTGCTCCTCCTCGACTTCAGTCTCGAGCCCGTCCTGGAAGAGCAGCCATCCCGTATGGGACTCGACGGGCCCTCCCCAGGCGACCTCGGCGCCTCGCTCACCCTTCCAGTCGAACTCGAGGCTCTCGCAGAGTTCGTCCACGGTCAGCTCCACCGCGCGGTTCAGCACGAGCCCGAAAGTGGACTCGACGTCGTGATGGACCACGAGCACGACCGAGCGACGAAAATTCGGATCGGCCAGCTGCGGCATCGCTACCAGGAGTGAGGAGCAGAGCTCAGAACGCGACACGCGCCCAGCGTAGCAGCGCCTCCACCCCACCAGCCATCCAACCGACGACCCGGCGGACACCCCTCGCGGTATCTTCAGCACGCGATGCCTTGGCCTCCCCCATGGACCCAGAGCCGACCCCAGCCGGAACGAGGCGCGAGCGCCCTGATCGGAGCGCTCGAGATCCTCGGGCTGGCGGCGGCCAACCAACTCTGGACCCAGCTCACGGTCCGATTCTTGGGTTTCGAGCCCCCGGCCCCCCCCTTTAGCATCAGTCCCTTCTCCGCTGCTCCGCCCAGCGAAGTCGTCGATGCCCTCCTGTGGCTGGCGTTCGTCCCCGGGGTGCTCGAAGAGCTGTTTTTCCGCGGGGTGCTCTTCGCCGCCTTGCGATCGATCGGAGGCCCGCTCGTCGCCGTCTTTGGGAGCGCCCTGCTTTTCGGGGCGGTCCACGGCGGCCCCCAGCAGGTCCTGATCGCCACTTTGCTTGGACTCCAGCTCGGAGCGATCCGCGAGACGTCAGGACTCCCCCTCGCGATCGCCGCGCACGTCTTCAACAACGCAATCGTGCTCGCCCTGGTCGATCACGCATCGACCCACTCCCTCCTCCCAGCCGGGATTTCGCTCGACACGGGCCTCCTGATCGCCCTCGGCGTCTGCGGCAGCGCATGGGCAGCCCTCTGGCAGTCCTGGCACAGCCCCCCCCCAACGTGAAGCCGACCTGCGATCCCTACTTCAGGCAGAAGCCGGAGGCGACGATTGAAGAGAGACTGATTTTTGCGCATGCGGGGAGGCGGGGTATGACGACGGTGGCGGAAAGCCCCGACATTCTTCTGGTCGACGACGGCGAGCTGGACGGCGTCGCCGACGTGCTCGCTGCCCAAGGCATCGGCTTCGAACGCCTCAAGGGGAACCAGATCCCCTCGGACGTCGCGCCTCCGCGAGACCTGCTGATCGTCACACCACGGCGGGTGGAACGCGTCCGCCGGGGCAGCCCCCCCGAGGCCCTGCCCGGTCGGCCGCTGCGCATCATCGCGGTCGCTGAGGACTCGCCCGCGATGCGGCGACGGCTTCGCCGCAACGGGCTCCATCTCCTGATCCGCCTCCCGGCCAACCCCGATATCTGGCGGCTGCTGGTGGCGCGGGCGACCTACCGGGGCAACGAACGAAGGCGTGACCGACGTGTCGCCGTCGGCTCACCTGTTTCTCTCGACACCGGCGTACAATCGACCGTCCTCCTCGACCTCTCCAATCGGGGCTGCCGACTCCAGACCTCCGAGCCGATCGCCGTCGGAGACGCAGTCGAATTTGCGATCCCAGAGGACGGGGGCGCCTGGGCCGAACACGGACCGCTTACCCTACGCGGAAGCGTCCGGAGACTTGCGCGCGAGGCCGAGGACGACCGCTCCATGGTCGCCGTGGTCTTCGACCCGGAGATGGCGGACCGCACCCGAACGCAACTCACCGCGTTGATCAACCACTGGGCCTCCGGCCCTCACTCTCTGGAGTCGGCCAGCCTGTCGGGCGCCCCGCCGATTCCCCCCTGCCAGCTCCCGACCCTGCCGGATCTGATGCTCGACGACGAAACCGACCCTCCGGTCGTCGCCAGCTCAGAGGTCGAGGTCCAACTCGAGCCCAACGCGGAAGGGACCGGGAATCGTCGCGAGCACACTCGGGGACGGTACGCGTCTTCCGTGGTCGCCGAGGCCGCGCAGGGCCCCCTCGTCCTCATCGGACGAGATCTCTCGGCCCGTGGCATGCGCGTCGAGCGCCACCCCGATCTCCGGATCGGGGACCGCTTCCAGATCGCCCTGCACGGCCCGAACCCGGGCCAGCCCATCGTGGTCGATGCCGAGATCGTGCGCGATGACGGCCCGACAGGCTTCGGCGTTCTTTTCGACCGACTCGGGACCCAGGAGGGGACCGAGTTGGAGAAGATGGTCGCCTGCCTGCCCGTCGTAGAGGCGCTCGACGAGAATGAAGATACCGGCGTCGGCGCGATTCTCTCCGAGGTCCTGGCGGACTAAGAGGCCCGCGGAGACGACTGCCCAGGCACAGCGTCACACCTGCGCGTCTCGGGTGCCTTGAATCGGGGGCCGTATCTGCCAACATGGGCCCGCCCAACCGAGGAGAAGCCCCTGTGAGCGAAGAAACCAACCCTCTCGGCGAAATCACCGTCGATCAGGACAACCTCTACCGCGAAGAGACTTTCAGCGACCTCAAGGTCGCCTCGATTCGCCGTCTGACGCCCGTCACGCGAGAGGGCCTCGACGATCCGAGCCGCCCGGCCGTCTTCGTCGGAGAAACCACCCTGATGTCCGCGCGGGGCCCGCTCCCGATCAACTGCCCGATCGAAGCCGCCACCCTGCCCGAGGCGTTCGAGGCCTTCCCCAAGGCCGTCCAGGACGCGGTCGAGCGATTGATGGAAGAGGCAAGAGAGATGCAGCGCCAGGAAGCCAACCGTATCGTCGTCCCAGGGCAGACCCCGCCTGGCGGGATGGGCGGTCCCGGCGGCGGACGCATCATCAGCTAGCTGAGCCGCAGCCCAGCCTCAGTCGCAAAACCGGTTCTCAAGCGAGAGCACCGGCCAGGCCCGATGCCCAGAAGAGGTCCGAGAGGCCTCTGAGGGCCACGAAAAACAAAGGCCCGGACATCCTCGATGCCCGGGCCTTATGCGTTCCAAACGCGAACCAGTGGGTCTAGAAGACCGACTGACCATGCGTGGTGTCGCAGGGACCCACCGTCGTGAGCCGACCTCCCGCGATGCCAGTGCTGTCGCAGACCCCGTAGGAAGCGGGATTCACGCCGACTTGCGTGCCCGTCGCAGGCTTGACGTAGCCCCAGACCTGGTCCGTGCCGTCGCCATCGATATCCGCCGACGCGGTGATCGTGTAGGCGCTCCCCGAAGCCGCAACTTCGTACCCGAAGAAGACCTGGCCCTCGGGCGACCAACCGAGTGTATCGAACTCGGCGGTGCCGGCGGCCGTCGTCGGCCAGGCCGTCTTCGACGTACCGGGAACGGCGGCAGGCGTCGCAGCCGCGGCGACATAGGACCCGAACTCGGCGAGGTAGGACTCCTCAGCGGTCCGGATGGCCGCGATGTTGACCTTGCCTTCCGAGCTCTTCGACTTGAGCTGGAAGCGCAGGAAGTTGGGGATCGCGATCGCGGCGAGAATGCCGATGATCGCGACCACGATCATGAGTTCGATGAGGGTGAAGCCCTTCTTGGACTTGCGAATGAGCTTGCTCATTATTTTTCAATCCTTTTCAAATCTATGGTCACTCGAGTGATCGAGTCCCTGCACAACGCAGGGGTTGGCTGCGGTCTCCCCGAGTTCCCGTCCAGGAGGGGGTTGGCTCCGCCGACTACCAAGTAGAGCAAGGCCCGTGCCAGCTCCTCTACTCCCGCGACCTCGAACCGACATGCGACCCGCAAGTCCGCATGCCAGATCATTGGTCGGTCAGCCGGAATCGAAGCTGAACTTTTTCGACGCCGATCTTCGAGGGGGCCCAGCAGAATGCCGCAGGAGGGCCTTTGGGCCCCAAAGTGACGCTCCACGTCACTCCGGAAGACGCTTCACGTCACCCGCGATCAGCAGGACCCACAAAACGCCAGCAGATCATGCGCAGCCGACCGGCAAGTCCCCGCCGCAACACCTCATCACGCCGAGCGCTCGCTAGCAGCGCTCCAGGGAAGGCTCGCTAGCGCTCCAGGGGAGGGCGACGCAGGAAAGCGTCAGCCTGCGCCTCTTTGTCACACGGCGCGGGTGAGCGCTGATGGGCGTCCCATTGGATCCCGCACTCCGAACAGGCGAGGTCGGGTCCGAATCGATGCCCCGAGGCCGCCGGCCGATCGGTCGGCTCGACAATCGCGCGGCCTCCCGCGGCGCCCTGGTTGCCGGGATCGGCCTCTGCGGCCGATATTGCAGCTGCACTTGAGCGAACGGCTGCTTGGCTGGACCGGTCGGATTCGCTCACACGTTCGCCCCCTCGGCGCGTACGAAAACAGATCCGGACGCTGCACAATCTCCGAGTATAGCGGGTCGTCGCCCCAGAGCGGGATCAGGGCTTCGCATGAATCCGGCCCGAGCCTGAACCGGCTCTCTCCGATGTCAGCTGCGAGAGCCGGATGGGGCCCCCGAGGTCAGAGATCCTGACCGGGGCGACCGCCGGGCCCAGATCCCCTGTCCAACGGTTCGCCGCCTCTGCCCGACAGCCGGACCGGTCACAGAACACTTCTTCGAAGATACTCGCTGCGAGTTCGCTCGACTTTCTCCACCAAAGATGGCCCTGGAGCTGGAGAACGACGACCCCGATCCTTGGATCCTCCGCCGGCGCGACGCCAACGAACCATTCGTACCGACCGAAGGGGTCGCTCCCCGTCAGGTTTCCGGTCTTGCCGGCGACGCTCAGGGAGCCCAGCCGAGGTCGGCCGCGCTTGGACCGAAAGGCCCCCCGAGCGGTCCCCCGAGCGGTCGTCGCCACGAGCATCTCGCGCAGGCGGTCCGCTCGCACCGTATCCATCACCCTGCGTGGCTCGGCACGAGCGGGTAATTCGATCGAGCGACCCTCACCATCCACGATCCGGTCGACCCACCAGGGCTCGACGCTGCGCCCGTCCGTCAGGATCGAGGTCAGCGCGGCCACGTGAAGGGGCGTCACACGCAGGCCGTCCAGACCGCTCCCAAGCCGCCCGAGGTCGAGCCGCGTCTGGATCTCTCCAATGCGACCGGCCTCGTGACCCGGAACCGGCGGTTCCAGCCAGCCGAACCGACGAAGAGTCGCCCGAAGCGTCGGCTCCCCAAGCTCGTGCACCGCCCATTGCGAAAAGCATTGGTTATTCGACGTTGCAAGCGCTTCTTCGAGACCTGACCGGCGCCCGCTCGACGGAGGGTCCAATCGGCGTCGATTCAGACGGTATTTGTTCCCGCGATAGACGCAGTCGATCCCCGCGTCCCCTTCCTTTTCCTCGAGCAAAGCGGCCGCTGTCAGCACCTTCACGATCGACGCCGCCGGGTAGGCGCGATCTGGCGGGAACGCCTCGGGGTTCGTCGAGACATAGGCGAGCAGCCGACCGCTTCGAGGGTCCAGCACGATCGCGTGGCCGCTCTCGACACGTCCCTTGCGAAGAATCTCGAAGACCTCCGCCGTCAAACGTTCGTCCAGGCTGTACTCGACCCGCCGGTCGTCCGACGACTCGCGCCCCCCAGCGGGTGCGGACGCGTGACCCGCCGTGTCGATCCACTCCACCAGTCGTGGCGCCGCGGTCGGATCGAATTCCAGTGCCCGACGGCGCGCCTGCTCAAAGCGCTCACGCCCGATCGGCGGCGTCAGGAGGGACACCCAGGGCGGCCCGGCCAAGGGTGGCGCAGCCGCGACGTGCGGCAGGGGCACCCGCGCGGCATCCCTACTCTGCCAGGCAACCCAACCGCCCTTGAGCCCGAGGACCACACCGACGCACGCGAACCCACCGACGAGGACGGCGAGGCGGCCCACGGTCGTCAAGCGCCCCTGACGCCGGCGCCGGTTTCTTCCACGTCCGAGCCCGAAGCGATGCCGCCCGAGGCCCCCGCGACCGCGAAAAAATCGATCTCGTCCCCCAAAGCCCATCAGCAGAGCTCCGCGCGAAGGACTCGTCTGTCAGAGAGCAACGACGGATTGGATCTCGGGGATCTCTTCCTTGAGCCGGGCCTCGATACCCATCTTCAGTGTGATCGACGAGCTGGGACAGCCCGCACAGGCTCCTCTGAGAACAACCTCGACCACCCCGTCGCGGTATCCCGCGAAGCCGATCTCTCCACCGTCCTGCTCGACGTAGGGCCTCACATCCCGCTCCAAGATCTCTCGGATCTTCGCGACGACCTCGTCGTCGGCCTCCGCCTCGGGAAGTTCAAAGGCCGGCCCAAGGGCGGGCTCTCCCGTTTTCGCCCAGGCCTTGATCGCCGCCACGATCTCCGCGGCCAGCTCGGTCCACTCGGCGCCCTCTCCCTTCGTCACGGTCACGAAGCTTGGCCCGAGCAGGACCCCCTCGACCCCATCGATGGCCACGATCGGCGCCGCCAAGGGAGAGACCTCGGCCGCCAGCGGCGGCGCGAAGGAGGCCGAGTTCACGACCTCCGCAACCGGCTGGCCCAACACCCATTTGATGCTGTTCGGGTTGGGCGTTCTCTCTGCGTGCATTCGAAAGCCAAGGTCCATGGCGCCGGAGGGTAGAGCGCTGATCGCTCGCGGCCAAACCGCGGATCCCGGCCGGGGTTCTCCCGCTCGATCGACTATGCTGCAGCGCCGTGCCGCGTACGAAGAATCTCCTCTTTCGTCATGTCCTCCCCCTCGTGATATCGGGAAGCGCGCTGGTCTACGTCTTCGGCTTCGCGATCGACTGGCAGGCGGTCCCCGAGGCGACAGAGCACGCGAACATGCCCCTCTTCATCGGCATCACCGTCGTGGACAAACTCGTCTTCTTCCTGGTCTGGACCCTCGTACAGGCCTCGATGGTGCGGCGGTTTCTTTCGCCGGTTCCGCGGCGACAGATCGTCGCGGTCAAGGGCGGGGCAGAGCTGGTCCGCGCGCTCAACAACTCCGTCTCCGACGCCACCTTCTTCCTCGGAGTCTGGCAGCTCTGCCGAGCGCCACTGCAGTCGGTCGTCGCCGTCTCGACGCTTCCCTTCGTCGCCCATTTCTTCGTCCTGTTGCTACAGGGAACCCTCGCGCTCGCCTTCGTCTCGAGAGAACAAGTGCAGTTCGGCGCCGTCGCAGGGGTCGTCATCTTTGGCTGGGTACTCGTCGCGGCCTTCGTCATCGCGCGCAGCCTCGGCGTGCTCGACCGGCTCTATGCGTTTCTACGGCTGGACTTCCTCGAAGGACGCGTCGTGCTACGCGACCTCCTGCCCTATTTCTGGATCTTCGCCGCCTTCGCCGTAGCGGATGTCTTCATCCAGGGGATGGCCTCTCGGGCCTTCGGAAACACGATCGACTGGACCGCCCTCTTTGCAGGAATTCCGGTGGTGTACTTCACGATGATGCTGCCGTCGTTCGGAAATTTCGGAACGCGAGAGATCGTCTGGGCCAACATTTTTCACGGTTACGCGGGCGAGGCCTCGCTCTACGCCTTCGCCCTATGGACGAACGTGATCTTCCTGGTCATGCACGTGCTGATCGGCCTGCTCTTCATCAAGCGCGCGATCGCGCTCCTGGCCGATCTGCGGGAGACCCGATCACAGGTGGAAAGCGTACGACAGCCCCTGATCCGAGACGCGCTCGACCCCTGAAGCCGCTCCGAGGACGGGGACGGGCCTAGCCTAGAGGTGTTCGAATGACGACCTCGGGTCCCGCCTCGATCAATCCCGAAAGCGCGCCAATTCGGCCAAAGAGCGCGTGGATGTCTGGGTGCAGCTCCTCTCGGCGCATCGCACGCGCGATCGCGCCGGCCCTCAGCTCCGTACCAAGTGCCTCAGAGAGCACCCCCCCGGAGCCGAGCATCCGCTTGGCATGCGGCTCGACCGAGGACGAGGTCCGACTTTCACGCGATGCCAGCTCCGGGCGCGCCAGCATCCGATCGACACGAGGGTCCCGCGCCTTCCCTCCGAGCACTCTCCGAATCGCCCCCGGAACCAGCAGATAGCTCTCTATGTGTCGGAGACTCCAGACGAAGAGCTCGATTCCGGCCTCCCCCGCCCACCCGGAACCGAGACCCGCCAGCGTTTCAGCTTCCTCGTGATCATCGCGATCCAAGACGACGAGGCCCTGCCAACCGGCATCGGCCCCACCGCGCTCACGAAAGTCGCTGAGCGCCCGGGCTGGCTGCCTCCCCCCGAGGATAACGGTGTTCTTCTCCACGCATCGCACTAGACAGGGCTCGAGCCGCCGGGCCCACGTCTGGAGGATCTCGCGATCTCGCGCCCCCTCCACATAGAGCACGAATCGCTCTGCATCGCGCCGCTTGCTCGGCGTCTCCGCTCCCCGGCGGGCGCCCAGAGACGAACGGGCCCGACCTCGGTTCGGATGCTTGCGAAGCACGCTGGGCCTCGATCCTTTCGGAGCACTGACCGGGCGCTCCTTACGCCGCGGAAAATAGGGTGCCCACTCCAAAATGTCATCTGGCGACCGATCTGCGGAGGTCATGCATCGAGGCCCCCTTCGATCCGCAGACACGACCTGATTGAATCGTCATCGGGCCGTGGTTATTCTGCTGTCATGACCTCGATCGTCGTTGCCGATGACCATGCCATCGTCCGTGAGGGCCTGCAGCGCCTACTCGAGGCCGAGCCGGGGTTCGTCGTCAGCGGAGAGGCCGAGGACGGGCGTCAGGTCCTGGACGTCGTCGAGCGCGCGCGGCCGGACATCATCATCCTCGACATTACGATGCCCGGCATGGGCGGACTCGAAACCCTCGAGCGCCTACGCACGGGCTATCCGGATACGCGCGTCATCCTGCTCTCGGTCCACACCGACCCCCCTTTCATCAAGAGCGCCATCGGTCTGCGAGCGGACGGCTACGTCTTGAAGAACGGCCCGGCTTCGGAGATCGTCACCGCGATCCGCGAAGTCATGAAGGGCGGGAGCTATTTCAGCCCAGCCGTCGCGCGAGAGATCGTCGAGCAGGTGCGCGCTCCGAACACCGATTCGCCCGACCCCTTCAACCTCCTCTCCGCCCGGGAGCGGGAAGTGCTCCGGCTGATCGCCGATGGCCTTTCGGCGAAAGAAGTAGCCACTGAACTCTCGATCAGCACCAAGACGGTCGAGGCACACCGCACCAGCTTGATGAGAAAGCTCGGCGTCCGGAAGGCGACGGAGCTCGTTCGCTACGCGGTCCGCCACGGACTGATCGAGCCCTGAGATTCCCTCCCGCATCACCCCGCATCACCCCGCATCACCCGCATCACCCGCATCACCCGGCAGGCGATGCGAGCGTGAGCTCAGCGAGCGTTTCGACGTGCGGGGTCTGCGGAAAGAGATCGAAGGCCTGGAGCGCGCTCAGCTGATAACCCGCCGAGCCCAGCTCGGCCAGATCTCTCGCAAGGGTCGCCGGGTTGCAGGAGAGATAGACGACGCGAGGAGGGCGAGCGACTCCGATCGCTGCACGCACGCGGGCCTCTAGACCCGCTCGGGGCGGGTCGACGAGCAACACGTCCGCCCGCCGCAAGCGGTCCACGAGGTCACGTCGCTCCTCAGCCCGCCCGGAGAGAACCTCCACGCGATCCTCGAGTTCCGCGTGACGGAGGTTGCCGGCAAGGTCGCGCAGCGCATCGGGGTCGCTCTCGAGCACGACACCCGTCGCTCCCCTCCGCGCCAGCGGGATCGTGAAGAAACCGACGCCGCAATAGAGCTCCACGAATCGCATGGCGGAGACCTCCTGCACTGCACCGATGCAGGCCGTCCGAACGGCTTCGGCAAGCGGCTCCCAAAGCAGCGCGTTGCCTTGTAGGAAGCTTCGCCCGCTCACGCGGAGCGACTCACCGAGGAGATCGATTTGGACCGCTCCCTCTCGTCGATCGCGACCCCCTCGTCGCGACCGGGGGCGAGCGTCAGAGACCAGTGCTTCGCCTGCGGAGCCCGCGGTCACGACCCATTCACGCCTACGCCGACGACCGCCCGCGGGCCTCTCCGTCGGCGCAGAGCGGAGCGCGACCTGTTCGGCGAGCGCAACCTGCGCAGAGGATACGAGTACAGGACACTGCTCCACAGGGCTCGGACGCCGGGAGCCCCGCACGCGGTAACCGATCCCGCCCTCCGCCTCGACCCACCGAGCTCGCGCCCGATAACCGAAAGGCGAAGGCGAGGGAACCAACGCGAGCCCCGGTGGAACGTCGATCCGGGCAATCCGCTCGAGGGCATCGATGACGATCGTAGCCTTGGCCTCGAGCTGCGAGGCGTAGTCGATGTGCTGCCACGAACAACCGCCGCACTCGCCCACGTGTGGGCAGCGCGGCTCGATCCGATGGGGACTCATTTCCTCGAGTCGGCCGATCTTCGCGCGCAGGTAGCGTCCGCGATCTTCGATCGCCGCAAGGGCGACTCGGTCTCCCACCGCAGCGTCCTCGACGAAGACGACCCGCCCATCCACAAGGCGCCCCACCCCTTCACCGCTCGAGGCGAGTCCCGTGATCAGGATCAGCTCCTCTTCACGCGCGGCGTCGGAAGGCTCTTCGCTCACACCAACGAACTCAGTCGGCATCCAGGCCCGCGCGCAGCTCTTCGACGATGCGTACGCGGGTGATTCGGCTGCCGGAGACGTCTACACATTCGATTCGGTAACCGGGCACCCGGACACTCTCGCCCTTGTGCGGTGCCCGCTCGAGCGTGTTGAAGCAAAGCCCCCCGATCGTGTCGCCCTTCTCCGCGGGAACCTGCCATCCCGTTTCACGGTTGAAATCGAGGACCTTCACCCGACCCAAGACCTCGTACCCACCGTCGCGTACCTTGCGAATCGTCAGGAGTTCCTCGGAGTCGAACTCGTCGCGGATCTCGCCCACGATCTCCTCGAGAATGTCCTCCTGCGTGACCAGCCCCTGCGTGACCCCGAACTCATCTTTCACGAGCGCGACGTGACAGAAGCCGCGTTGCATCTCCGTGAGGAGCCCGAGGATCGGTTTGCGTTCTGGTACCCGGAGTACGGGCTTCAGAATGCCGAAGAGTTCCTGCCCTTCCGCACGGTGGAGCTTCATCAGATCTTTCAGGTGGATCACGCCGAGCACATCGTCGATCGACTCGTCGTAGATCGGAACGCGCGTATAGCGGCCTTCGAGCATCTTCTCGATCAGCTCCGACGCGGGCGTATGGACCGGGTAGGCTTCGATCTCGGTGCGCGGGACCATGATCTCCGAAACGTCCATCTCTGCGGCGTTCGAGGTCGCTCCGATGATCGCCAGCGGGGAGCCCGCATCTTCGACGTCATCGAGTGCCTCCCGCGCGAGGCGGAGCACGTCCTCGGATCCCAGCGACTCCTCGTCCGCCGCCCCGCCCGTCACGCGACGGACCAGGGGTTCGATCCCCCGATCGAAGAGGCCGTGAATCGGTCTCAGCATCTGATGGAACAGATAGAGCGGTAAACCCACCACCCGCGAGACCCCTCTCGGATGCCGAGCCGCGACGGCTTTGGGCAGGATCTCGCAGAAGATCAAGACGAGCAGCGTCATCACGAAGGTCGCGACCGGAATCCCCAGCTCGGCCCCCAAGAAGTAGATGGCCAGGCCCGACGCGACAGACGCCCCAAGAATGTTGACGACGTTGTTCCCGAGCAAAATCGTCACGAGGAGTCGGGAAGAGGACGCAGAAGAGGTCAAGTCGCGGACGGCCACGTCCGCGGGGCCCGCCGCGTCTTTGTTCTCACCTTCGAGGTCGTGCGAGCGCAGCCGGAACAAAGCGGTTTCGCTACTGGAGAAGAAAGCGGATGCCGCCAGACACGCGACAACGATCAGGACCGCGCCCAGCACGGACATCAGGCCCCCTCCCGAGCGTTGCCGTATCGAGCAGGGCAACGGCTCACGCGTAAGTGGGAGATCCGGAGTGCGCCGAACGACGCGGTCAAAGATGGAAAGGGGGAGTCCATGTAGGTGATTTAAAGCTACCGCGTGCCCCGAGGGTGAGCAACTTCGGCCTTCTCCCCGTTGCGCAGGAACGCCTCGAACTTCCTGGCAGGCAAGGGGCGACTGAAGAGGTAGCCCTGTAGCTCGTCGCAACCGAACCCCGTGAGCACCCTCGCTTGCTCCTCGGTTTCGACTCCCTCGGCAACGACTTTCTGATCGAGGCGTTTGGCGAGCGCCACGATGGCGGAGGCAAGCGCTTCATCACTCTGGCTGTCTCCGATGCCTGCCACGAAGGAGCGGTCGATCTTGATCCGTTCGATCGGAAAACGCTGCAAGGCGGACAGAGACGAATACCCCGTACCGAAATCGTCGAGTGCGAAGGTGATGCCCAGATCTGTCAGCGCGCCGATCCCGGCGATGATGTTCGGACTCTCATCGAGGATCGAGCTCTCTGTAATCTCAAGTTCGAGATCCGCTGCAGACAGCCCCGTGTCGTAGAGAATCTGCTCGACTGCGTTCGTGATCCCCAGGTCGCGCAACTGCTCGACCGAAACGTTCACGGACATCCGGATCGGCGCGAAGCCCGCTTCTTGCCAAGCCACCGCTTGCCGGCAGGCGGTTCGAAGGACCCACTCGCCAATCCGAACGATCAACCCCGTCTCTTCTGCGATCGGAATGAACTCGTCGGGCCGAACCACCCGACCGTCTTCGTCAATCCAGCGAATCAAGGCTTCGACCGCTGAGACATGCCCTGTCTCCGCATGCCGAATCGGCTGGTAGTGAAGCTCGAATTGGTCGCGCTCGAGCGCGTGTCGCAGCGAGGACTCCAGGAGCAGGCGTCGGGTCGAGGCAGCGTTCATCTCGGGATTGAAGAACTGGTAAGTGTTCCCGCCACGATCTTTTGCGTAATACATCGCGACGTCTGCCGCCCGCAGCAGAGTCTCACTGCAAACCCCATCCTCGGGCCACACGGCGATCCCGATACTTCCGCCGACGAAAATCTCGCGATCTCCGATCGAAAAAGGTCGCGAGAGCATATGCAGGATCCGCCGTGCGACACGGGCGGCGTCCTGGACGTGATCAAGATCCTGCAACAGGACCGTGAACTCGTCGCCACCGAGTCTGGAAATCGGGATATCGCTCCCGTCCAGCTCTGCGACCTCTCTCCGATTCAGACCCAGGGAGTCGCTCCCACGCACCGCCGAACGGAGTCGGTCCGCCACCTGCGTCAGCAACTCGTCACCGATCGAGTGACCCAGCGAGTCGTTGACCTGCTTGAAACGATCGACGTCCAGGAAAAGAAGCGCGAGGGTTTTTTCGCTTCTGCCAACGCGATCCAGCGCTGACTCGAGTTGCTCGCGAAAAAATTCTCGATTCGGCAAAAGGGTCAGCGAATCTACATAGGCGAGGTGTCGAATCCTCTTTTCCGTCTCCATCCGCGCGGTGATGTCACGCGCGGTCGCCTGAACCCGGCCATCGCGGAGACGACGGGCCGAAAGCTCCGCCCATAGCCAATCGGATCGACCCTCCTGTTTGATTCGGCGGACGCTCCGAAGTGTCATGCCCGCGGCGAGATTCTGTAACGCGAGGGGGTCGGAGTCGACGTCGTCAGGGTGGAAGAGCTCCACGAAGCGCATGCCGAGCAGATTCTCGTCCGAAAGCGCGAAGAGTTCGAGCGCCGCGCCATTGCACGTCAGGATCGTGCCCGATTCGTCGAAGACCACGATCGCGTCGGATGCCTGCTCGACGAGCGCTCGGTATTGGCTCTCGCTCTCACGCAGGGCCACCTCGGTTTGACGGCGGTCCGTGACATCGCTGATCATCCCGTAGATCGAAACGATCGGACCCTCCGCCGGCTCTTTATCCGATGGGCACGAAACGCAACGCATGACGCTCTCGACCCAACGGATGCCCACGTCCGGGAGTTCGAGCCGATACACCTCTCGATCGATTCCGCGTTCGAGCGTCCGCGTGAAGTGGGCGATCGGGATTTTCCGGTCCTCAGCCAGAATGAAGTCGTCCCATGCCTCGGCGTCGAGTCGGTCGAGAACGAGACCGGGTTGGCAGGGCACTCGGCCCTTGATCCAATCACGCTTCCAGCTCCCATCGGCGGCAACGCGCACGACGAAGGCTAGATCGCAGGCGAGTTCAGCGAAGATCTTCTCCTCCGAATCATCGGATTCCGAGGTCCTCGCGATCGCTTGCGCAAATGCGTCGTCGCAAGACCAGTCGGATCTGCCATTGTCCTTGAAGGATTCGGTTGGCTTCACGGAGAGTTTTCTGCCTTGTGATTCGATTGCCCTGAGACCTCTTCCTCCATCGGTTCGCCCCGACGGTCGGCTCATCAGGCATTCCGAGGTTTCGGTGCTCAGGGAAAGCACTGAGGCGCCCGCTCCCTAGAATCCAGCTAGCCGGATCGAACTCAACCCGTGAGCACGAAGCCGCGCGCCGCGAGGTCGTTACGCAGCGTCGCGCTCGGGTCCTCGAGCAGAGCGCGCAGCCGGCGAATCGCCGGGCGCTCCCAGCGGGCCTCCGGTACGACGAAGTCATATTGCTCGGCCTGGAGCGGCGCGAAGGCGAGACCTGCATCGGCCGCGACGGACTCGATCGTCACACCCCAGTCCGCCCGCCCCTGAGCGATCGCGGCGGCCACGGCATAATGCGAGCGCGGCTCGTAGGCATAGCCCGGAGGCTGTCGCCCCTCGAGCAGTCGGTCGATCAGGACGCGCGTCCCCGCACCGCGATTGCGATTGACCATGCGCAGAGCGGGATCTTCGAGCAAAGCCTCGACCCTACGGGTCTCCTCGGGGCGCGTCGCAACCCCCTGCATGCGGCGATAACCCGGGATCAGACGCATTCCAGGCGCGAGGAAAGGCGCATTGTATTGATCCGTCTCGGGATCCAGCAAGTGGATCGGCGCCAGATCACATTCCCCTCTCTCCGCTGCTGCCAGGCCGCCGTAGCTCCCAACCGCAAGCAGCTTGACGGCGAGACCCTCCTGAGCGAGCGCGCTCGCAATGAGGTCCAGTCCGGCGCAATGGCTCCCGATCACGACCAGGTCCGCGACGGGGACCTCGCGTCCGATCAAGGTCACCTCGACCGGAGTATCGGCATCGACCCGCTCCGTATTGCGACCGAGACGAACGAAGCCATCAGCGCGGCTGAAGCTGGTGACGCTCCCGCTGCCCTTGCCCATCGGGTACGCCGATAGGCGACCCCTCTCGTCCTCGACCAGGCCGACCAGCAGATATTCGAGCCGCCCCCGCTCACTCTGGGTCTTGATGGCCAGCCGCGCGCTCCGGGTCTCTCGATCCTCCGTTGGTTGTCCCGCCAGATCTCGGATCAGCGGCGCCACGAACTCGTGGAAAGTAAAGATCGCCGAGGTCGGGAAGCCCGGCAGGATGACCACCGGCTTCTCGCCCTCCGCGGCCAGACAGATCGGCTTTCCAGGCTTGAGTGCGACCCCATGGACCAGAATCCCGGGCTCGAGCTCGGCGACAACGAGCGCGTTGAGGTCTCCCTCGCCCTTCGACGTGCCACCGGACAAGAGCACGATGTCCGCGTCGACGAGCGCCTCCCGGAGGGCTGAGCGCAGCGCGCCGAGATCATCGCGAAAAGCGCCGTAGAAAACGGGCTCCCCACCAAGCTCCCGGACCGCATCGGCGAGAATGCGTCCATTGCTGTCATAGACGAGCCCCGGGCGCATCGCTTCACCGGGTTGCACGATCTCGTCGCCCGTCGAGAGGATCGCGACCCGAGGCCTACGCACGACTTCGACCTGCGCACGACCGATCGCCGCAAGGACCCCGGTTTCCCTGGAAGAGAGCCGGGTCCCCGAGAAGAGCACCGTCTCGCCACGGCCCATGTCCGTCCCGGCGAAGCTCACAGCGGCTCCCGGCACGCGGGACGCTCGCACGAGCACGAAGGCGGGGTCATCTGGATCCGCGTCCGTCACTTCGATCGGCGCGACGGCGTCGGCGCCTCGCGGCAGCATCCCGCCAGTCGCGATCGTC
>Ga0315331_10000794_pt1 | contig 22648 bp, 20 predicted proteins | sample M160m34915metaG_FD_203456 | JGI IMG/M metagenome (GOLD analysis project Ga0315331, IMG submission 203456) | Ammonia-oxidizing marine archaeal communities from Monterey Bay, California, United States - M1 60m 34915 | ecosystem: Environmental > Aquatic > Marine > Intertidal zone | place: USA...
TTCGACGTCTTCGCCGAGAACTCGCGCGCCGGCTGGATGGCCAAGCACGGGCTCGGCTATGACGACCTCTCAGCAGCCAACCCCAAGATCGTCTACGCGTCGATCTCGGGCTTCGGGAACCTCTCCCCGAGCCCCTACGGGGACTGGGCCGCCTACGCGCCCATCGCCGAGGCGATGGCGGGCACCTACGAGCCCACCCGCAAGGAGGGCTCTCCGCCCCCGGTCGTGGTGGCCGGCGCGCTCGGCGACAACGCATCGGCCCTGTTTTGCGCCGTCGGCATCCTCGCGGCGCTCCGACAAGCCGATGCGACAGGGCGCGGACAACACGTCGACGTCGCGATGTACGACGCCATGATCGCCATGACGGACCTGGTGCCGTTCATGTGGTCGATGGATGAACCGCGCGAGGCCGCCACCGCGGGGCGCACCGGGATCGTCGACGCCTTCGCGGCGAGCGACGGCCACTTCGTGATCGCCATCTTCCGTGAACATCAATTCAAGAAGCTCGCCGAGCTCGTCGGAGAACCCGGGTGGCCGAGCGACCCGCGGTTCGCGACGCGAGAGGGCTGGGCCGAGCACCGGAACAGCGTGGTGCGCCCTGCCCTCGAGGCCTGGGCGCGCGACAAGAGCCCGCTCGAGGCCTCACGCATCCTGAACGAAGCCGGCATCGCCGCGGGGCCGAGCCAGACGGCCGCCGACTTGCGACAGGACCCGCACGTGTCGTCGCACCACATGCTGATCGAGGTGCCGCGACCCGACCGACCGACCGACCACCCACCGATGTTGATCCACGGCAACCCGATCAAGATGTCTGGCATGGCAGAAGGGCCGGTGACGCGGTTCCCCTCCGTCGGCCAACACACCAGCGACGTGCTGCGCGAAGAGCTCTCCCTGTCGCCCGCGGAGTTGTCGCAACTGCGGGCCGACGGCGTGATCGATTGACCGAACCGCAGCCCGCGCCCCAGCGGGCTGCAGACTGCGTGCTCCCCTAACGCCCCTGGAAGACGGGGTCCCGCTTCGCGAGGAACGCGTCCATCCCCTCTCCGCGATCCTCTGTCGCGAAGGCGAGGCCAAACGCCTGCTGCTCCAGCGCGTGCGCCGTGCGGATGTCCGCGTCCTGCCCCTGCTGCATCACCCGCTTGGCGGCGGCGACCGCGAGCGGCCCGCGGGCAGCCACCGACTCGCCCACCGCCAAGGCAGCGTCGAGCAGCGCGTCGGGCTCGAAGACGCGGTTGACCAGGCCGATCCGCTGCGCCTCTTCCGCGCCGATCGGCTCGCCAGTCAACACCAGCTCCTTCGCCCAGGCCAGCCCCACGCGGCGCGTGAGGCGTGTCGTCCCCCCGAAGCCCGGGACGAGGCCCAGGTTGACCTCGGGTTGGCCGAAGCGCGCGCGCGTCGAGGCGTAGATCCAGTCACAAGCCAACGCCACTTCGCACCCGCCTCCGAGCGCGAATCCGTTCACCGCCGCGACGGTCGGGATCGGCAGCGCCTCGAGCGACGCTGTGACGTCGTGGCCCAACCGACTGAACGCCTCCCCTTCAACTGGAGACAGCTCGCGCATCTGCGCGATGTCCGCGCCCGCGGCGAACGCGCGGCCCTCTCCGGTCACCACCAGCGCCCGCGCGTCCCCTGTCGCCACCTCGGCGACCACTTCGCCCAGCGCCTCGAGGAGCGCCCGGTCAAGCGCGTTGAGGGATTTCGGGCGGTCGAGGGTCACCAGGGCGACAGCACCACGCCGTTCACATCGCAAGATCGGATCCAAAACATCGCCTCCAAAAGTGGGGGGCTGACGCTACCACGGCACGGAGCGGACGCATGATATGGTCCGCGCACGCCAGCCGCGGTCCATCGTGACACGCAGGGAGGACCTGTACATGAACCAAGCCCAGGACAACGCGTCCATCTCCAAACTCGCCACGATCGCCGCGGGCGCCGCGACCATCGGGCTCGGGCTCCCGACCCTCGGCATCCTGGGGATCCACGCCGGCCTGCTCTCTCCCATGCTTGGCTTCAGCCTATTCGGCGCGGGGACGCTCCTCGGGGGCGTCTCATCGCTCCTCCTCGGCAGCCTCGGTTTGCTGAGCACCCGCGGCGGCCGCGACCCTCAGGGACGTCGCCGGGCGTGGACCGGCACCATCGGAGGCCTCGCGCTGCTCGGCGCCGTGATGGCAGCAGGAGCACCCAGCGCGAACCTTCCACCGATCAACGACATCACGACGGACCTGGGCGACCCGCCTGCCTTCGCGGGAGACCCCTCGGACCGGGACGGAGAGGGCCGCGCCCGCGACATGACCTACCCGGTCGCCTGGAAGGAACTGGTCCTCGCTGCCTACCCCGACCTCGAGACCATTCGCGTCGACGTGAACCCCGCGCAGGCGTTCGTCCGCGCGGTACAGACCGCGAAGCAGCTCGGCTGGGCCATCACGGCAGAGGACGCCGCGGGGGGGACCTTCGAAGCCAAGTCGACGACCGCCATCTTCCAGTTCGTCGATGACGTGGTGGTCCGTGTGCGCCCCGACGGCGCGGGCAGCGTGATCGACCTCCGCAGCAAGTCACGGGACGGACAGGGCGACCTCGGCGCGAACGCGAACCGTATCCGAGCCTTCCTCAGCGCTCTCTAGAAACGCAGAGCCCGAACGTCACGGCACGCCACCCTCCGGCCAGCCCGGCGCGAGCCTCAGTACGTCCCACCGGACGAGCGGGCTCGTCCGGTCGACCCAGAGTTCCAGCCCTTCATATCGGACGGGCCGGTAGTCACGGCGAAGCGCGTGCGGCGGGGCGACAGCGCTCAACTCCGGCCTGCGCAGCGCGAACGTCTCGGCGAACGCCTCTTTATTATGCCCGGGCCAATCGCGCCAACAGCGAGACTCCCCAGCCGGCTCCCCGACGGGGAGCCGCGCGACGAAGGGGTCGACCTTGCCCAGCAGGTCCACGCCACCGCGCCCAGAGAAATACACCACCGCGCCAGCGGAACATGTCGCGAGCCGCGCACCCGGCCAAGACACCTCTCGGACCGCCTTGCCATAGCGGCGCCAGGAGCGGACCCAGGCCTGGAGCTCGACGGCCTCCCCGGCGCTGAACAAACGCCGCGCCAGGAGCTTCCGATCCGATGACGTCGCGATCGCAGGGACGAGGAGCGCCAACAGCACGAGCCACGAAAGGGCGTACCGGGGCCCCCTGCGCAGCGACAGTGATGACAGCGAAGCCGAAAGCCCAACGACCAGCAGCGGTAACGCCGGAGCGGTGAAACGATCCCAGCCCACACGCCGACCGAGGAAGTCTCCGCCCATGAACGTGCTGTAACCGAAGGCCACCGCGAAGGTCCCGATCGCCAAGGCCCCCAGGCCAGCGCGTGCCCCCGCGCTCGGCCCGCTCGCCCGCACCCCCCACACCCCAACGGCGACCGCCGCCAGCACCGTCGGCACAGCCCACGCGTTCTGCGCCACGCCCTGCAGCGCCCGGTCCCCGATCGGCCAGCCGACACCCTTCAGATACACCGTGTTGGGGAGCCACTCGCCAAAGAAACCCCATCGAAGAACGAACTGAAGCCCCACGAGGAAGGCCCCGAGCGCGATCGAGCGGGGGACGCGGGGATCACCACGGGTACGCCAAAGAAGAACGAGCGCGGGGAGCGCCGCCAGCGCGAGGAAGTCCATCCGCGTCCAGAAGCCGATCGCGACCCATACCGCGAACCGCAGCGGCTCACGACGCCACGCCGCGTCGACCGCCAGCAAGGCGCAGAGCGCGACGAGCACGACCTCGAAGCCCTCGGCGGCAAAATAAGGGAGCGCCGCTGCCGCAGGGGCGAACAGCAGCAACGTCCAGCCCCCGCCTACCACCCCACGCAACACGCGAACGCTCGCGCCCGCGAGGGCGATCAACAAGACCAGGTTGACGCCAAAGACCAGCCCCCCCAGCCGGTCCTCCGAGAAACCAGGCAAGCCGTGCAACAGCGCGAGCACCCCGACCCAGAGCGGGTTCGAGAACCCCTCGACGGGCGGGGCCTCCGGGAACCAGACCGGGCCGAAGCCGTCCCAGAGGCTGCGGGCCGCACCAGCGCTGATGTAGACGTCATCGGACATCCCCCAAGCCTCGGACCAGATGAAGGCCCGGACGAACAGCCCGAGCAGCCCACACCAGAGGGTCGCCACCGCCAGCCACTGCAGCGATTCCCGCCGACGCGCGGCGGCGTTAAACGGCACTGCCCTGAACTCGCACGTGATACATCCGGCGCGGATGCCGCTCATCGAACCCCTCGGCCCGGTGCAACATGCAGCGATTGTCCCAGAGCGCCACATCCCCCGGCGCCCAGACGTGCCGATAAACAACCTCCTCTCGCGTGCAGTGCGCCAGCAAACGGTCGATCAGCGCGCGACCGTCCTCATCGGACATCCCCTCGACCCGGAGCGCGTGCGCCGAGAGGTAAAGACACTCCTCACCGGTCTCGGGATGCCGTCGTACCAACGGATGCGTCACAGGAGTATCTTCGATGGAGGCCGGCATCCAGCTCCCGAGACGCTTCGCAGACCGACCGTAATCGTGTTCCAGCCGCAGGCTCGCGAGCGACGCCCGGTCCTCGCGGGCGAGCGCGAGCCACGCGCGACGCAAGCTCACGAAGAAGGTGTCTCCACCCACCGGCGGCACCTCATCAGCCCGAAAGATCGAGATGCTCGAGGGCACCTCCCGGAACGAGCTGTCCGTGTGCCAGTGTTCATTGACCGAGAGGATCGACATCTTCGGGTCCGAACGCGCGCGGAGCGTGCCGTCCTCCGAGACATTCGTGATCGCGATGACCTCGGGGTGAGCCGTCCCCATCTCGCGCCCGAGCGCCTCGAGCGGACCAAAGCGCCGAGCGATCGCGACGTGCTCGGCATGCCCGAGAGACTGCCCCCGCGCGATCAGCAGCCCGTGTTCGAGCAGCGCGGCGTGCATGACCGCAAAGTCCGCGTCATCGATCGCCGACAGGTCGACCCCGCGGAGCTCGGCGCCAACCGGCGCGATCGGTTCCGCGGTCAGCATCCAGATGTCATCCTCACGACGCGCCGGGGGGGCTCGAGACCGCGGCGGCCCCGTCGGCGTCGGGGAACAGCGCGGCCTCGGCGACCGCCCGCCCCCACGCGTAGTCCGGCTTCCCGCTGGGGGCGCGCTCGATCGAGGGCACGTAGACGAACGCCTTCGGGAGCTTGTAGGACGCGACATGCTCGTTCGCGACCTCGCGGAGCCCGGCGTCGTCTTCCACCTGCCCTTCGCGCAAGCGGATGATCGCGGTCACCTGCTGGCCCCACCGCGGCGAGGGGACCCCCACGACCAGCGCGTCATAGACGCCCGGGTGGTGCTTGATCGCCTGCTCGACCTCCTCCGCGAAGATCTTCTCGCCACCACTGTTAATCGTCACAGAATCCCGCCCCAGCAGAGAGAGGCTCCCGTCCGCTTCATGGCGCGCGCGGTCACCGGGGACGGAATAACGAATGCCGCCCACGACCGGAAAGGTGCGCCCCGTCTTCTCCGGGTCGTCGAGGTACCCAAGGGGCGCTATCCCGGACTTGGCGAGCCACCCGGTCCCAGCGTGCCCCGGATCGAGGACACCCGAGAGGTCCTCCGCGAGGACGACGTTATCTTCGGAGAGGGCAAACCGACCGGTCCCGACCCCCGTCTGCGCCGAGACGGACTGCTGCGCCTGAAACCCCGACTCCGAAGAGCCCAGGTTGTCGAGAATTCGAAGTTGAGGGAGCCGCTCCAGGAACTCCCGCTTCAGCTCTGGGGAGAAGATCGCCCCCCCCGAGGTGAGCAACCGGAGACTCGAAAGGTCGTAAGAGCCGGCCTCCAGCTCATCGAGCAAGGGGCGCGCGAACGCATCGCCAACGATGGTCGTCGCGGTCACCCGCTCCCGCTCGATCGTCGACCAGATGTCTTTCGGGTCGAGCGCGCGCGGCTTCGACTGCACGATGACCGCAGCGCCAAAGTGCCACAGGTTGAAGGCGGCCCAGTGCGCTGCGCCGTGCATGAACGGCGGCATCGGCAAACAACGAAACGGAGGCTCCCGATCGACGGCCCGCTGCGCCAGCTCCTCCACGGTCTTCGGGAGGTCCCTCCCGTAGAGCGCCGCGCGAAAGATGTCTTCCTGCCGCCAGAGGACGCCCTTGGGCATCCCGGTGGTCCCGCCGGTGTACAGGATGTAGAGATCGTCCGCTTCGAGCTCGACCGGCAGGCGCGGCGTCGCCGCGGCCAGCGCCGCCTCATAATCGAGCGCGCCAGGGAGCAGCGCGTTGCCGGATTCATCCGCAACCTGAAGCCAGAGTCGGACCTCCGGGAGGGAAGCGCGAAGCCCCTCGAGCAACGGCGCGAACTCGGCGTGATAGACGATCGCCTTGGCCCGAGAGTTGCCAAAGAGGTAGAGAAGCTCCTCTTCGACATAGCGATAGTTCACGTTCAGGGGCGCACAGCGGGCCTTGAACGCACCGAGCATCCCCTCGAGATATTCGTTGCCGTTGTAGAGATACAGCGCGACGTGGTCCTGCCCCGACTCCCAATTCGCCAGATCCGATCGGTCGCCGTACGTGCCCAGGCCATGCGCAGTCAGCACGTCAGCGAGCCGACGGGTCCGATCGGTCGTCTCACGCCAGCGAAATCGCCGATCGCGGAACACCAAGCACTCTCGCTCGGGGACCCGAGCGGCGATCGCTTCGTGAATATGGGCAAGATTGAACATGCTGACCGCCGGCCTCCCCGTACGGCAGCCCCGGGGGCTGCTGGCTCAGAACGTGGCACAGAGTCCGATGATCGCGCGCATCGCGTCAACCGTCGCGCCGACCCGCACCGGCGCGCCGTCGGGGGAGAGCACGTCGAAGCCGCCATCGGCCCCCTGCTCTTCTAGGAGACGCTCGAGCAGCTCCTCCGGCGCAAAGCTGGCTCCCGGCAACGAGCCCACCTCACTCGCGAGCAACACCTGCACGACCGCGAGGGCCTCGGCCGCGTGCGTTCGGAACCCACGTTCGAGCTCACGGCCGCACCACTGGAGGATCTCGTCACTGAGGTCGTCGGGCACGTTGGCGTAGAACATCGCGAAGGCGGCGCGCTCCGCCGGGTGCCCCGCCTCGACGGCCTCCGGAGAAAAACGCTCACCCAACCAAGTAGCAGCCGCAGACAGCACCTCGGGGCGCGCAAACCGAGAGCGGGCCAAGCTCCCTCCGACGACGCCCGTCGCGACGATTCGGGTCGACTCCTCGAACGACGCAGCCGCGAAGCTCCCATCGTCGAGTTGCTGACGTTCGAGGAACCGGATCGCCGACTCGACGCACGCCGCCTCTCCCTGCCGCGCGTCGCACAGCAACGAGAGCCCCTCGACGGTCCCGCTCAGACGCGCGGGGAGTCCACGGCTCCGCAGTTCACGACCCAGCCAGCCGCTCGATGGCGGAGCGAACGGCTCGAACGACCCATCCTCCTGCTGAAGAGGTCCAACCGCACCCGCCAGGCCGACCGCTGGCTCTGCGCGCAACGCGACGAAGGCGGAAGTCTGGCTCAGCTCGTCGCCGTTGTTCGAAACGAACGCGAGCGCCCGCTCGAGCGCTGAGGCGCCCCGCTCCTTCAACGCGACACCCGGGTCACCTCCTCCCGGCGTATTCAGGAAGACCACGTCGTCACCCGTCATCCGCCGGACTCCATCCGGAGCAAAAGCCCCGTGAGATACCGCCCCTCCGGGTGGTCGATGGACACCGGGTGGTCCGGCCCAGCCCCGAACTCTTCCAGCACCTGCAAGCGACGGCCTGCGTCGAGAGAAGCGCCGAAGACGACCTTCCGAAACAGATCGGGGCCCACGTGGTGCGAACAGCCAAAGCACAAGACGTACGCATCCGAAGAGGCACGCCGGAAGGCGCTCATGAAGACGTCCTTGTAGGCGCGTGTCGCCTTCGAGACGTCACGCTTGTGTCGCGCGAGCGGAGGGGGGTCGATCACGATCAGGTCGAAGGGATCCTCGCAACTGCGCGCGAACTCGAACGCGTCCGCCTGGAAGACGCTCGGGACGCTGCCAAGGCCGTTTCGTTCGATGTTCTCGCGCGCCAGACGCAGCGCTGGCTCGGAGCGATCGACGGCGACGACCTTCGCCGCACCGCCGCGCGCCGCCGCCACCGAGAAGCCGCCGGAATAACAGAATAGATCCAAGACACGGCGGCCTTCAGCGAGCGCTTGCACCCGGTCGCGCGCCGCGCGCTGGTCGAGATAGAAGCCTGTCTTCTGCCCTGACACGAGGTCGACGAGGTATTCACGGGAACGCTCCCGGAGCACCACACGCTCGGCGACCTCTCCCCACCAGAGCCCGTCTCGCGGGGCGAACCCCTCGCGACGTGCCGCCGACGCGTCGGCCCGCTCGAGCGCTGCGGAGGCGCCCGTGCGCTCGCGCAGCGCGTCCACCAACCAAGGCCGCGCCCGGTCCATCCCGGCGGTGGTCAAGCGAACGACCAGCGCGTCACCGTAACGATCCACCACCAGCCCGGGGAGCCCGTCCCCCTCAGCGTTGATCAGCCGGACGCCGTCGGTCTCACCGCACAGATCGGGCGTTCGTCGACCGATCGCCCGCCCGATGGCCGCGTCGATGAACGCCGCCTCCTCCAACGGCTCCTTCCCAAACGAGAGCATCCGCACCCGCAAGCTCGAGGCCGGAGACCAATGGCCGAAGCCCAGCGACTCCCCATCACTGGACGAGACACGCGCAAGCGCCCCCGGTTCGGACGTCCCCTCGACACGGTCCACAGCGCCGGAGAGGACCCAGGGGTGCCGGCGACGCACGGAACGGTCTCGGCCAGATTTGAGAATGATCTCCAACATGCCCGCAACCATCGGCGATCGGAGGCCGGGGGACAAGCCGCCGCGAGGCAAACCGACAACGCTTGCGCTGAGACCCGACGCAGGGGGCCCGAGGAGCCCGGCGCCTCTGCTAGGGTGCGCCTGCCACGCAGAGGGAGGCGACACCTTGCCCAAACCCCGCGATGAAAACCGGTACGGCACAGGACACGACGACGGGCTCGACCCCCTCGTGCCGCTCGACCTGAGCACCCTCGACGGGGTCGATTCGCTCGTCCGGGCGATGACGAACACCGCCTTCGGCGGCCGGCGACTCGGCGAGGCAGCAGACGTTCTCGAGGCGATGGTGCGGGACGAATCCTGCTTCCGGGTGGTCACGATCTCGGGCGCCATGACGATCGCCAAGCAGGGGCTCGTGCTCTGCGAGATGATCGAACGGGGTTGGGTCCAGGCCATCGTCGCGACCGGCGCGCTGATGACCCATGGTCTGGTCGAGGGCGCTGGGATGCTCCACTTCAAGCACCGCGAGACGATGCGCGACGAGGATCTCTACGGACGCGGATACAACCGCGTCTACGACACGATCGAGCTCGAGAAGAACCTCGACGACACCGAGCGCGTGCTCCAGCTCGCGCTCGGTGACCTCCCGACCGATACGACGCTGTCCAGTCAGCTCCTGATGGAGCGGCTGGGCCACTGGTTGGTCGAGAACGCGGAGGGCCGCGCGATCCTGGCGGCCGCGGCGGCGCGTGACGTGCCGATCTATGTCCCTGCCTTCACCGACTCCGAGCTGGGTCTCGACCTCGCGATCTTCAACAAGCTCCGCGCGCAGCGCGGCGCGACGCCGTTCTCGTTCGACCCGTTCCTCGACCTCGAGCACTTCGCGGACCGGATCCGCCAGGCCGAACGGATCGGGATCTTCACGATCGGCGGCGGCGTCCCGCGCAACTGGGCGCAGCAAGTGGGCCCCTATCTCGAGATCCTCCGATCCCGCCTCGGGAAGGACGAGCCCGTGCGGCGCTACCAGTACGCGGTGCGGATCTGCCCAGAGCCCGAGCACTGGGGCGGGCTCTCCGGCTGCAGTTACACCGAGGGCGTCTCTTGGGGCAAATTCGTACCGGAGAGCGAGGGCGGCCGCTTCGCCGAGGTGTTCGCGGACGCGACCATCGCCTGGCCGCTGATCGTCCGCGCCGTGATGGAACGGACCTCACAGGAGACCCGATGAAACGGAACACCCGAGCGCTCGCGATCACCATGGCGCTCACCATGGCGTGCTCCGCGGCAGACCCCCAACCCAAACGTGACGCGGCCGAGGCCCTGCACTTCGACGCCATCGTCGTCGACACCCACTCCGACACCACGCCGTACTTCCAGGACCCCACCTTCGATTTCGCGGCGCGACACCCAAAGACCGAGACGCATATGGACCTACCCCGCATCCGCGAGGGGGGGCTGGATGTCGAGTTCTGGTCCATCTACATGGGGCCCCGGGACGGGGACGGTCGGGCGATCCGAGAGGCCCTCGAGCGGATCGACGCGGTACACCGCATGGTGGCCCTCTACCCCGACGTCGCGCTCGCGACGACCGTCGACGAGATCCGCGAGAACGTCCGCGCGGGCCGCTTCGTCAGCATGATGGGCATCGAGGGCGGGCACATCATCGAGGATTCGCTCGCGGCGCTGCGGGACTTCTACCGACTCGGCGTCCGATACATGACGCTGACACACTCCTTCCACACCGACTGGGCGGACTCCGCTGGCACCACCAGCGTTCCCGAGGCGCTCCACGGCGGGCTGACGGATCGAGGCCGACTCATCGTCCTCGAGATGAACCGGCTGGGGATGATGGTCGACATCTCCCATGTCTCCGACGCGACCTTTGATGACGTACTCGAAACCAGCGTCGCGCCGGTGCTCGCGTCACACTCGTCCACACGCGCGGTCGCCGACCACACCCGCAACATGAGCGATGAAATGCTCCGGGCGCTGGCCGCCAATGGCGGCGTGGTGATGATCAACTTCTACTCGGCGTATCTGGACGAGGCCGTGTCGGCTGCGACGCGCGAATATTATGCGCAGTGGGGACCCCGGCTCCGGGAAATCGGCGAGCAGCACCACGGCGACTGGTGGGCGCAGTGGCTCGCCCGTCGCGACCACTACCGCGTCCACCCGATGCCACAAACGACGCTCGCGAAGCTGCTCGACCACTTCGACCATGCGATCGCCGTCGCAGGCCCCGATCACGTCGGGATCGGCGCAGACTGGGACGGCGTCTCGAGCCTGCCAGAAGGCCTCGACGACGTCGCGCTCCTCCCCGCACTCACGCGCGGGCTCCTCGAGCGCGGGCACTCCGAAGAGACGGTTCGCAAGGTCCTCGGCGAGAACCTCCTACGCGTCCTAAGTGCGGTCGAGGCGGTCGCGGCCGCGCTACAGGCCGCCGACCCTGCAGGGCGCGTGGCCCTGCCGCCCGCAGCTCAATAACGCCAGGTCACACCCAGGCGGAGGTTCACGGACGAATAGTCCGTCGCGTCCCCTGCGTTCCCGACGTACGCGACCTGTCCGGTCAGCGCGAGATCCGCGTTCAGCCAGTAGTCGCTCCCGGCACCGACCCGAAAGGTCGCGGCCGGGTTTTGACCCCGTTCGAAGTGGCCCGCGGTGACCCCGACCGAGCTGACCACGAAGGGTTGCAGGCGCCCGCCCAGGACCGAATCCAGCGGGTTGTCCTCCATGAACTCGAAGACATAGAGCTTGGCCAGTGTGCTGATCGACCACGGGTCACGACCGCCAAGGTCCGACCACTCGCCTTCGATCCCGACCGCCAGCTCCGGCACCATGCGAAAGCCGATGCGCACCGCGAGCCCGCCTGTGTTCGGGAAATCAAGCCGACCGGAGGAAGCGTCGACCGCATAGAGCGCGTCAAGCCCGAGGGTGGGGCCCTCTCGAGAGTAATCCGCGTCATCTTCCGCGACGGCTGCCGTCGAGAGCACGAGGATCGAGAGCAACCCAAAAGAAGCGAAGAGCATGCGCGACACGAGTGGCCTCCCCTGCTGGGTGAAGCGCAGCGTGCGCTGCCCAGAGCAGGCAGAGCCTACCACCACGCAGCAGCGGCCGGGGTGGCTTCCCCTTGCCCGCTGGCCGCCGAGAGTGTTTGAATGAAGTCGTTTCCACCCGACTCTGAGTTCTGCTCACCGTCTTGCACGATTGCGGGGAGACCGCGTGCCGATCATCGATGCACACCATCACCTATTGAACCCCGAACGGATCACCTACCCGTTCCTCGAGTTCCTCCCCGAGCTCGACCGCTTCATCGGCCCGGAAGAACTCGGCGGTCTCTTAGCCGCTGCCGGCGTCGACGCCACGATCTGCGTACAGGCCGCGGACTCCGAGGACGAGACCGCGTTCATGCTCGAGCAGCGCGCCGTCGCCCCGTTCATTGCCGGGGTCATTGGCTGGGTCCCACTCCGCGACCCGCGTTCGACACGCGCGGCGCTGGAACGCCACCGGGCAGGCGGCTCAAGGCTCGTCGGCATCCGCCACTTGATCCATGACGAAACGGACCCCGACTGGATCATCCAACCCAACGTGCTCGATTCCCTCCAGCTGCTCGCCGAAGCGGACCTGACGTTCGACCTCTCCGCATTTCAGCCACGGCACCTCGAGCACGTCGAGACGATCGTCGCCGCCGCCCCGGAGCTCGACGTCGTGATCTGCCACTTTGGCATGCCCAGCACCGACGTAGACGCGTGGGAGCCCTGGGCGACCCCGTTCGCGCAAGCCGCGACACACCCGCGTTGCGCCGTAAAGGTCTCGGGGCTGGACATGTACCGCGGGGGATGCGACGCCCACGGTTTCCGTCCCTACTTCGCCCACGCGCTCGAGCACTTTGGGACCGAACGAATGATCTGGGCCTCGAACTGGCCGGTCTCGCTGCGAGGCGCCGGCTACGGCGAGCTCCTCGAGACCGCGCGCGAGGTCCTGAGCGATTGCGACGCCAACGCCCATCAGGAAATCTTTGGCGGGAACGCGAACCGCATCTACGGACTCGGGCTATGAAGCCCACAGAGGAGCCCCCATGACACCGCTCGAATGTGTGCGTGCCGTGATCGCCTGCGACAACGGACGGGATGCAGCGGGCTATCGCGCGCTCCTGCACGACGATTATCGTGCCGAGGTGCACGGCAAGGTCCAGACCGAGGGCGCCGAAGCAGAGGTCGCAGCGCTCGCGGCATGGTGGGCGGCCACGCCTGACAGCCACATCGAAGAGCTCGCGGCTCACGTGGACGGGGCCTTCGTCACGTTTCGATACGCGATGTCCGGAACGAATGAGGGGCCGCTGGGAGCGCTCCCCGCGACGGGACGCGCCTTCCGCACCGAAGCGTGCACGATCCTCGAGGTCGTCGACGGGCGCGTGCAACGCACCTGGCGCTTCGCCGACACGCTGGGGCTGCTCCAGCAGCTCGGCGCGGTCGACCTCGGCTGAACACACAGCCCCAAGCCACTCGGCGCGGAGGCCCTCCCGCCCCCGCGTGATGCCATCTGCGACGGGGGCCGCGATCGACGCAGCCCCCGTTTGGCGCGCTAGACGACCGCCTTGGTCTCCCGCAGCGCGGCGATCCGCTCGCCGTCAAACCCCAGCTCTCCGAGCAGCTCGTCCGTGTGCTGCCCGAGCTCCGGAGCCATCCAGCGCGGCTCCCAGGGCGTCCCATGAAAATCGACGGGCGTCGCCGGGAAACGAGTGGTCGAGCCCTCGTCGGGGACATCCACCAGCCCACCCGCTGCGATGACCTGGGGGTCGTTGACGACCTCGTCCCCGGTCTGAACCGGCGCCCAGAAGAAGTCTTCGATCGCGTCGAAGGTGGGACGCCACTCGGCGGTCGTCTTCGTCGCGAAGATCTCGTCGAGCATCGTGATCAAGACCTCGGAGTTCTCCTGCCGGGCCTTCGCCGTCTCGAAGCGCGGGTCCGCGAGCCACTCCGGCTTGCCAGCCGCCTCACAAAGCGGCGGCCAGTGACGGTCGCCCTCGAGACCGACGATCCAGAACCAACGGCCGTCCTTGTCCTGATAGTTGTTGATGCACGGGTTGCCCATCTGCTTACGGTTCGCCGAGCCGACGGCGACGCCATATCGACACGTAATCGCGAGATCGAAGGACAAGGTATAGATGCCCTCACGCAGGAGCGAGGTCGACACCAGCTGACCGCTGCCGGTCTTCTCACGCTTGAAGAGCGCCGCAGAGATCCCCGCGGCCGCGCAGAGCCCGGCGTTGTGGTCCCCCATCCCCCCCCGCTGGAACGGCGGGTGGTTCCCGGGCGTCGTCAACGCGGCGGCGATCCCGGAGCGTGCCCAGAACGCCGCGATGTCATAGGCCGCACGATCCGCGTCCGGCCCCTCCAACCCGTACCCGGTCAGCGCGCAGTACACGAGACGCGGGTTCCGCTCGGCGAGCGTCTCGGGGTCCAGTCCGAGGCGTGCGAGGCCGGCCATCCGCACGTTGGTCAGAAAGACGTCTGCCCCGTCGATCAGCTCGAGCGCGAGGGCGAGCCCCTCCGGGTTCGCGAGATCGATCCCGATGCTGCGCTTGCTCCGGTTGTCCATCTCGAAGGGCGGATTAAACGGGAGGTCCCCGCCAAGCATCTGCCCAAACAGCCGAGCAGGGTCACCGATCCCAGGCGGTTCGATCTTCACGACGTCCGCGCCCCAATCGGCCAGGATGCCTCCTGCTGCGGGTCCCGCGACCCAAACTCCGAGTTCGACGACCCTGACCCCTTCCATCGGTCCCGCCATGGCGAACCTCCTTGCTGCTGACGAACGTTTTCTGATCTGGAGTGATACCACGAGCGCGCGTCGATCCGAAACGCCGCTGTCTACGTCGAGGCGATTTCGTCGACGAGGCCCCAAGCCAGCGCAGTACTCACGTCGATGCGCTCACCGCTGAGCGCGAGCCAGGCCGTGCGCTGCCGCCCCACTCTGCGCGGGAGGCTCGCCGTCCCCCCGGCACCGGGGACGAGGCCCAGCGACAGCTCGGGGAGTTCGAAGAACGCCCCCTCCCGCGCGATCACACGGCCGGAGAAAGCGGGCAGCTCGACGCCGGCCCCGATGCAAGCACCGTGCACGTCGAAGCGGACGCGCGCGCCGAGCGCGTGGATCAGCGCCGCCGCGTTCCGCGTGGAGCGAACCGCGTGCGCCGTCGCGGGGTCGGGGAGCGTCCCAAACTCGTCGAGATCGCCCCCACTGCAAAACGATGGGCCCCGGCCGCACACCCGAACCGCCTCGACGCCGGGATCGGCGCTGGCGATCCGTAGGGCCTCGACCAGCCCATCTCGAATCTCGGTCGAGAAGGCGTTGTGCTTCTGCGGGCGGTTCAGCTCGAGGACCAGCGTCGAGCCGAAGCGCTCGCTGCGGACGGCCGGCTCCGAGTTAGGCGCGAGGCCGGGCGGCGCGCCGCGGCCAGCACGCCAGGAGGAAAACTCCGGCCCCGCCTGCAGGGTCGAGTAGACCCAGGACTCCGCGAGGATGGCCTGGGTCACTGGCAACCCTTCGCTCTGCCGCAACAGCTGCACCAACGCCTGCGACGCGAGCGGCCAACGGCGCACACGATCCATGACGCGGCCGAGCGCCGCCTCATCGTCGAGTACGACATCGAACCGGTCGAGCCAACGCTGCCATTGCGGCGGCCGCTCGCCGTGATGGAGCGCGAGCGTCGGGCACGGCAGCGCCGCCAACAAGGAGAGCACCTCCTCGTCGGGCGGGGGTCCCACCAGCGCGCGCAGGTCGACACAGAACACCGGCCAGCCGGTCAACGGAGAGAAATCTTCACTTGCCCACGGCGAGCGGAGCCGATCGACGGCGTCTGCAAACGCGAGCAGCGGCGGGCCGCCCTCTATGAGTCGGCTCCCCGGAGGTCTTCCCGGACCACCCGGCGAAGCAGCTTGCCCGTCTCGTTGTACGGCAGCTCCTCGCGAAACACGAGCGTGCTCGGCGAACGAGACGACCGAAGTCGCTCCGTCACGAAGGCTTGCAGCGCCGCGGCCTCGACCGCCGCGCCGGGGTGCAACACGACCGCCGCCGCGACCGCCTCACCCCACTGCTCGTCGGGGACCCCGACCACCGCGACGTCCCGGACCGCCTCGTGCTCGAGCAGCACGTCCTCGATCTCACCTGGCGACATGTTCTCGCCGCCGCGCACGATGATGTCATCCTGCCGACCGTCGAGGAACAGGTAGCCCTCCTCGTCGAGGTACCCGCCGTCGCGCGTGGGAAAGAAGCCGTCGGTCCCGAGCAAAGAGCCCTTGCCCAGGTATTCGCCGGAGACCTGCTCGCCGCTCACGTAGATCTCACCGTGCTCATTGGGGCCAAGGACCTTGCCCTCGTCATCGCGGATCTCGACGACGACGGTCGGGATCGGCTGCCCGACGGAAGTGAGCCGCTTGCGGACCGCGGGGTCCTCGCTGCCACGCGCGCTGCGGTGGTCATCAGGCCCAAGCACCGCGATCGTGGAGCTCGTCTCCGTCAACCCGTACGCCTGCGTGAAGTCAGCGTTCGGGAACGCCTCCATCGCCTTCTCGATCACCGGGAGCGGCATCTTCCCGCCGCCATAAGCGACCGCGCGGAGCGACGGCACCTGCGCGACGCCGCCCACGCCGAGCTCGTCGATGATGCGCGACAGCATGGTCGGCACCACGAAGGCGTTGGTCACCTGCTCACCGCTCGCCATCCGGAGCCACTCATCCGCCGCGAAGTTGGGTAACTGCACGATTCGGCGGCCCGCGTAGATCGAGCTGCAGAGCGTCGCCATCCCTGCGATGTGATAGGGCGGCACCGAGACCAGCTGCGCGTCCTCTTCCCCCGCCAGCCCGAACTCAACGGTGGTGAGGATGTACGCCGTCAGGTGCTTGTGACGGATCACAGCCGCCTTCGGCGGTCCGGTCGTCCCACTCGTGAACAGCAAGATGGCGATGTCGTCGGGGTCCATCGGCCACGACGAAGCGTCGAGCGACTCCCCCGACGCAGCCTGCCCCATGAACTCACCCCGCTCGACGACCTCGATGCCATCGAGGCCCTTGAGCGACCCCGCTCGCTCCGCGTCGGTCACGAGGAGCGCAGGAGAGATCTGCGAGGTCAGCCGCTCGAGTTCTTCATCCGTCAGTCGATAGTTCAGCGGCACGAACGGGACGCCCGCCCACGCGCTGGCAAACAGCGCGACGGGCACCGCGGGGCTGCTCGTGTCGAGGATCGCCAAGTGCTTTGCACCCGACTCCTTCAGCCTCGCCGCGGCGGCGCCCGCCGAGGCAAAGAGCTGGCCGTAAGTCAGCGAGGTCGAACCATCGGAAACGGCCACCCGGTCGGCAAAGCCAGCCGAGGCCATCTCGAGGAGCATCATCAAGTTCACGAGCGCGGCTCCTGTGCTGGTGTCGGGTTAGTCCGAGGACGGAAGCGGCTTGGCTTCCTTGATCGCGAGGAGCTGACCACCCGCACCGAGCGAGCCGTTGCCCGGCTTGGTGCAGAGGACCTCGAGGTCGCCTGCCTCGTTGACGTAGCGCTTCCCGAGCTGCGTCCCCTCGGCTGCATCGGCCGCGGGCTCGCCCCCAGACGGGTCCTCGCCGAGCGCGACCATCGCCGCTCCTCCACAGGTCAGATCTGCGCCGCCTCCGGGCGCCGCGACGACCATCACTTCCGTGTCACAAACCGCGCTGCGCAAGCGGGTCCCTGCTTTGATCTCTGCCATCGATACGTTCTCCGTCCCTCGGGCCCACGCCCGTCAATCCGTCCTGGTCATGTCGCCGCGGGTGACCGCGGGCAACGGCGGATGAGCCTACTGCACCACTCGCCCGCAAAGCCAGCACCATCACCCGCGCCGAGCACGATATCATGCGGGACATGGCCCCTTCTATGCGCACCTCGAGCACAGATCTCGAGCCCGCCTGCTCCCGGGCGCGCCTCGCCCTGCCCGAGAGGCTCGACCACGTCGGCCGATCGCCCGTTTTGGACTGGGCCCGCAGCGGAGCGATGGCGTTGACGGGCGCACCCAGCGCCCCCCCGCTCGTCGCGCCGGCGGCCTTCGCGACGAGCCTGACCCACGCGGTCGACCGGCTCGTGCGACTCGCGGGGGAGCCCGCCGCGCGAGACCTCGAGACCCTCGACGGGGGGAGCTTCCTCGGGGAGCGCGCCGCCGCGCTCGACCTGCAACGCCGCGGAGCCTGCACGGCGGGTGGCGCGGGGCGGCTGCTCGAGACAGCAACGGTCACCGTCGCCTTGCAACTCGCGCGGGAAGACGACCTCGCCCTCCTCCCGGCCTGGCTCGAGGTCGCCGTCCCCACCGAGGCCCCCTGGACGAAGATCGCGGAGGTCTTGCGAGATCGCCCGGGGGAGCCGCTCGTTCGCCGTGGACGGGAGATCGGCTTGCCACTGGCTGCCGTGGAAGGTCCGCCGGAAGAGGCGCCGCCCTGGGTGCGCGTCCTGCCGATCGGCGCACGTCTCACCGCGCCGCGTTCGCGCGCACGCGTCGTCGACTTGTCTTCTCTCTGGGCGGGGCCTCTGTGCGCCGACCTCCTCCGCCGTGCCGGCGCGGACGTGATCAAGGTGGAGTCGACCCAGCGCCCGGACGGCGCACGCAGGGGCCCCCGCGCGTTCTTCGACCTCCTCAACGCCGACAAGCGCAGCGTGGCGCTCGACTTCCAGTCGGAGGCCGATCTCTCTTCGCTCCGCTCGCTGATCGCCAGCGCGGACATCGTGGTCGAGGCCTCTCGCCCGCGCGCGCTCGCGCAGCTCGGGATCGACGCAGACCGCTGCGTGCGCGAACGCCCGGGCACGACGTGGATCTCCTTGACCGCCTACGGCGGTCAAGGCCCGCCCGCCAACTGGGTCGGTTTCGGCGATGACACGGCCGTCGCGGCAGGGACGACCGCAGCGCTCCGCGACCGCACGGGGCAGCAGGTCTTCTGCGGCGACGCGCTCGCCGACCCGCTGACCGGAGCCCATGGCGCGCTGGCGGGCCTCGCCTCGTTCCAAGCGGGCGGCGGGCACCGGCTCGAGCTCTCCTTGCGCGACGTCACCGCGGCCGTGCTCGTGGACGCCCCCATGCCGCCCGTCGCTCCGGTCGACCCCGCCCAGATCGCGCCGCCCCGCACACGCGTCAGTCCGCGGCCCGCGGCGGCGCTGGGCGCGGATTCGGCAGCGGTGCTCGGAGCGCTGCCTTGCTGATCCGAGGCGCTGCGATCACGGCGACAGGCTCCGCGACCGACGCCTGGGAGCCCGCGGACGTGCGCATCAGCGCGGGGCGGGTTCGTGAGGTGGCCCGCACACTCGACATACTCCCCGGTGAGTCCGTTCTCGAGGCGCGGGGGGGAGCGTTACTGCCCGCGCTCCACGACCACCACATCCACCTCTTCGCGCTCGCGGCGGCGATGGAATCAGTGGACTGTGGCCCCCCGAACGTGAACAGCCCGGAGGCCCTGGCCGCGGCGATCCAACGCACCTCGGCCGATTGGGTCCGCGGGGTCGGCTATCACGAATCGGTCGCCGGCGAACTCGACCGCCACGCGCTCGACCGTCTCGCGCCCGGGCGAAGAGTCCGCATCCAGCACCGTACGGGCGCCGCGTGGATCCTCAGCTCCTCGGCCCTCACCTCGCTGGGCATCGACGCCGATGCCCGCGATCTACCCGATGGCGTGGAGCGCGGACGGGGAGGCCAGCCCACCGGCCGACTCTTCCGGCTCGATGATTGGCTCCGCCAGCGGCTGCCCCCACGCGAACGCCCATCCCTCGAAGCCGCCGGGCGAGTGCTCGCGCGGGGCGGGGTCGCGAGCGTGACGGACGCTACGCCCACCAACGACGCCAGCACGATGCAGGCACTCGAACGCGCGCGAGTCGCGGGGGAGCTCCGCCAACAGGTCGTCCTCATGGGCGGCCCAACGCTGCCATTCCGCACCACGGGTCCGTTCGTCCGCGGCGCAGTCAAGATCATCCTCGATGAGCGCGCGCTTCCCGCGCCCGAAGCGCTCGCAGAACGGATCGAACATGCACACCGCCAGCGACGAGCCGTCGCCATCCACTGTGTGACCCGGACGGAGCTGGTGCTGGCGCTGAGCGCCCTCGAGTCCGCGGGCGCGGAGCCCACCGACCGGCTGGAGCACGCCTCCATCACGCCCCCCGAGCTCGCAGAGTGGATCGGACGCCTGGGGGTCTGCGTCGTCACACAGCCGGGTTTCATCCTCGAGCGAGGTGACCAGTACCTGCGTGACGTCCCAGTGGGGGAACAGGACTGGCTGTATCGCTGTGGCGGGCTCGACCGTGCGGCGATCCCTGTTGGAGCCGGCACCGATGCCCCGTACTCGAGCCCGGACCCCTGGCGCGCGATACGAGCGGCCGTCGACCGCCGAACTGCGAAGGGCCGACGGCTCGGCGCCGCGGAGGCGATGACGCCGGAGCGCGCGCTCGCGCTGTTCACAACACCCCACCAGTCACCGGGGGGCCGTCCGCGCCGCGTGGCGATCGGCGAGCCGGCCGACCTCATGCTGCTCGACCAGCCCTGGGCCCGCGCCCGCGAGCACCTCGAGCGCGAATGCGTCGCGGCGACCCTCGCTGGCGGCGCCGCCCTCTGGTCCCGCGGACCGGAGCCCCCCGAGCCTGCGTGATAGAGTCGCGCCGCCCTGGTAACTCGACACGATGAGGTCCCCATGCTCGAAGATAAGAAAGTCCTGGTCACAGGTCCCACCGGACAGGTCGCCTTCCCCTTCACCCTCGCGCTCGCCAAGAACAATGATGTCTGGGGCGCTGCGCGTTTCAGCGATCCCGAGAAGCGGCAAGCCCTCGAGGACGGCGGGGTCACCTGCGTCGCCACAGATCTCGGGAGCGGCGAGTTCGACGACCTCCCCACAGACTTCGACTACGTCCTCAACCTCGCCGTCGCGCGCTCTCCGGAGCCTGACTTCGACGCCGACCTGCGGGCCAACGCCGAGGCCGTAGGCCTCCTCATGGAGCACTGCCGCAACGCCAAGGCGTTCCTCCACTGCTCCACGACCGGCGTCTACTACCCGAAGGGCCGCGACCCGCTCGTCGAGAACGATCCGCTCGGCGACAATCACCGGGTGATGATGCCGACTTACAGCATCGCGAAGATCTCGGCCGAAGCCGTCGCTCGGACCGCCGCGCGGCTGTACCAGCTTCCGACCATCATCACGCGGCTCAACACCCCCTACGGGAACAACGGTGGGTGGATGTATTACCACCTCCTGATGATGAAGAACGACGTCGAGATCCCGATTCACACCGACGGACCCAACGTCTACACCCCCATTCACGAGGACGACATCATCGAGCTCTTCCCCGCGCTCCTCGACCACGCCAGCGTGCCGGCGCGGATCGTGAACGTGTGCGGTCAAGAGCACGTATCCATCGAGGAATGGTGCAAATTCATGGGTGAGCTGTGCGACCTCGAGCCGCGCTTCGCGCCTACGACGAACACGCTCGAGAGCGTCGTGAGCGACAACGCTGCGCAACAAGAGCTCGTGGGGCCGGCGAAGGTCAACTGGCAAGAGGGTCTCCGACGCATGATCGAGGCACGACACCCCGACTGGCTCGCCTAAGACTCGCAGGGGCGTGCCGGCAGGCCGCACGCCCCTGCGCCTATTCTTTACAGGCCTCCCAAACGACAACACCCCCCTCGGTGGGGTTGCAGGTAGTATCGGCCGCCATGAACCAAGAAGAGATCGCCGCGTGGTTGATGCAAACGCGACCTGAGATCGAAGCCGCCATGAACGCGAGGCTGGGGCCTGCGGCGCCGTCCCCCGCGTCCCAGGAGAACGAAGCGCTGCGACGCTTCCGCACTTTCTCCTCGACGGCGCTCATCCGGGGAGAGGCCACGCCGCCTAACCTCGATGGTCTCCGGGTCAACCAGCGGCGCACGCTCGCCCTGCTCGAAGCCTGGCTCGAGGCCGCGACGCTGCTCGGGGCGGACCATGGAGAGGCCATCCAGCAGGCGCTCCGGCCGCTCGTCGAACACTTTGCTCTCGCGCTGCGCACAAACCACAACGGCCGCAAGCTCTCGGGGCGGCCGAGACTCGCTCGGCGCGCGGTGTCCGCGGCGATCGACCGCGTCGCAGATGGTTTCCTCGCGATCGACACGGACTCGGGGGCGATCGAGGACGCGAACCCCGCGGCAGGAGCGCTCCTCGGCATCAAGCGCGATGCGCTGCTCGGCGTCGGTGCGTCGAACTTCGTATCGAGCGCAGAGAAGGATCGGTTCTGGCAGCACCTTGATTCGATGACCGAGAACAACGACACCCTCTACTTCTCGACCACCTTGCGAGACGCCGAGGGGAAGGAGGTCGAGGTCGCCGTCAGTGCGTCTACCTTCGCCACCCGGACGCGAACCCTGGCGCTCCTGCTCACGCGCCCGGCCAAGCCTCTCACGCGCTCGTGACCGCCTCGGCGGCGGTCAATCGGCTTCCGTCAGTCGGCCGCTGCTGACAACGTCTCCCCCAAGAAGTCGACCATTCGCGTCCACGCCTCTCGGGCAGACGACTCGCGATAGGCGTCTGGGCGGGTGTCGTTCATGAAGGCGTGCCCCGCCCCCTCGACGACGACGATCTCGCTCGCGTGTTCGGTCCCCGCAAATGTCTCTTCGAGAGCACGAACGTCGCCCACCGGAACCATCGCGTCCTCCGCGCCGAAGAAGCCCAACAGCGGGCAGCCCAGTCGGCTCGCCACCGCCAGCGGCTCGTGCGGTTTCCGCGCGGGGTCGAGCCCGCTCTCGGTGTGGAGCATCCCGTGTTGGTGCGACAACAACCCATAAAACGGGACCGCGGCCGAAAACTCCGCACAGAGACAGGCCCCGAGGACCACGTACATG
>Ga0315331_10000795_pt1 | contig 22646 bp, 20 predicted proteins | sample M160m34915metaG_FD_203456 | JGI IMG/M metagenome (GOLD analysis project Ga0315331, IMG submission 203456) | Ammonia-oxidizing marine archaeal communities from Monterey Bay, California, United States - M1 60m 34915 | ecosystem: Environmental > Aquatic > Marine > Intertidal zone | place: USA...
GAAGACGAAGTGCACGGTCGTTCGCGCGGCGCCGCTCGGCAACATTCGGACCGACCGGATCTCTGCGGTCAGGCGGATCCGGGCGCCGGCCGGCACGGGCTCCTGGAGGCGCATCTTCTCGATCCCATAGTTGACGGTCATTCGGCAGCCGCCGACGAGGTAGAGCTCGTCGATCAGGGCTGGCGCGAGGGAGATTGTGAGGTACCCGTGCGCGATCAGGCCGCCGAATGGCGATTCGGCCGCGGCTCGCTCGGGGTCGGTGTGGATCCACTGCTGGTCGCCCGTGGCGTCGGCGAACCTGCGGATTCGTTCTTCCGAAACGGTGACCCAGCCGCTCGGCCCCATCGGCACGCCAACGTGGTCCTTGATCTCGGCGATGGACGGGATCCGGATCGGCTGCGCCATGTGGAAAGCGTAGCGGTCCCGCTGGGCGCGTTCGAGATCTCGCGCAGCCTGCGCAATCTTCTCGGCGTGTCGTGGCCCGAAGAGACCTGCTTGGCGTTCGAGCCTCCGCCTTCCCCTGAGGCGGAGGCGGATGCGCTCGATGCCCTCGCCGCCGCCGCCCAACGCTGCGCCGCTGCGGGGGCGCGCCGGGTGTGGGTTGAACCGTCTGAGCGGGCAAGCTTGCCGACCGAGTCGCTCCGGGTCGCTCTGTTCGTCGCGCTGCGCTGCGACGGGCTGCGGGTCGTGGCGGCGGGCTTGGAGGTGGGGCACTGGATCCGGTTCGCGGAGGACGTCGCCACCGCGGATGGACTGTGCGGGGGACGCCTGGAGCTGGCGTTCGCGTCCCTTCCGCCGGACGCCTTGTTGGGTTCACTCCGGCAAGCCTGGAGCGGCGCGCCGGTGCCGGTCGCTGGGGGCGCCCCGGTCCAGATTCACCCGCGCGCGCCCCGGGCCGACGGTCCCCCGCTGTGGGCTTGCCTGGCGGACGAGGAGGAGGCCCGCCGGGCCGCCGAGCGCGATGTCGGGGGCGTTGCGGTCAGCGCGGTGGTAGCGCTCGCACACACGGGAGCGGCGCGCCCGCCGCTGCCGCTCGCCATCGTCCGGGAGGCAGACGCGCCTTGGCCAGCGAGTGCCCCCGCGCACGCGATCGCGTTGGCCTCGCGGGTCGTTCGCGCGCCGGGGGGGGGCGTCTAGCCGGTGCACTCGGTGGCCCGCGTTCGGGCCCCGACAAGCTCGCCCCGCGCTGGGTATGCTCGCGGTGGAGGCAGTGCCATGCTCGACCGCACCCGTTTTGCGCTCATCGTCTGTTTGTTTGGGGCGTGTCTGCTGGGCTTCTTCGTTGGGGCTCCGCTGCTCTATCACACCTTCGAAGACGTTGGGCCGTCGGCCTGGTGGTGGGGGCCCGAGCTGCAGGGTCTGGTCAACGCGGTGCTGCCCGGGGTCCGTCGTGTCGTGGTCGGACCGCTCTGGTTCTTTGCGCTCGCGCTCGCGGCGGGGGCGTTCGCCTTCGCCGTCGTGCGTCGGGTCGCGCGTCGCGCACCGGCGGCTCGCATCAGCCCGGGCCGCCGAGGTTGGATGGCCGCCGTTGGCGTGTCGGCCCTGACGCTCGGGTCTGCGCTGGCGCGGGGCTTCTTTGGGGTCGGGGATCGCGGACGCGGGTGGTGGCCGGTGTTCTCTCGGATCCTTGGGGATCAGCCCGACATCATCCGGACGCACCCGGAGTGGTCAGCGCGGTGGCAGGGGAGCCGGATCTCGGACTACCGAAGAATGGGTCGCACGGATTGGCAGGTGTCCGATGTCGCGCTGGGTGCCGGCCGGCTGTCCGGAGAGCGAGGCCAACGGATCGTCGCGGAGGCGCTCGATCGTGGCGTGAACTACATCGACACAGCCCCAGATTATTCGGCGGAAGGGAGCGAGCGCGCGGTCGGCGCCGCGCTCCAGGGGCGCCGGGGTGAGGTCTTCCTGGCGACCAAGTTCTGCACGCCGCTGGGGAACCTCCCGGCGGGTACGCCGGTGACCGACTATCTCAGCGCCGTCGACGCGAGTCTCGCTCGGCTGCAGACGGACTACGTGGACCTCATCCATATCCACGGGGTCGATTCACTCGATCGGTTGTTAGACCCCAATGTCCATGAAGCGTTCGACCGGCTCCGCGAGCAGGGGAAGGCGCGGTTCCTCGGCTTCTCGAGTCATACCCCGCGGTTGGTCGCGGTCGCCGACGCGGCGATCCAGTCGCAGCGGTTCGACGTCATGATGCTCGCCTACCATCACGGAATCTGGCCTGAGATCGGCGAGGTGATCGCTCGTGCTCGGCGCGAAGCCGACATGGGCGTCGTTGCGATGAAGACCCTCAAGGGGGCGAAGCACCGGGGCCTGCTCGACTTTGCGCCCTACGCGGACGCCTATTCGCAGGCGGCCCTCAAGTGGGCGTTGTCCAACGACGACGTCTCCAGCGCGATCATCAGCTTCTTCGAGCTTCAGCACGCCGACGAATACCTGTTCGCCTCAGGCGGTACGCTCGAGCCCGAGGACCTGACGACACTCGAGCGTTACGACCAGAGGATTGCGGGCACGCACTGCGCGCCGCATTGCGGGGCTTGCCTCGAGGCGTGCCCGGAGGGGCTCCCCATCCACGATGTCCTGCGGTACCGCATGTATTTCGAGGATTACGGTTGGGAGAAGGAAGGGCTCCGCCAATACGCAAAGCTTGGCGTCACCAACGCATCCGCCTGTGCGGAGTGTGCGGCCCCGTGCGCGGGGCATTGTCCCTTGGGCCTCGACATCCGCGAACGAATGGACGGCGCCCATGATTTGTTGACGCTCGCGAGCTGACGCGCGTCGGCTGTCAGCACCCGTCGGCGATGCGGTTCATGGCCTCAGCGAGCGTGAAGTCCAGCTCGCTGATCCCGCCGGCATCGTGGGTCGTCAACTGGACACGCACCGTGGCGTAGACGTTGAACCATTCGGGGTGGTGATCGAGGCGCTCCGCGATGAGCGCGGCACGCGCCATGAAGCCGAACGCTTCATTGAAGTCGCTGAAGTTGAACTCGCGCGTCAGCTTGCTGTCGTCGAGCGCCCAGCCGTTGAGGCTAGGGAGGCGCTCCGAGAGTGTCGATGCGTCGAGTCGTTGCGGGCGGCTCACGGGTTACTCGCGCTCCTCGTGAATGGCGCGCATGAACGCGTCGAACAGCGCGCTCTCGATCTGTTCTCGCCGGGTGTTGCCATAGAAGTCACGGAACGTCTTGAGTGGGATGATGCCCTTGGCCATCGAGCGGTGTCCCCCGCCCACGCCCAAGCCCTCGACCACGCTTCGCACGACATCTCCTGCGGCCCGGACGTGGCCGACGTTGCGGACGGAGAAGACGAGGTCGCTCCCGACCACGCCAGCGGCGATCGCCCAGTCGGCGTCCTCTGCCTGGAGGGCCATGTCCGCGACCTGGGGGATCACGTCCTCACGGACTCTGCCGAGCACGAGGAGGTGGACCCCGTCGCGCACACGCGCGCGCGACAACGCGCGTCCTAGCGCTCTCAGGCCTTCGAGTGGGAGGGCCGGTCGCTCGATACGGCGGAGCAGGGCGGGGCTGTGAGCCGCGTGGAGGTACGCGAACGATTTCATGTCGCGCCCCGTCGTGTCGCGCCCGAGCAGCTGAGTGTCGCTCTTGATGCCGTAGAGGAGCCCGGTGGCGAGTTTTGGGCTGAGCTCGACGTTGGCCGCGCGCAGGTACTCGGTCAGGATGGTTGCCGTCGCGCCGTAGGAAACGCGGATGTCTCGCACGACTGCGTCGTAGCCTGTTCGCTCCGGATGGTGGTCGATGACCGCATCTACGGAGAGGACACGCTCGGGGGGCGGATCGCCTAGCACGTTCGGCTGGACGTCCACCAGCACGAGCCCGTCGAACTCCTCGAGCTCCTGCGGAGTGACGGTTCGAACGACGATTCCGAGCGCCCGCAAGAGCGCGAGGTTCTCGGGCCGCTTCACCTCACCGAACGAGATGAGCGGCGCCGTCGTCCGTTTTCGCCCGAGCAGTGCCCGGAGGGCGTAGCCGCAGGCGATCCCGTCGGGGTCGGGGTCGGGCTGGAGCAGGATGCCAATCTTCTCGCGGGGCGCCAGCAGCTCCCGCAGCTGCACCACGCGCTGCAAATTCTCGATGTGGTCGAACTGCTCGTCGACGTCGTCGCGCAGCATCGAGGTCAGCGGGGTCACACGCAGGCACGAGCGGTCGGGGAGTTCGTCCTCGGTGAGCTTGTCCGACAGCACTAGGATGGGCGAGTCGGGGGACGCGTCGTCGATGACCCGGATCGCCTGGCGGGCCCAGGGGCCTTCGTCGCTCGCGAGCGCGTAGCGGTCTTCCGGCTCGGGGCGTAGTTTGGCGATCGCCTCGGCGGTCAACCCGCCCTGCAGCGCGCGAAAGCCAGGGGGACGTGCGCGTGACTCGTCTTCGCGCGGAACCCAGGTGAGCTCTTCGTGCTCGGCGGCGCCGATCCCGCTCCAGAAGCGAGCGATGTCGGCTCCGTCACAGATGATGATTCGGCGCACGGAACCCCCAGCCTGGGACCGAAGAAGGGTGTCTAGCCGTAGCGCGAGACGGCTTTGCGGCACGACCCCGCGATGGGGCCGGCTGACGAAGTGGCGCCAGTCTAGCGGCCTGGCGACCCCCGTCGATCCGATAGGTCCCCGCGGGGCAAGGCTTGGCTCCGATTCCGTCTACCGTGTCGGTGGAGAGCGTTTCAGCCATGAGCGACACCGAGCGAAAAACCTCCGAGGATCACGAGAGGGCCTTCGTCGTCCCGATTGAGCGCTCGATCGATCTCCACACGTTCCAGCCCGCCGAGGTCCTTGCAGTCGTCGATGCCTACCTCGACGCGGCGCTCGAGCGGGGCCTCACCGAGGTCCGCTTGATCCATGGAAGAGGCAAGGGCGTCCAGCGCGCGCGGATTCGTCAGCGCCTCGCTGCGGATCCGCGGGTCGCTCGCTTCGTGGACGCGCCCGCAGAGCGTGGTGGGTGGGGCGCGACCCTGGTGTGGCTGCTCGCCAGCTCGGTCGAGGCCGAATCCGACTGACCCCCGGGTTCGTGTGCGCCCGCCGCGGACCGCCCCGCGCCGAGTGCGCCGTCCGTTGTTGGGCCGTCCTGAATCCCTATCCTGAGACCAATGCCCCGCCTCCTCTCGTTGCTCGCCTCGCTGCTCCTCGCGCTCCCCTCCGCGTGGCTGACCGGCTGTCGTACCAACCCGGTCTCCGGGCGCGAAGAGATCGTGCTGATGTCCGAAGAGGATGAGCAAGAGATCGGCGATCAAGCGGCGCGCCAGGTCTCGGCGGAGCTCGGGATCGTCGACGACCCCGCCTTGTCTGCCTACATCGAGCAGCTTGGCCGTCGTCTCGCACAGTTCTCGCCCCGCCAGGATCTCGACTACAGCTTTCAGATCGTCGAGATGGAGGAGCCCAACGCCTTCGCGCTCCCCGGCGGATACATCTACGTCTCTCGCGGGTTACTCGCGCTCGCGAACTCCGAGGCCGAGGTCGCGAACGTGCTCGCGCACGAGATCGGGCACGTGGCTGCGCGCCACGCAGCGCAGCGAGATACGGCCGCGAAGGCGGCCACCTTGTTGACCCTGCTCGGCGTCGCGGCCGCTGCCGCAAGTTCCGGGGATGGCCGCTCGGTCGCCGGGATGCAGTTCCTGGGACAGGGGTTGCTAGCGTCCTACTCGCGCGGGCAAGAGCGCCAGTCCGATCGGATCGCCATCGAGTTGACCACCGCCGCGGGGATCGATCCTGGCGGTATGGCGCGTTTCCTCAAGCAACTCGACAACTCGACCCGGCTTCAGACCGGCGCGAGCCGCGCGCCCGGGTTCTTCGATACGCATCCAGCGACGCGCGAGCGGTTTGCTGAAGCGACGACGCGGGCCCAGGTGGCACAGCTGCGGGACCCGGACCGGGCGCCTTCGGAGGACGAACGGCCTCTGCGGCTCAAAACGGCACCCGGACCCGTCATCGACCGGAGCTTCGTTCCCGCCGGCGCGACCGACCCCTCGCCGGATTTCGCAATCGCGCCAACGCAGCGAGAGTTCTTCGACCGCATCGACGGCCTGGTCGTTGGCCCGGCCGCGAGAGAAGGCGTCTTTCGGGAGAACATCTTCCTGCACGCCGACCTGGGGATCTCGCTCCGCTTTCCGCCTGGTTGGGTCTATCAGAACATGAGCTCGCAGGTGATCGCGGTCGCACCCGACGGAGACGCCATCGCGCGTCTCGAGCTGGCCGGGGATGGCGACGACCCGCGCGCCGCGGCGGCTGAGTTCGCCGACCGAGAGGGCGTGACGCTGAGCGCCGGAACGCCCATCCGGATCGGAGGCCTCCGGGCATTTCGGGCCAACGCGGTCATCCAGGCCGGGGGCGCTCGCGCCGACGCGCTCGTGACGTGGGTGGCCTATGACGGGCGCGTCTATCAGCTGGCCGCGGGCACCCTGGATTCCAGTTTCCCCAAGTATGACGGGATCCTGCGCTCCTTCGCGCGGGGGTTCCGCCCGCTCACCCCCGAGCAGCGGCAGGAGATCGACGAGCTCAGGCTTCGCATCGCGGTCGCGCGACCCGGAGAGACGCTCGCCAGGTTGTCCAAGCGGACTGAAAATGAGTGGAACCTGAACGAAACCGCGGTTTCGAACGCGCTGTTCGTCGAAGAGGTGCTCGCGGGGGGCCAGCTGGTCAAGATCGCACGGCGCGAGCCTTACGTTGCCCCCCCCGCGCCCCCGCCGGAGGACGCGCCCGCCGAGGCCCCGGTGCAGGGGCCTGCCCCGCCTTGACGGGAGCAGGGGTTTCTCGCGTCGGGTTGGGGCTGTTCGCGCAGCGAGCCTGCTAGACTCACGGGCCTGCCGCGTTGACCGTTGGAGATCGTGATCATGCCCACTGTTCTGGTTCCCACAGCCTATCGGGGTCCGACACAGGGACAGTCGGAAATCGTCGTCGCTGGGGCGACTGTCCGCGCCTGTCTCGAGGCGGTTGAGTCCCAGCATCCCAACTTCATCCGGCAGGTCCTCGACGAAGCGGGCAACGCACACCGCTTCGTCAAGCTGTTCGTGAACGAAGAGCAGATCGAAAATAACGCGGTCGACACCCAGGTGGGTGAGAACGACCGGGTCGAAGTCTTGGCCGCGATTGCGGGCGGCTGAATTGAGGGATTGGAAGCCAATCCTGACTAACAATCGGTAGCTACGAAAATCAAGATTGGAGGGAGAAGATGGCCGGACCCGAGGGCGATCGTCTGATCTATGTCGACATGACGAGTGAGACTGTTTCAATCGAGCCGTTTCCGGAGGAATGGAAGCTGCTCGGCGGGCGTGGCCTGTCGGCCAAGATTCTGACCGCTGACTGCGATCCGAACTGTGACCCGCTGGGGCCCGACAATGTCCTTGTCCTCGCGCCCGGCGTGATGTCCGGGACGACGGCCCCGACCTCGGGCCGTATCTCGGTGGGCTGTAAGAGCCCGCTGACGGGTGGGATCAAGGAGGCCAACGCCGGCGGCAACCCGGGCCAGCACCTGATGAAGCTCGGCTACCGGGCCATCGTGGTGAAGGGTGCTCCTTCCGATCCGGATCGGCGATATGGCCTCGAGGTCGACGGTGACGGCGTGCGCCTCACGTCCGCGGATGAATACAAGGGGATGTGGAACTACGCGTGCTGCGAGAAGCTGTTGGCGAACTACACCAAGAACGCCTCGGCGATCACCATCGGCCCCGCCGGTGAGCTGAAGCTGAGTGGAGCGTCGGTCGCGTGTACGGACCAGGATCAGGAGCGTCGTCCGGCACGCCACGCCGCACGCGGTGGCGTGGGCGCGGTGATGGGCTCTAAGTGCCTCAAGTGGGTGGTGGTCGAGCCCGGCAAGGCGAAGTTCCGCGGCGCCGCGTCGAGCAAGGACTTCAACGCGCTGAACAAGGACTATTCGAAGCAGTATCTCGAAGGGCCGCAGATGTTCAAGACGGGGACGAGTTCGGTCGTGCCGGTCGCGAACATGCTGAACACATTCGTCTACAAGAACCGCACGGAGGGTCAGTCCCCCGACGCGGAGAACCTTGACGGGGCCCGGATCGTTGAGAGCTTCGAGACGCGCGGTGGCGAGATGCATAACTGCATGACGGGTTGCATCGTGTCTTGCAGCAACGTGGTGCACGACGCTGAAGGCAACTACAAGACGAGCGCGCTCGAGTTCGAGACCCTCACCTTGCTCGGCGCGAACTGCGCGGTGGACTCGTGGGAGAAGGTCGCCGAGCTCGACCGACTCTGTGACGAGGTTGGGCTCGACACCATCGAGACTGGCGGGGCGATCGCGATCTTGATGGATTCCGGCGGCCTTGAATGGGGTGACGCCACGGGGGCCGCGGCGCTGATCAAGGAGATCGCGGAAGGCACCGAGATCGGCAAGGCGCTCGGCAACGGCGCCGTGGCGACCGGCAAGCATCGCGGGCACGCTCGCGTCCCGCACGCGAAGGGCCAGGCGATCCCCGCTTGGGACCCCCGCCCGCTCAAGGCGACCGGCATTACGTACGCGGCGGGCCCGATGGGCGCAGACCACACGGCCGGGCTGATCGTCAACCCGGGGCTCCTCGATCCGACGGAGCAGGCTCGTGCGAGCCAGGACGCGCAGCTCGTCAACGCGGTGTGTGACTCCAGCGGGTTCTGCCAGTTCTTGCAGCCCTCGCTCGATGACATCCGCGGTTACTACGGGCTGCTCTACGGAGATGAGATCTCACGGGAGCAGATCGCCGACCAGGGTTGGGAGATCCTGCAAGACGAGTGGGCGTTCAACGCCGCCGCGGGTTGGAAGGACGAAGACAACGGGATGGCCGACTGCCTCGTGGAAGAGGGCATCGGGCCGGACAACGCGCTGAAGTTCGATGTCAGCCTCGAGACGATCAACCTCTCGAAGCAGCGGTTCGACGGGCATGAAGAGCTCTTCACCATGAAGGCTTCTGGCTGAACCGTCGCGCGACGATCGAGCGGGCAGGGGGGCGTCGTCTCCCTGCCCGCTTCCGTTTGGAACTGCCGAGGAATCTGGCATGGCCGACGTACGGATGAGGGGCTTCACGCAGCGCGCCGATGTCGAGGACGTCGAGCGCTTCCTGGCCGAGCACGCGAGCGCGCTCGAGTCCGCGGCGACGCCGCTTCTCGACTGTGTGGGTCGAGTCCTGGCGGAGGACATCGTCGCGGCTGTCGATGTGCCGGGGTTCGCGCGATCGGCGATGGACGGCTATGCGGTTCGCGGTGAGGACACGTTCGGTGCCGCGGACTACGACCCCATCTCGCTCGAGGTCATCGGTCTGTCCTTGCCGGGGAATCCTTTCGAGGGGAACGTCGAGCGGGGTCAGGCTGTTCGCATCATGACCGGGGCACCGATCCCCGACGGAACAGATGCCGTCGTGATGGCGGAGGTCTGTGACGAGCGCGCTGGGCGTGTCGCCCTGCGCGACGCGGTCGCGCCTCGCAAGAACGTCGGCGCCATCGGTGAGGACATCCGCCGGGGCGACCCGCTCTTGCCTCGCGGGCGGGTGCTGAGACCGCAAGACGCAGGCGTGTTGTCGTCGGTCGGCCGGGCCTCATTGGCGTGTGTCCGGCGGCCTCGCGTGCGGCTCGTGATCACCGGGGACGAGTTGTTGCCCGCTGGGAGTCAGCCCGGCGGGGCGCAGATCGTCGACAGCAATTCGGTCGTGCTCCGAGGCCTCGCGGCGCGCGATGGCGCCGAGGTCCTCCCCTTTGAGATCCTGCCAGACATCCCCGAGCGCATCGCGAACGCCATGAACTCGGCGGACGCGGACGTCGTCCTCGTGTCCGGCGGCAGCTCGGTCGGGCAGGAGGATCACGCGCCCCGTCTGCTCGCCGAGCTAGGGACGGTTGACTTCCATGGCGTCTCGATGCGCCCCTCGAGCCCGGCGGGGGTCGGTCGGATCGATGGACGTTTCGTGTTCCTGCTCCCAGGGAACCCGGTCAGTTGCTTGTGTGCCTACGAGTTCTTCGCGGGGCCTGTCGTACGGGCGCTGGGGGGCCGATCGCGTGCCTGGCCACACCGGCGGGTCCGGTTGCCGCTCGCGCGCAAGATCGCGTCTGCTGTGGGGCGCACCGACTATGTGCGGGTCGCGATCGAAGAGGCGCATGCGGTTCCGCTCGCCACGTCGGGCGCGTCGATCCTGTCCTCGACGGTTCGAGCGGCTGGGTGTGTGATTGTTCCGCGGGAGCAAGAGGGTGCGCCCGAGGGAGATGAGGTCGAGATCTTGCTCTACGACGACGCGGAGTGGTCGCCGTGAAGCAGAGTCAGTTCCTCGAGGTGATCGACCGCGACGAGGCGGAGCGCCGCTGGCTCGAGGTGATCGAGAGCCGAGCGCTCGGGACCGAGAGGGTCCCGCTCGCGGCGGCCCACGGCCGGGTGCTCGCGGAAGACGTGTGCGCAGGGGTGGACGTCCCGGGTTTCGACCGCTCGAACATGGATGGCTTCGCCGTGCGCGCCGCGGATACGTTTGGTGCGTCGGAAGAGGAGCCGGTCGAGCTCGCGCGCAATGAGGAGGTCATCACGACGGGGATGGCGCCGGAGCAGGAGGTCGCCGCGGGAACCGCGTCGACGATCGCGACGGGCGGCATGTTGCCCCGCGGCGCGGACGCCGTGGTCCCGGTCGAGCATACGGACCTCGCTGAGGGCGGGCGGACCGTCGTGGTGCGGCACTCTCGGGTACCGGGCGCCGCAGTCTCCTTCGCAGGGACCGACATGGGGCGGGGTGAAACCGTCCTCTTCGCGGGGACCCGCCTCAGCTCGCGAGAGACCGGTGTCCTGGCCGCGATCGGCCTCGCGGAGGTCCCCGTCGTGCGCCGCCCGCGTGTCGTGATCCTCTCGACCGGCGACGAGATCGTGCAGCCGGGCGGCGGGATGCGGCCGGGGATGGTGTACGACAGCAATGGCCGGATCCTCGCCGATGCTGTCTCGGAGCTCGGAGGAGAGCCGATCTTCCTCGGGGCCTTCCTCGATGACGAGGCTGCGCTTCGCGCGGGGCTGGGGGAGGCGCTCGCGGACGCGGACTTGGTGCTCCTCTCAGGCGGGACCTCGAAGGGGGAGGGGGACCTCAACGCGATCGTCGTGGGCGAGCTGGAGCCCGGGATCATCGTTCACGGAGTCGCGCTCAAGCCCGGTAAGCCGATCTGCCTCGCGGCGCACGGGAGCGTTCCCGTGGTCATCCTCCCGGGTTTCCCGACGTCGGCGATCTTTACCTTCCATGAGTTTGTGGCGCCCGTGATCCGAAGCCTCGGCGGGCTCGGGACGCAGCAGCGCGAGACGGTGCGCGCGCGGCTCGCGATGCGGACGGTCTCCGAGCGGGGGCGTCTCGAGTACCTGCTCGTGGGCTTGGTGCGCCGGACCGACGGAGAGCTCGCGGCCTACCCGATGGGCAAGGGGAGCGGCAGCGTGACGGCGTTCAGCCGCGCAGACGGCTTCGTGCGCGTCGACCGCAACACGGAGCTCGTGGCCGCGGACGAGGCCGTCGATGTCACCCTCGTGGGTCGCGATCTGCCGGTCGCGGACCTCGTCGTCATTGGGAGTCACTGTGCAGGGCTGGACGTCATCGCGAGCGCGCTCGCTCGCGAGGGGCTGCGCGTCAAGCTCCTCGCGGTGGGAAGCCAGGGCGGGCTGGAGGCCGCGTCACGGGGGGAGTGTGACGCCGCGCCGATACACCTGCTCGACCCGGAGACGGGGGAGTACAACGCGCCGTTCCTGGGCGAAGGGCTGCGCCTGCTGCGCGGCTACACGCGGATGCAGGGGGTCGTGACCCGCCCCGATGAGGAGCGCTCGGCCGAAGACTTGGTCGCAGATCCCGCGCTGCGGATGGTCAACCGCAACCGGGGAGCGGGGACGCGCGCGGTCATCGACGAGCTCCTGGGAGAGCGGCGACCGCCGGGTTACCCGTACGAGCCTCGCTCGCACTACGCCGTCGCCGCTGCGGTCGCGCAGAAGCGCGCGGATTGGGGCGTGACCATCGAAACGGTCGCCGCGCAGTCCGGGCTGTCCTTCCGGCCGCTGCGCGCCGAGCACTATGACTTCGCGATCCCCCAGGACCGCTGGGACACCCCCGCGGTAGCCGCGTTACGGCGGGCCCTCGAGCCCGGAAGCGACGTCCGCCGTGAGTTGGAGGCTCTGGGCTTCGGGGTTGAAGCGGCGCCGAACGGAGCGGTCGCGAGTCCATCACCAGACGATCCCTGCTAGCCTTGGCGACGTGCGAGCGTATCTCGACTTGATGGCTGAGGTCCTGGAAGCGGGCGTCGAGAAAGAGGACCGGACGGGCACGGGCACCCGGTCGCTCTTTGGCCGGCAGCTGCGGTTCGACCTGTCCGAGGGCTTCCCGCTCCTCACCACGAAGAAGCTGCACATCAAGTCGATCATCCATGAGCTGCTCTGGTTCATTCAGGGAGACACCAGCGCTCGTTCGCTCCAGGACGTGGGTGTCTCCATCTGGGACGAATGGGCGGACCCCGACACGGGCGACCTCGGTCCCATCTACGGCTACCAGTGGCGGTCTTGGCCCGCCCCGGGCGGCGAGTCGATCGACCAGCTATCGGACGTGCTCGAGCAGATCCGTACCAACCCCGACTCGCGCCGCCTGCTCGTGAGCGCCTGGAATGTCGCGGACTTGCCACAGATGGCGCTCGCGCCTTGCCACGTGATGTTCCAGTTCTACGTCGCGAACGGCCGGTTGTCTTGCCAGTTGTATCAACGCAGCGCGGACTTGTTCCTCGGCGTCCCGTTCAACATCGCGTCCTACGCGCTCCTACTTCAAATGGTGGCCCAGAGTTGCGATCTCGAGGCGGGCGACTTCGTTCATACCTTCGGCGACGTCCACCTCTACTCGAACCACCTCGATCAGGCGCGCAAACAGTTGACCCGCGCTCCGAGGCCCCTGCCGCGGTTGCGTCTGGACCCGTCGGTCAAGTCCCTCTTCGATTTTCGCTTCGAGCACTTCGAGCTCGAAGACTACGCACCGCATCCGCACATCTCCGCGCCCGTCGCGGTCTGAACCCGTGCGGGGTCTGGCGGTCATCGCCGCGGTCGCGCGCAACGGCATCATCGGGCGAGAGGGGGACCTGCCCTGGCGTCTCCCCGATGACCTCAAGCACTTCAAGGCGACCACGCTCGGCCATTGCCTGGTGATGGGCCGCCGGACATGGGACTCCTTGCCCGGCCCGCTCCCCGGTCGCACCTCCATCGTTGTTTCGCGCGACGCGCGGTTGCGTGTGGACGGGGCAGAGGTCGCCGGGAGCCTCGACGCGGCGATCGCGCTCGCGGCGGCGCGCGGGGACGAGGAGCCGATCGTTGCGGGCGGGGCCTCGCTCTACGCACTCGCCTTGCCGATGGCGACCCGGGTCTGGTTGACGTCTGTCCACGCCGAGGTGGAGGGTGATGTCTCCTTCCCGCCCTGGAGCCGGGACGGGTGGCAGCAGGTCGAGGCGCGGGAACACCCCGCGGACGCGCGCCACGCGCACGCGTTCTGCATCGAGCAGTGGTCTCGCGAGTAGGTCGTCCGGGGACCGTGGCCGCGCACGGTCGCACGGGGCGGTGTGGCGGCGTCGTTCGTTACCCGGCTGGGATACGCTCCTGCTCATGAAGCAAGGCAGCCAGTCGAGTCGAGACATTCTGGGTCGCGCGGTCAGCCAGGACGGCTCCGCGAGCGTCATGGTCGTCGTCGCGACCGACTTGGTCGCCGAGGCGGTCGCGACCCGTCCCACCTCGGTGACGGCGGCGGGCGCGTTGGGGCGCGCGCTGATGGGCGCGTTACTCATGGCGGCCAGCAAGAAGAGCGGCGAGACCATCCAGATCCAGTTGCGGGGCAAGGGTCCGCTGGGGACCGTAACCGCCATCGCGGATTCGGAGCTGCGTGTCCGCGGGACGCTGGCGCACCGCGACACCGACCTGCCGCTTCGCACGGATGGACGGCCGGACGTGTCGCAGGGGGTGGGTCGGGGTGTGTTGGGCATCGTCCGTCACCACCCGAGTTGGAAGGAGCCCTATTCGGGATTCGTTCCGATGACGATGCGGGACATCGCCAAGGATCTCACGCGTTATCTGATGGAGAGTGAACAGGCGCCGTCGGCGCTTGGCCTCTCCATGGTCGAGGGCGATGGTGGAGAGGTCCTGGCGGCCGCCGCGTTCCTCGTTCAGGCGTTGCCGGGTTCGGATGACGCGACGCTGGCCGAGCTCGAGGCGAACGTCAAAGCCTTACCGGAGTTCGCGAGCCTGATCGCCGACGGGAGCGCAGACGTCGACGGCTTGCTCGATCGGATCGCCGGCGACGTCGCGATGGGCGAGCGCAGCTATGACACGCCGGCGTTCCATTGCCCCTGCAGTCGCGAGCGTGCCTCTCGCTCGCTGCAGTTGCTCGAGGCGGAAGAGCTGCGTGAACTGATCGCGAGCGGCCAGAGTCAAGAGGTCGAGTGCCAGTTCTGTGGTGTGGCCTATGACATCGGTCCGGACGAACTGCTCGTCTTCGTCGAGCCCTAACGAGCGAGGCTACTCCAGGCTTCGTTCCCGGAACTGCTCGATCTCATCGTCCTGGATCCCGATGGACTTGACGTACCCGGTGAACCCACCCCAACGGTCGTTCATCTGCTGGATCAGGCCTTGCATCGTCTCGGGGCGAGCGTGGAGGGTCTCGGGCGGGAGCTCCTGCCAGACGTCGTCGTACCCGCGGAGCGTGTCGAGCCGCTCGATGACCTGGTCCATGTTGTCCTGGGACAAGGCGTAGTCGGCGACGATCAGCTGATCATCGACGCCGAGGAGTGACAGCAGGATCGCCGACAAGACACCGGTGCGATCCTTCCCCGCCGCGCAGTGGTAGACCGCTGAGGCGTCGGGCTCCGTCGCGGCGAGCGCTCGGATGGATCGGGCGATCGGGTCGGTCGCGCGCTCGATCATACCCAGGTACATGGTGTCGAGGGTCATGTCGGCGGGCGGCGCTTGTGCTTTCGTGTCGCCATCGAAGAACGGGACGTGATGGAATCGAATGGACGTCTCGGCCAGCCGGCCGCGGCCGTCGTTAGTCAGCTCCGCGGTCGACCGCAGGTCGATGATGTCCTGCAGGTGTAGTTCGTCGCGGAGGTGCTGCACGTCCTCTTCGGTCAACGATTGGAGACCATCCGCGCGGAACATTCGCCGCCAGCGAACGTGCGCGCCGTCGCGCGTCGGGTAACCGCCGAGATCGCGGAAATTGAAACAGCCTTCGAGCGGGATCTTGCGTTCCATAGTGCGGCGGATCCTAGCAGCAGGGCCGCGGGCGCTCCCGAGATTCGACTTCTTCGCGCCGGTCCGGTCGGTTCACCGGCCGTCGCGCTACCCTCGCGAGTGCGCCGTCTTGGTGGGGGAGTCGAACATGGAAGCGGTATCCGAATCGAAACCGGAGCCTCGCGAAGCGGCGGGCGAGACGCTCGGCGCGAGCGAAGAGGCGTCCCCGTCCATCGGCGCGCCCGAACGGGAGAGTGACGGCACCGCCGTGGAGGTCGTGAGCGCGCTCCCCGTCCCCGTCGAAGCCCCGCCGCAGAAGCGCTCCCTGTGGCGGCGCTTGACCGGTCGTGGCGAGTCCGGTGAGGCGGACCCGGAAGCCTTCCAGGATTTGGTCAAGTCGCGACTGGACGGGATCACCCTGCGCCTCGAGGCGCTCGACCATGCCCTCGGCCGCACCGAGGGCCTTTTCGAGGAACGGGTCGAGCATCTGGCCCAGCTTGAGGGTCGGCTCGAGGAGCTGGCGGAGATCGCGGAGCGCGCCGACGAGGCCCAGGCGGCCGCGCGGCGGGCTGCGGAGGCTGCGGAGAGCGCCGCCCGTGCGGCTCAGATTGTCGCGATCGTTGCAGGTCTCTCCGCGCTCGCGGGCGCCGCGGCGCTCGTCTTCCAGTTCACCTGAGCCGATAGCCCCGGGGGGACCTGGTCCCGTCGTCCATCGCCTTGACAGCCCCTCGCGGCTCTGGTTGAATCAGGATAGCCTGATTAACTGATTGATTGCGCGGGGGCCTGGTCGCGACCGGAGCACCCCGCAACGGATGGAGCACGAGTCGATGAGCGAAAGACTTCCGTTCAAGGTCGCCGACCTGAACCTCGCCGAGTGGGGACGCAAGGAGATTCGGTTGGCGGAGCACGAGATGCCGGGTCTCATGGAGATTCGTCGTCGCTACGCCGTGGAGCAGCCTCTCGCCGGCAAGCGCATCATGGGCAGCCTGCACATGACCGTGCAGACCGCGGTCCTGATCGAGACGCTCGTCGACCTCGGCGCCGACGTCCGCTGGGTCTCTTGCAACATCTTCTCCACGCAGGATCACGCGGCTGCCGCGGTGGTGGTCGGCGTCAACGGGACGCCGGAGGAGACGCAGGGCGTACCGGTCTTTGCCTGGAAGGGTGAGACGCTTGAAGAGTACTGGTGGTGCACGAAAGAGGCGCTCGTCTGGCCGGACGGACAAGGCCCCGAGTTGATCGTCGATGACGGCGGAGACGCAACGCTCTGGATCCACAAGGCACGTGAGTTCGAACAGGCCGAGAAGGTCCCCGATTTCAACCCTGAGACCGACGCGGAAGAGTGGGGTGTCATCCTCGAGCTCGCGCAGCGGGAGTTCGAGAGCAACCCGAACAAGTGGACACCGATCTCCGAAAAGGTCGAGGGCGTCTCCGAGGAGACGACGACGGGCGTTCACCGCCTCTACCAGATGGCGACCGCCGGGACGCTCCTGTTCCCCGCGATCAACGTCAACGACTCCGTCACCAAGTCCAAGTTCGACAACATCTACGGTTGCCGGCACTCGTTGCCCGATGGCCTGATGCGCGCCACCGACGTGATGTTGGGCGGAAAGCTCGCCGTCGTCTGCGGGTACGGCGAGGTCGGAAAGGGCTGTGCGCAGTCGCTTCGCGGGCAGGGTTGTCGCGTGATCGTGACGGAGATCGACCCGATCTGCGCGCTCCAGGCCGCAATGGAAGGCTACGAGGTCAACACCCTCGAGAATGTCGTGGAGGCGGCAGACCTCTTCGTGACCACGACGGGGAACTACGACATCATCACCGCGGACCACATGTCGCGGATGAAGGACAAGGCGATCGTCGGAAACATTGGTCACTTCGACAACGAGATCGACATGGCCGGCCTCAAGAAGCTCGACGGCATCCGGTGTGAGAACATCAAGGAGCAGTACGACGAGTGGATCTTCCCCGACGGCCGTTCGATCCTCGTGCTCGCCGAAGGGCGGCTGCTGAACCTCGGCTGCGCGACGGGGCACCCGAGCTTCGTCATGAGCGCGTCGTTCGCCAACCAGGTGCTCGCACAGATAGAACTCGCGAAGCGCCAGGACGAGTACGAGAACCAGGTGTACATGTTGCCCAAGCATCTCGATGAGGAGGTCGCTCGGCTCCACCTGGAGCATCTCGGGGTTCAACTCACGGAGCTCACCTCCAAGCAGGCTGACTACATCGGCGTGCCGATCGAAGGACCCTACAAGCCGGACCATTACCGGTACTGATCTGCCCCCGGCTCGGTCGTCCCCCACCTGCGTTGGGGGCGCCCGAGCCCCGGGCCAGTCGTCATGGCGTCCTAGAGGCCCTACCCTGCGCTGCCGTGTACGACTGGGTCCAACCCCTCTTTCCATTCATCGCCTTCGCCACCTGGCTACTGGTGCCTCTCTACGCGGCGCTTCAGCGTGGACGCGCGTTTGCGATCTTCAGCGCCGTGACATTCGCGATCGCGCTCTCCGGTGCATGTGTCGTCCACGCGCGGCTGCCCGGCTGGCTCCCTGCTTCGGTGCTGCCGACTGTCGATGGCCTGTTCCTCTACGGTGTCACCGCCGCGGCACTCCACTACGCGCACCTGGTGCGCGCTCGTCTGCGCGGCCCGGTGTTCCGGGTCGGCATCTCGGCGCCGGGCCAGGCCTTCGTCGCCGCGAGCTTCATGGCAGCGTTTTGGCTGCTCTTGTTGGCGGTCGTGCGGGTGCCCCTCTGGCTCGTGGGCGCCAACGCGGCGCTGGCCTTCATCGCGCCGTTGGATGTGCTGCCCTACGCCGTCGGGCTGGTGGCGCTGCTCTTCTCGGCTCGCCCGGCCCGTGAGTTGGTGCGGGTGCGAAGGAGCACCGAGGCACCGGCCGACTTCCAGCGTCTGCCGGTCGAGCGCTACCGCCGCGCGCCGCCGCCCCCCCTTGATCGCCGTCCCCTCCGCCTCGTCCAGATCACCGATCCGCACCTCGGGCCCTGGCAGTCGGTCGAGAGGCTGCGGAGCCTCGTCGAAGAGCTGGTCGCGCGCGAGCCGGACCTGGTCCTGTTGACCGGGGACTTCCTTACGATGGAGAGCAACGCGAGCGAGGGTGCGCTCGGCGCCGCGCTCGCGCCGCTGCGCGCAATGCCCGGTCGCTGCTTCGCGACCTTTGGCAACCACGATCACGAGGCGCCCGACGTCGTTCGCGCGGGTCTCGCCGAAGCGGGTGTCACCTTGCTCGTCGATGACGCCGCCGTGGTGGAGACCGAGGTCGGCCCCGTGGAGATCATCGGCGCCGACTTCGTGCGGTCCGAGCGGGACGCTCACCTGACAGGGCTGCTGGAACGCTTCCCCGACCGGGAGGGTCGCCTGCGGCTCCTGCTACTGCACGACCCGAGCGCCTTCCATGACCTCCCGGAGGACGTGGTGGACCTCGTCCTGTCCGGGCATACGCACGGGGGTCAGGTGGGGCTGGTGAGCTTTGGGTTGGACTGGACGGTTCTGGGTCGGTCGCGCTGGCCCGACCACGGCCTGTTCGGCCGCGGGCGCAGCCGCCTCTACGTTCATCGCGGGACGGGTTTCTACGGCTTCCCGCTTCGGGTCGGTGTGCCCGGTGAAGCGTCGTTGCTCGAATACGAGATGTCCTGACCGCTGCTGTGCTCTGCACGAGGGACCTCGAGGCGTTCCCCCGTCCAACGTAAGACCTGATCGGTGCGCGCCACGCGGTCCCAGTCGAAATCACGGAGCAGCTGGTCTGGGGTCACGGGCGTCGTGTCGGGCCGCAGCGCGCAGGCATACGCGAGCACCCCGCAGAGCGCGTCGGCTCGATAGGTGCGGCGCAGCGCCGCCGTGGAGACCGCGGCGTGGAACTTCGAGAGTTTCCTCTCCGGCTCGCTTGGTCGCTCCTCGAGCAGCAGCAGGTGGTGTCGGTAGACCGGCGCGGGTTGATCGAGCAGGCGGAGCAGGGCGACCTGGGTCGCGGTGCTGGCGGCGAGGTCTCTCCCCCGGACCACGCGATCGACCCCTGCGCTGGCGTCATCGACAACGCTGGCGAGGTGATAGGCGATCGCGCCATCCCGTCGGCGAACGACCGGGTCTCCCATGTCTTTGCTGGGCACCTGTGCCAGCGGTTCACCGCCTTCGTCGAGCGGCTCGATCGTGCCCTCGGGAAGCCGGGCTCGGAGCGGTTCGTTGCAGTGGCGCCACCCGCCCGCAGGGAGCGCCCGGGCGCGGCAGCTGTTGGGGTAGGCGAAGCCGCCGTCCGGGGCTGGCTGACCCTGCTGACGGAGGTCTGCGCGAGAACAGGAGCAGGGGTAGAGGGCCCCGATCTCCGCGAGGTGGTCCAGGGCCTGCTCGTGGTGCTCCCGCGCGCGGCTCTGGAGCTGAGTGTCGTCGAAGTGTAGGCCCAGCCAGTCGAGGTCTTGCCGTATCGTGGCCGCGAAGGCCTCTTGGCTGCGGTTTGGATCGAGGTCCTCGAGCCGGAGCAGGACGCGCGCGCCGCGCGTGCGCGCGTCGAGCCAGCAGAGCAGGCCGGCGAGGAGGGTCCCCGGGTGCGCGGGGCCGGTCGTCGAAGGTGCAAACCGCCCGATCATTTCTGCCAATCCCAGGTCGAGTGCATCGACGTGCAGTAAAGCACGACGCGATCGGGTACACCTGACCTCGTGTTGGATCTCCTGGCGCGTGTGGGTTATCGGATCGCCTACCGGGTCTTGCGCGTCTGGTGGTTCATCCGGCGACCCGACGTGCACGGCGCGTTTGTGGCGGTCTGGTACGAGGGGGCCTTGCTGCTGATCCGCAACTCTTACCGTGCCGGCGAGACGGTCCCTTGCGGCCAGGTCGATCGTGGTGAGACGGCCCGCGCGGGCGCGCGCCGCGAGCTGCGCGAGGAGGTCGGCCTCGACGCGCCCGAACACGAACTCGTTCCGGCGCTCGAGTTCACGATCGCGTTCGAGCACAAGCAAGATCGCGCGACCATCTTCGAGTGGTACCCCGTCGAGCGACCGCTCGTGCGTGTGGACGCGCGCGAGGTCGTCTGGGGTGGCTTCGTTCCCGAGGAAGACCTCGCGGCCCGGCCGCTCGCTCCCCACATCGTTCGGTACCTGGCCTGGCGGCAGGAGAGCGGCGGGCACTGAGGCGGGGGGCGCGCGCGCCCGGCTAGCGCTCTGCGAACGGGAGCGGGGACACCTCGCGGCCTCGCGCGAACACCGCGATCGGTCGGAGCAGGTTCGTCAGAAACACGCTCGCGTCTGCTGGGATGATCATGATGTCGGCCGAGAGGCCCGGGGCGAGGCGGCCGGTCTCGTGCCCGATGTCGAGCGCATGCGCGGCATCCACCGTGGCACAGCGGAGGACCGCCTCGGCATCGAGCCCGGTGTAGGCCTGCATGGCGAGTAGCCCTTCCGCCAACCGATGGTGGTAGACGCCCGGGATCCCGGCGTCCGTCGACGCGATGAGCGGGACGCCAGCGGCGACGACGCGCTGCAGGACGTTGGACATGCGGCGGAAGAAGCCACTGGGTTTCCCCTCGACCTGGCGACGCCGTTCCCAGCCTGCGTTGACGGTGGGTGAGACCCAGGTGTGCGCGGCCGACAGCGCGTCGACGACGGCCGGGTCGAAGTCGGTGCCGAAGCCGCCCTGACCCGCGAAGGAGCAGTGCTCGATCGTGCGGATCCCGCTCTGTGCCGCGTTGCGGATCCCGGAGGTGCCGTGGCAGTGCGCGGCGACGAAGCGACCTGCTGCGCTTGCGCGGCGCACAATCGCCTCGAGCATCAGGCGGTCGAACTGGGGGGCAGCGGGCGTCGTCCCCTGGGTCGCGACACCACCGGTCGCCATGACCTTGATCCAGTCCACCCCGTGCCCGAGCTGGCGCGCGATGACCTCCTCAATCGCCCCGAGCGAACCGGCCTCACCGCCCCAGAAGTGACAGTGCCCGCCCGGACTCGTGAGGGGCTGGCCGGCACACAGGAGCCGAGGCCCGGGTAGCTGCCCTGCCGCGATTTGGTCCCGTAGCGCCAACGCGCTCCAATCGGCGGCCCCCAGGTCTCGTGCCGTGGTGATGCCACAACGAACCATCTGCTCGGCGCGCGCTTTCATGCCGGGTTGGATCACCCGCGGGGAATTTTGTTGCTGTTTGGCTACGGATTGGCTCGGGTCGAGCGCCATATGCACGTGGCAATCGATCAATCCCGGAATTGCGAACGCGTTCTCGAAGTTGACGATCCGCGCTCCGCCCGTGAGGTGGGGGTCGTCGTCGCCCATCGCGACGATTCGATCCCCCTCGCAGCGGAGCGTCATGCGCCTCGGAGTGTCTCCAGGCTTTCCTGTCCAGACCCGGGTACCAGTGATCGCGATCGGCTTCGACGCAGGGAATCCCACGAGCCCAGCCTAGCCCGGTTTGCGCTCGCCTCGGGGGCGATGCATCCTTGATGCAACACAGCGAAGCGAGTGCCGGGGGGCCTCAGCCGCGAATGCGGCCGCCAGGGCCACGTGTTGCGTGGCCCTCCTCGGTTCGACCCACTGCCTGTGCACTTGGGGGAATGGAGGGCTCATGTCCGACAACGAAGTTCTGGTGGTTGCCTCGAAGGTCAAGTCGTACATCAAGGAGGAGGCGGATATGAAGTGTTCCGCCTCGGTCCTGTCAGCCCTGTCTGACAAGATCCGAGCGATGTGTGACGCCGCGATCGAAAGCGCTCGCAATGACGGTCGCAAGACCGTTCTGGATCGCGACTTTTCCTGATCGCGCTCCTGCCCATGTGGCGGGGGAATCAACTGCGGCCGCGCGGGTGCCCAGCACCGGCAAAGCCTCGCATACCGGGCAGGCCGGAGGCCTCGGCTTCCGGCCTGCCTCGGTGCCCCAGGCAAGACCTCTATGGCAGCTGCGGATCCCAGGCGATGGACAGTCGCCGCGTCCAGTGTGACAGGGCGCGTCCGCCCCCAGAACGAGGATCGTTGCGGCACCTTTGAAAACGCGAGCGGCGCTCAACTCTTCGCCGTCGCCGATGGCATGGGCGGTCACCGCGGCGGCGCGACTGCCAGTCAGCTTGTGCTCGACTCCCTGGCCGAAGCGTTCACCCAAGCGCCTGAGGTCACGGGAGAGTGGCTTGTCGAAGCGGTCCAGGACGCCAACCGTCAGGTCTATGACCGCGCCTCGCGCGCCCCCGGCCTGCGCGGGATGGGGACGACGCTCGTTGCCGTTGCCGTCGACCCTGCCGGTCAGGCCTGGGTCGCGCACGTCGGTGACAGCCGCGCGTACCGCTTACACGCGGCCCAACTGGTGCCGCTCACTGAGGACCACTCGGTCGTCGCGGAGATGCTGCGGCGGGGTCTCCTGACGCCTGAAGAGGCGAAGGTCCACCCCCGGCGCAATGAGATCCTCCGCTCCGTCGGCGTCGCTCCATCGGTGGAGGTGGACGTGTGCGCTTTGGAGCTGAACGCAGGCGATCGCCTCCTGCTCTGTTCGGATGGCTTGT
>Ga0315331_10000796_pt1 | contig 22633 bp, 17 predicted proteins | sample M160m34915metaG_FD_203456 | JGI IMG/M metagenome (GOLD analysis project Ga0315331, IMG submission 203456) | Ammonia-oxidizing marine archaeal communities from Monterey Bay, California, United States - M1 60m 34915 | ecosystem: Environmental > Aquatic > Marine > Intertidal zone | place: USA...
TTGGAGGACTTGTTATTTTTCTCCTATACCATTTCGTTGTAATCTTTAATTTTTCTAAACCAATTCTTTCTTTAAACAAAATCCAAGCAAGCCCTTTATAGTATAATGTTAAATCTGCTTGTGTAGACACATTATCATAATTAACCACGAAACTAGGTATAGGTGGGACTTTTGACAACTTAAAAAATCCATATGTATTTGGAACAACAGAAACATTTTCAACACCACTACTTGTTGACGATGTTGCCCAAACATCATTATGAATTATAGAATAGCTAAGGTCTACTGGACTCATTGATTCCCAGTGAAATTTTTGATTTGTTGTTAATTCATTTATTGAAATATCAAAAGGACTAAATTCTATTTTTTTCCATTGTTGAGAATACTCACTACCTTTTTGGTAAAGAACACTTCCTTGATTAGAAAGCCCCCAATAATCGTAATTATAAGTTGATGGTTGAAAAGTATCCCAAGTCCAAGTTTCCTCCTTATATTCTTTATTACCAGGATTACTTCCAAAATCAGATGTATCGTTATCTATATATACTTTGTAATTGTTACCACCACCTATTTTCCAATTAATTCCTCTTCCACTATTATCTAATACTAATGGATTCCAATAATCATTTGAATTTAATGATGGGTCCCAAGTAATTGTTTTGGGGTCTGTATTATTTGTTGGATAAAAAGATAAATCATAATTCCCAAATCCTTTATCGTCAATATTATCCGCAACCATAAATCCTGGTAAGGATATCCAAGGTTCTGCTTGTGTTTGAATATACATACCCGAATTATCATAAACATGGGTGCCACTCAACGTATCATATATTTTGTTCTTTTCAACATATGAACCTGTAGTTCCAGTTACCCATCTATTAGGAGTAGAATTACCTCCTATCTTTTTTCGGTCTGTTGCTAATTTTTTATCCCAAGTTTTTCCACCATTTTTAGTAGTATATACATAATTATCCGTAGTAGCAATACCATAACTAAGACCTCCACTATTATCCATTATTTTTTCTTCAATTGTTCCTGAACCTACTCCTTTATCAACACCACCGAATGAAAAACTCAACATTGATTCATTAGTCCAAGGAACACCACTAGGATCAAAAGTATTTTCATTTAATATAGTATTTGCTACTATATTTTTTGAATAATCTAATGTATTATTAGAATAATCTACGTGGTTTCCTCTTATTAACATATCCTTGATAAAACTACTCCCAGTACCAAAATGTCCGAGCCACAAATGAAAAGCATTACTTGACGCATCTTGACCATTAAAAATAGCCTTTGATTCAGTTAAATTTATATCTACAGGACATATCGTCATCCATCCTGGAAAAAAACTTGCTCCATCTTGTGGAACCCATCCAGAATCTGGCGTTGAACTAGAACTTCTATCAAAATATTCGCCTGCTGGATTACCATTACCAGAGGGATCTGGCATAGTTCCAATTATACGCCATTCATTTCCTAATGTTTTTCCACCTACTTGTCCATTTGCTCCATATGTGTTTGAAGCATATAGAAGAGAACATTGTCCTCCAACAAAAACCCATTTGCCTCCGGATATATCTGTATATGTTTTGATAACCCAAAAATATTCTGTATCTGTATAGTAATTTCCAGCATAAAGAGAAGAGGGTGTGTCTTTTGTATTCCAAGTTACCCCATTATCATTTGAAACCCATACAGTGGGGATTTGTTTTCCACTTCCACCTGTATCCTTAACCCATCCACAAGCCCAAATTCCTGTTCCATCTTCGAATTTATCAAATGCTACTACTTTTTGTCCTCCTGTAGCAATGCCTGTTTGATTAGGTATCAATTGATAATAATATATATCATGCAGAAATGCCGATTTTACATAAGAAGACCCGCTTATATCAGCTGGACAAGTAATTCCATTTAAACTATTTGATACATCTATAACTTGATAGTTATTTATTTTGGGTTCTATATCCAATCCTTCATTACCAGAATTATCAAAAAAACTAGAATATTTATTGCCAGAAGTATCTAAAATCTCTCCATTTCTAGTTACAGTAAATTGTGGTATGTTAGAAATATCTGTACCATAAATACTCATTTTGTATATTTCTCCGGTCCAAAATTCTGTAAGAGAATTACTATGTGCTCCACTTCCTATAGATAAATACCCATCTTTCATATTAAATCCTCCATTTTTTGATATATCATAAAATTCATATGTATCTGTCGTAGGCGCAGTTTGACCAGACAAATCTGTAACTTTAATAAAAGCATAACTATTTGGTTTACTGTAATAGTATTCTAATTCATAAATTCTGTTTGTACTTAAAATAAAATTAGAAGTGATAGGCGTGCTCGCACCATTTTTGTAACAATGAGCTCCAAAACCAGGCGGACCCGTTGTTGTTGTTGCTATAATGTTAGAACTTTGATAATTTGATTGAACGCCAAAAAAAGGAGAACCACTATATGCTCCAGCAAAATAAGCACCGTTAGAAGCAGAAGGTTGACTTCCAAGAGCAAATAAATCTTCGTAAGTTCCCCATGAGCTTGGTGTTTTGACTCTTGTTATCATATAAATTTTATCAAAATAAAGTGCTTTATAGATTATAGGATTATCATATACAAGTGTATTTGAAAAATCCCCATCTCTTCCTCCATAAGGTTTAGTATATCTTTTTATTTGCCATTGATTGTTTGTACTACTTGGTAAAAATCCTATTATATTATTATTCTCGTCGTATCTCGTATAATCTCTACTAAAAAGGCATTTTGCACTTGATAAATCCCAATATGCTTCAACACTCGCAGCGCTTACATCAATAGTTTTCCCTTGTGTTTGTAATCCAAGATAATTTAAACTACTATCTACTCCACTAATATCTCGTAAGTCTGTGCTATTTGTCCAATATTTTAATTCAACATTGCCATTTTTGTCTTGTTTTTGATAACAAATATGTGCTGTTCCATCTCGTGGAGAGATTTTTAAATTTATTGGTTGATTATTTGATAAATCTTGATATGTCATTTGACCATTGGGTGTCTGATACCAATCACCGGTGTTCCAATTTTTACCATCTACTATCAAAGATACAGCATTTTCTTCTATTAAAATGCCTTCTCCCCATTCCTTCCTTCTTTGAGTATCCGTTAAACTATTATCCCATATTTTATTACTTTTAGCACAAAATAAATATATACTTCTTTTTTCGAATTTATTGCCAGTTAAATTTTGATTTCCTGTAAAATAAGCTATACAAGGTAAATTACCTGACATATCTAAAGAAACAAAAAATCCTTGACCGCATTCTGCTAGAGAATTATTACCAGGATAAATTAATTCTTGTAAATTATAACTACAATCTGATGTAAATGTAAGAGGCTCATCGGTTACATCGTATCCATTACTTTTTCCTGTAATATATCTTAAACAATTGCCGGAACTAGTACCACCACCACTACTACTACCATTCACATAACACACAGCATGCCAACGAGTAGTATGCCAATCTTGACTTGTGGGGTCTATTTTTATTTTATGATACATACTACCACTAAATGTATTTGTTCCATCCGTCAATAGCATACAATGCGTCCAGGGTCCATTACCAAGGTAATCATATTTGCTAGTGCCAACATATACATTATTGGAAACATCACTTCCTACTATAAAATAAGGTTGGGCAAATATATTATTATAAGAAGGAGACGAGGCATTTTTGGAAATATCTAAATCTAAATCTACATATACATTCTTTATTTCATTAGTCGTAGATGAATTTGTAAAATGTGAAAAGAGTAAGTGGGTCGAAACTGGTCTTTTTGCACGATTAGACCCTGATAAATATATATTTCCTGATGTATCATTATCTATAAAATTATCTGGATTGGTTGGGTCACGAACTCGATTTGCCACATCTACATAAATAGTCCATCTACCTTTATAATAACCGTCTGTTAATATGGTATCATAAAAAGTACCATTGTATGGGTTGATGGAATGATTGTTATTATCGTAATAAACATATTTTGGTCTTTTAGAAGCCATATAATATTTCGCATTGAAACAGGAAGGACCAGAAGATAAATTATTAGAAATATCAGTTTGCCAAGGCTCTGTGATAAATCTACCACCAACAGTGTTGCTCTGCATGGAATTCATGACGTAGTTTGTATTTAAAACTTTGTTTGTTATACCTTGTACATTACTTGGTATCCCACTTGGATCTGCCATGTTTTGAACATCGGGAAAATACATAGCAAATGTCGTACTAGCTGGAATACTTGGTCTATATCCTTCGGTAGTATTTCCTTTCTTTGGGGCGAGGTCGCCGGTGACAGTGCTTCCTTCACCGTAAAATGCCATACCATCACTAGCACCACTATTATAAGCATACAATCCCTTGGCGCCACTAGAGTCCACAAAAGGGACGCCATTACCACCTAAACTCAATCCATTTGCTCTCGCAATAATAGCAGCCATTGATGGGTCCAAAGCATATCCACCCCTTTCACTAGTACAATATCCAAATCCAACTCCAAACGCATAAGGTTCGCGTCCAGCTTGAGCAGTAGTAATGTCTGCCCCATTCCAACTAATAAACTTACTGAAGGCACCATACGACCACATGCCTTGCGTACCATACATCTCACCAGAACTACTTCCTTGTTTTATATATCTTTGTGGTTCTGGGTCTGTAAAATATGAAATAGGACCTCTATCACAAGCACCAATATTTGTAGCTGAAGTAATTGTAGGATATTTAAAAATATAATATCTATCACCCTGTGATGGGTTTTGTAATTCATTTAAGTTATATGTCCCTCCATATAATGGCGAATTCATGCTTACATCATCCGCCCATACTGTTCTATTTTCAGCACTTTTATAAATAACTTGTTTATAATTTGACTCTCTATTGAGAGCACAATACATATTACCACTAATATCATTATAAAATACACGAAATATTCCTTGGTCTGTTATATTTGTTCTAATAACTTGTCCTAATGATACATTGCTTGTATCTATAACAAATGAACTCATATTATAATAAAAAAATATATTATAATATAAAATTTTCGTTAATTATCTAATTTTTCCAACGATTTCCACAATTCAAACAAGTTATAAATGTTGTCATGGGTTCATCAGCACTTCTAGTCTGTAATTGATAATATGTACAAACCCTTTTATGGCATTTGTAACATTTGAATTCATCCGTAGCAGCAGACATATCAATTTGAGTAAGATTCTTATCACGTTTAATTTTAGCAGCTACAAGTTCCTTCCAAATTTTTGGATTCATTTCTTGATGAGTCATAAAAGCTAATTTTTGAGGTTTTAGTTTTTTTTTCTTTAAATTTCGTAGAAGAGTTTTATTATATGTATCAAATTTGGGGTTTATATTATTATAAATACTTCTAAATCTATTTGTGTAAATTTGAACAAAATATTTATTATCCCATTTTCTAACAATTTTTTTTTGTTTTGATTCTTGTATTGTATAATTAAATATAGCTTTTTCTAAATTTGTAGAAATTTTTTCATCTTTAATCAATTTATTTATAGATTGTCTTAATTTATCGCGGAATTCTTGTGGATTTGAAATTAACATAATATCTTATATTAATTTCTTAATTTTATATTGTTTTCAATTTTAATTAATCACTATCGCTATCAATATAACTTTCTTCGCTTAATTCTGACCCCAAATCTTCACTATCATAATCTTCATCTTCTTCTTCCTCTTCTTCCTCTTCTTCTTCGCCATCATCAATATCGCTATCTTGCCCCATCCCATCCTCTTCTTCAGCATCTGTTGTTGTTTCTGCCTCTTCCTCTTCTTCTTCATCTTCTTCAGGGATATAATCATCATCTTCCTCTTCATCATCATCTACAATAAACCCATCTTCTTTAGAATAACCTTCTTTTGTTTTCATATGTTCAGGTATTTCTTCTTCGTCGCTATAACTATCTTCTTCGCCCAAATCTTCAAACCCTCCAAATAATTTTTCATAATATTTTTCCCAATCTTCTGTTGATAAATCACTAACATTACCATTAGATAATTCTGCTGTATCATGTTTAATTAATAACATAGAACCATAATATAATTCATTATCAATAGGAGGAGGTAAATCATATTTGTTAATACTACTTTCTCTACCTTTATCTTTTGAAAAACAACTAACAAAATTAGTACTATCTATTTTCCAAGTATGTCTTTTTTCAAAATTATCATTTTTTCTTAGACCACATTTTTTATAAAGCATTTCAATATCAAAATTTTTTAAATCACTAGATTTTAAATTACAAGATTTGTCAACTATTATAAGTTTTACCATGTGTATTGATTTTATCAAATCGGTTTAAATAGTTTATGAAATATATATTTAAATGAATAGATACTATATTCCTGAAATAAATTTACGAGATATAAGAAATAAATTGTTATCACAAAACATACTTAATAATTTAGAAACTAAATTTAACAAGCAAGAATTTGAAGATAATATTATATTATCAACAAATGGTTATTATACGTATGATAAGGATAAATTAATGAAATATAAAATTATTGAAAAGGAATCATTTGTAATAAAAAATTTTTTAGAAAAATATAGTCTAATTGGTATTAATTTTTATCATAAAAAAATAGGAGAAGTATTTAGTATTCCCTTTGAAAATAAGTTTATAACAATAAAAAAGGTGAAATTTAATATTGGTCAAAGTAAAAATTATCTTGTTTTTGAATTTAAAAATAATAAAATAATAGATATTTATTTTCTATCTTCCAAAAAAATCAATGAAAGTTGCAAATTTTTTTCAAATGATATAAGTTCATTTATGGAAATGTTAAATATGTAAATAATATATACATGTTATTCTGGATAATACAACAAACAATTATATCTATTGTTTTGATTATAAGTGTTCATTACATATATATATTTTTCAAAAACAATTTAACTATTCCAAAAACAAAAGATTTAGTAAATAGGCCTACTGAACAATATAAAAATATTTATAGCTCTTTGAATAAATCAAAAGAAAATAACAAAGAAATGAAAAATGAATTAAAAGATTATCTAAAAAAATTAACATCTAAAAAACCCACACCTAAAACTAATACAATAGAAAGTGTAGGCAATACATTTAATAATAGTAATTTTACAACATTTTAAATCAATATAGAGAGATAATATTATATATGTTTATATGAAATTAAGTGTGCGTGAACAGACTGATATATTGAAAGGATTTCCCAAAGTAGAACTTTCTTATGAAAAAAAATTACATAAGAAAGTCCAAACTGATATATATTTAACAATACCAAAGGGTAAAAAATATTTTGCTTGGTTTAAAACCCATAAAAGACAAAATATATGTTATTTATTAGAAATTGATAGAAAATATAATTCAATAGAAAATATTAGTATAAATATTTGTTCATTTGATAAGTTTTTATGTAGTGGTAAAGGAACTATTTTATACGGAACAATATTTTCAATCAATAAAAAAAATTTTTTTAACATTGAAAACATTTATTATTCAAAAGGTAATTCATTAATATATTATTCTCAATATAAAAAGTTCAAAGAAATAGGAAATATAATGAATAATTATATCAAACAGACACCATATTTGAAAAATTGTATAATTTTCGGAACACCTATTATAGAAACAAATTATTATAATTTAAAAAATAAAATAGAAAAGTTACCTTATGATTTATATTGTATCCAATATAGATTATTATATAAAGATAAACCTTTTTTGAATGAATTTATAAAAATAGATAAAACTATTCATAAGGTATTTTTAATAAAACCAACAATTATTAATGATATCTATGAATTGTATTATAAACATGGAGAGAAAGTAGAAAAATATTGTAATGCTTGTATTCCAGATTATAAAACTAGTGTTATGATGAATTCTTTATTTAGGACAATCAAAGAAAATACTAATTTAGATTTATTAGAAGAGAGTGATGATGAAGAAGAATTTGAAAATATTAATCTTGACAAATTTGTTGATTTAGAAAAAGAATTTAAAATGAAATGCGTTTTTATGAAAAAGTTTAGTTCATGGAAACCAATTGAAATATCAAATGATAAAATCTCTCCACGAAGAGAAATTATTTGTTATAAAAAAAAATAACGCGTAAATATATATAATGGAATTAGTTAATAAATTTAATGATCAATTTATTGCTCCTAGAGTAGGTAACAAACAAGGTGTAACTTGTGGTGGACAATCAGGTGGAGGATTTGGAGCAACAGCAGAATCTTTAGCTGCTTCTGCCAATAATGGATTAGGGAAAGGACATCCATCTCCTGTTAAATATACACAATGTGACAAACAAACCGGGGGCGGTCACAATTATGATGCTGATGCGGTAGGATTTAGTTATGGTTATACTAAAGAAGGAGCAGGAATAGCTAGTGAATTAAAAGGAAGTTATGCTCCAATTAGTGTCAATAAAAAAACAAATATGTGCGGAGGCAAACGTAAACGTAAAAGAAAAACTCGTAAAAGAAGAAAATCAAAGAAAAAACGCCGTAGAAAAAATAAAACAAGAAAATCCCGAAAAAGGAGAAGAAAAAGAAAAACTAAAAGAAGAAGAAAATATAGACGCAAACGTGGCGGCAGTTGCAGTAGATTTAGAAAAAGAACAAGAAAAATTAGAGGAGGGGCTTATTCACAATATATGAGCAATGTTCCTGATACTCCAAGTTATTCTTCTCCAAACCCATCCAGTTCACCTTGGGCAACTGGTCCTGGTAGTTTCAAAAGAGAAATGAATTGTAATGATAATTATAATCATTATAAAAAATAAATTTTTTTTAGATAATTATTATTTGAATACTTATCTAATCACCAATAAGACATACGCCTTGAAGTAATTTGTCTTCGTTCTTTTTAGAACTCTTGAAAGCCTTCTTAATATTATTTACTGGATCATAAATAACATCCCAATTATCATTTTGATAGCCTGACATATTAGTCTGAACAACCTTAAATTTAGATTTCTTATAAAACGTTCTTCTTTTTGCGAAATGTCTTTGGAATAAAACATGAGAATCTACTATATCCACAACAACTGCTTGTTTGTGTTTTTTTCTTAAAATTCTTCCAACTGACTGTGTAACATCAACTTTAGGTGTTGCCATTATTAATGTTGTTAATGTTTTAATATCAAGTCCTTCTTCGGCCATCGCATATGTTGCTATAATTACTTTTTTACCTTCACTAATTTTCAAATCTTTCTCCTTCATTCCCCCAACATAATATCCTACTGTAGCTATAGTTCTATGTCTTATAGCATCATGTAAATATTGTAATAATTTTTTTTGATGTCCTAATATCATTATTTGTTGCTCTTTATTTTCTTTTAATTGCTTTGTTAAAACCTTTAATATAAACTCACTGCGTCTATTAAATTCACATATCTTTTTAATCATTCCAGTATAATTTACTTGACCTCTAAAATTCAATTCTACTTTATTAAAATCTTCATCATTTGTTTCATAATTTATAACTTTTACCAATACATTATCTTCACCTTTTCTTTCTAATTTACATACAACATCGCCTAAAAACCACTTAATTACCTTTGTTAAACCGTCCTTTCTTTTTATAGTAGCAGACAAACCAAGTGAATATTTTGTAACTACTTTATAAAATGCTCTACTAAATACTTCCGCACCTAAATGATGTACCTCATCTACAACCATAAAACCATATTCCTTAAACATATCTTTTGGATAATCCTTCATACTTAAACTTTGTAACATACAAATTACTATATCCTTATCCTCTGTATCTATTGTTTTTGCTTGAATCCTACCTACTTTCGCATCAGGTAAGAATTGTTCTATTCTTTCAATCCATTGGCGTAATAAGAACTCTTTATGAACAATAATTATTGTTTTAAGACCAATCCTTGATATAATATTTAAAGCTAAACAAGTTTTACCAAATCCTGTATGTAATGCCAATAAACCACTATATTTATTTTTTATATGTTTCATATATTTTTCTACAACTGGTTTTTGTTTAGGTCTCAACTCCCCTTTAAATTTTAAATTTATAGACTTACCATCTTCTAATATCATATCATCTGGTTCTCCATACACTTCCATACCATAAAATCTTGGAACATATAATTTACTCTTTGATTCTCTATATACAGGAAAAGGTTGTGGTTTTATTAATGAACTTTTAGGAACAAAAGGTTTAACATTTAGCTCCTTTCTTAACATTTGTTGTTCTTCAACACTTATATTTTCTTTATATATTGAATATCCTTTATAACCAATGTAAGTTGCAATATCCTCTTCTTCCATATAATATAATTAATCTTACATATTTAGATAGTTTTTTTTCAATTTTACGCATAATAAAAAATATATTATTATGATATATGGAAAAGTTTTTAAAATCACTCATGAAAGACAAACACCATCTCGTTTTAACTGCGTTATTAAGTATTTTTATATTATTTGATATTAAAGTCCCTCTTGTTCTTGCTGAATTAGTAGATAATCCTATTGGTAAAATTATTACTGCTGTATCAGCATTATGTTTATTATCTGTTAATGCTTTGGCAGGAGTTGTTGGATTAGTTGCTGCCTATGTATTGATTCAAAGAGCAGGTGATGCTACTGGAACAACAGCAGAAAAAATTTATGTTCCTGATGAAAAGAAAAAATCTTCTCAACTTTCAGCAATGAATCAATTTCCAATTACTGTAGAAGAAGAAGTTATTAGTAAAATGCTCCCAACCACAAATGTTATTGACATTACTGCCCCTGAATTTAAACCTGTTTTAGATGATAATCATGAAGCAGAAAGTTGTAATTAAATATATTTATTAATAATTATATTTAATTTATCAATCTCAACTATCTGTTGCTGCTGCTCCTGCTAATGCTGCTGCTTTTGCTGCTTTTTTTCTACTAAAAAAAGAAAAAGCATAACCAAACAAAGCCATCAAACCCATTACACCTAAAAATGCTATAATTAACCAAATATATGGACTAGCAGTAACTAAGGCTGAAACAGCACCCTTTTTAGCATCATCCGTTCCTTTATTTCCTACCCAAGGCAATGAGGCTGCTTCTGTTGGTCCAATATCGCTACCGTCCGGATAAGTTATTGGGGTACATGTCAAATTATCACCTTTTATATCTGGGTCTGGACCAGAACCAGAAGGACCATTTAATGTTCCTTGTTTATTGAATGTCAAATTTTTAGGTGTCTGTAAATTATAAGAAGCTTTACCAATTAAACTTTTTAATGTTCTTAATTCTCTTGTTTTCATATTAATTGCACCATTATTTTTATGAAATAAAAGTATTACATTGTTACTATCACAATTCCAATCAAATGTTCCATTTTGAAATACTGTAAATGGCGCCTGAGGAATTATATCATTCAATGTAAAATTATTAACACGAACAGAAGTACTACTACCACCACCTCTAGTAGGGCTAAAAGGTATTACTTTTTTAAACCAATTCGCAGAAGCACTATTCATTTCATTACTATTAATTGGAATACAAACATATAAATATTTACCTCCTCCTTTATGTGTTATTATTATTTCAGCATCTGCTGATTGACCATTAAATTTATTTAAAGAAGGGGAATATAGTCTAACATTATCTACTGTCAAAGTTCCTATCAAATCAGATTTTATAGTATTATTTCCATCAAAACAAGCTATGTCTAAATATGTTGAATTATTTGTTACTGAACAAGATGCTGTATCATAATCATATGTAAATCCACACATTGATGAACAAGGTTGGCTTACTGGTAATGTTAAATCAATTGGGGCATTTCCTGTTGGACACGACATATTTATATTATCTTTATAATAAAAAAATCTGTTTTTATTTATATAAATGTTATTAACTAAAAAGAAATTATATAAAATTAGAAATTCTAAAAGACAGACACAGAGAAAAATGAAAAAAGGAGGCAGAAAAAGACGAAGAAAATATAGACGGAGAAGAAGTTTTAGAAGAAGAAGAAAACCTTTAAATTTAAGAAAAAGAAGTCTAAAAAACATACAAAAAGGTGGAGGCAAAACTAAATTTTTTAGTGTAATCCCATTAACAGACGGAGAAAAAAAATATACAACAACTCGTGGAACATATGATACTATTACATCAAATATACTGGTTAAAGTTGAAATTGAAGCAAGTAAAGACTTTCAAACCGTAGTAGATATATTAAAATCTATTATAACTCTCAGGAGCCCACTCCTTAGTCAAAGAGCTTTATTACGTCAATCATTAGCTAATCTCTTCTTTGACGATGATGGAGAACTACAGAGGAAAATAGATGCTAAAAATGCTGAATTAAATGGAGAAGGTGGCCTAAGGTCGCGATATCGCGAAATATTAGGACATGTGGAAGAGGCTGGTGGATTTATGACTGGAGAAGAGCGAGAACAAGCTCTAGGTACTCTAAAAAGAAAATTAGACAAAGAAGAGAAAAAAATACATAAATGGTCTCAACAAATTAACATGGTTGCTAATTTCCATGCTTGGGTTGATGAATTTGCTATACTTTTTGAAACAAACAGACAAATTTGGATTAATTTAGCAAGAGAGCAAAAAACGTTACCCTCCAAATTAGAAAGTATATATTTACATTGGAAAAACCCAACACAGAGAAAAATAGAACTTCTTCAAAAACAAGAAGAAGAAATGGAAACATTTCCTCGTCTATACACAGATATTAGAAAACTTGTTTCTTGGGAAGAGTGGAATAGTGGTGTATATAAAAAGGAACTAAAATTACGCCATGCAAAACAAATTAAACATCTTGATGAAAAAATAAAAATGGAAAAACAAATATTAACCAGAGCATTACAAAGCCGCATTGATTTAGAAAAAATCAAACCATTTTCTTGTTGTACAACTCCTGAGGACGAAGAAGGTAAAGAAGAACATCTAGACGATTTTATTACTATTACAATAACTCCTTTAGTATTAACAGGGTTAGAATCTTCAATGCAAAACTTTTCAGAAAAAATGATACAATTCACAAAAGAAGAAAGTGACGCTTGGATGAGTTGGGGGAGAGATAAAGCAATAAAAAAATGGAAGGCACTAGAAGAAAAGTTTGATATTCCTACTGATTTACCAATATCTGTAGTTGAACCTGATTCATATATATCACCGCTTGCCTTCTTTGTTATGAGTTTAGATTGTGGTGATAATATTGATAGAAAAAAAACTTTGCCGCAATTACAAGAAAATATGCTTGTAAATCCTGAAACAGCTTCTAAATTAAAACAAAAAAGACTAAAAGTTAGTAACGCTCCACCTCAGGAATTGAGCGACCGTGCAGGTACTAAAAGACACGACGACGACCACGCAGAACTAAGGGACATATCCCCTGTTATGTTAGGGTCAGAAATTCACCGGTTAGATTTTTGGGATTTTGTAAAATTGTGTTTGAATGAAACTGACAAACAAAATTTACTCAATACTTATCATTCGAGACATCGCCCCTCTTTTCAAGAAATTTTTCCTGTTAACCGTGATATATTAGACAGTTTGGGAGATTTAACAGAGTCGTTTGAGCTCTCCTTTTCTGTTATTAATAAAGATGATAAACAAATTATTGAACCAATAATAGAACATCTTGGTGAGTACCAAGATGATTCTATTGTGAGTAATCCAACAAATACAGTAATGAGATATATTTTTAACAAAGAAAATAGCCCACATTATGGAATAGAAGATATGCTTTTCCGTCTATTAGGTATTGATGATACTAGACCTGTTTATATTAAACAAATAGAATTTAAATTAGAACCACAACACCTTCGTCGTGATACCCTCCTATACACCAACATAACAGGTGTAAACAGAATAAAATTATTAGGTCCTGTATCGATGCCAGTACCAGAAACAATGGACGATGATGAATTTGCTCGGGCTATACCAGATTTAACAGACACCAATATACTTCCTAGACCTATTGAAGAAGGTGATATGACTCGTGTTAAAGATAACTACATACATAGTAGAGAACTAGAAATAGCACAAGAAAAAACAGAAAAAAAGACAATGGATATAGGCAGAGGTTCATGGGCAACTAACCAAGTTGAAGCACAAAGCAGAAGCGGTTATATGTATAAAGATTATGGTATTCAAGATGAACAAAAAATAATTATTGCTTTAAAATCTGTCTCAAAACAAAATGCTGAATATGAAGTATTCACATATTCCATACCTGAAGGTGCTATAAAAGGTTATAATGCCATGGAAAATCCCTTTTTAACATTAGATACAAAATTCATTAGAAGAATGAAATCATCTGTATTAAGTAGCAAAGAAAATAAATCTCATTTGAAATATTTACGTAGAATGGTTATTGTACCTGGAAAAGATGATTTACTAAGAGAACAATTAGAAATAAAAACAATCAAATTTAGTGAAAATAATATAAGAAATACATTACTAGCAAAAACGAAACAAATAGCAGATGAAAAAGATGAAGACGAAGAAGGTATCACGGTGATGAATTTACTTGATACAGTCCCTACACTATTTTGGAGTAGTCCTGAATTGGCTTTTCAATTCCCTATTTTATCAGATGAAAGTAAAGATGATAGTGAAATACCATTTTCAGGGTTTTATAAAGGTGTCATATGTATGACACACTCAACTATTCCAAATGAACTTATGAGAGAAGTTTTTAATAATATAAACATTTCAGCAGAGCGCAGGCGCAATGTTAAGGAAGTAGATAAAGGTCTTTTTCAATATAAGGACACGGACGGTAACGTAATAGAAATGAGTGAAGATGCACGAAATAAGTTAGAAGATTATCAAAAGGTAAAACCAACGAAAGATAATGTCATAGAATTAGTCGAGCGTGAAGCAAAAGTCATTAGGAAAAGAGCTGAAGTCCTTAAAGCAGAAGGATCAGTGGATGAAGCTCAAGAATTAGAAAGTCAAGCCGAAGAAATGGTGAAAGTTGAAAACATGAAAGAAAGATATATAAAAGAACAAAAGAAATGGATAAAAGGTAAGCGAGCATTGGAATTGCAAATACGTGAAACAGCCCCTGATTTGTTAGAAAGAATGTTAGAAGAAATATGTCCATATCATCCAGAGGGGCATCAAGAATGTCTTACAGCAAGAGAAGAATATGAATCAGGACAAATTAGTCATGATGAATATTTTGGTATGATACGAATATTATTAAATGATGTTCTTGAAAATGGTACTATTAATGCTGAAGAATATAATAAATATATCGAAGATTTAGCCCGATTAGAAATACGTTATAAAATGAAGAAGCAACAACTTGATGTAAGTGAAATTGACTATATAAAAAGAAGTGAACAACAATTAAACAGATTAGAAGAACAAAGAAGAGGTATAGAGGGAAAAATTAAAAAAGAAACAGAGAAAAAAGATAAAGCTATAATGGAAGTAGAAATACAATTAGAAAAAGCCCAAAAACAAGCAGTTATGGATAACAGAGTACGAAATGAACAAATAGATACTTTAATTGAGAAGAAACGCCAAGAACTTGAAGAAAAAATGAATGAGAGAGATGATGCTGTATCCGATGGTCAAGATGATGCAATTATTACTGAGATGTCAGAATATATAGAAACACTAGAAAATGATATACAAGCTTTGGAAACAGAAAAAACGGAATCAGAAAAACAATTAAATGAGGCTTTAGGTGAATTAGAATCAAAATCACGAGAGGATACTGGTAAAATTACACAGGAATACAATCAAAATAAAAAGGTTAAAAAGGCAATTCAAGAAATAAAACAAATAAGAAGAGCAGAAGCTGATATGTTAAGAGTTGAAGAACGTCCCAAAGAAACTGTTGCTGCTGCAGCTGAAACGGTTGACGAAGATGATGATTTGAATGATGAATTAGAAAGTTTGCCTGCTTGGGACGATGCTGAAGACGAGGAACTCGCAGGAGTGCTTGAAGCAGCAAGGAGGCGTGGTGATGATCCGCCACCACCATATTCAGCGCGCAAAGATGATACAAGCAGGGAAAAGCGAAAAATAGAAGGGACAAAAACAACAGACGATGTTTATACTGGTGAAGATGATACTGATGAGGCAGAAATAGATGCAACCAAGGAAGAAGAACTCGAAGACGGCAAAAGAAGAAAAACAGATGGATTACCTGCCGGTTCTAAAAGAATTAGCCGCCCTTGGTATAATAAGATACCTAGTATGACACACGAATGGTATTTCTTAAGACCATCTCAAGATGATATGACCGGTCAAATTGATTTAAGAAGTGCTGTTGATATGGATATAAATACATCTTCTTGGTTAGCCGGACTTGGACAACCGATAGATTCTTTACTACCTGAGGATGATGTGTCAGGCAAAGAAGAAGAGTTCATAGAACGTGATGGTGCTCGTGCTCGTGTTAGTGGTAGTGTTCGTGGTAGAGGTGGTAAGGTTAGTGAAGAAGATGGTGGTAGAAGCGATGATAGTGCTCGTGGTACTAGTAGTAGTAGTACAGCTGAAGTTGTTAATGTGGAGGACGGAGACGAAATTCAGCCGGACATCCTTGAGGCTCAAGTAGTGGAAAACCCCCTTGATGATGAGTCTAAACAACAAATAGAAGATTGGAACCAATCCAATTGCCGGTCTAAAATCGAACATGAGACAAAGGGTATAGGACTTGTGTATAATGAAGCGGGAACACTTTACACTCAAATTGATAATTTTGCAAAAGAAATTAAACAAGGTTCCAGGCTGGGAAGTTTCCAACAAATAAGTGAATTTGAAAATGTGTTTCGCGAAATAGTAAAAACCCGGGACATTATTAATATCACACATGACGTTGTAATGGGGAATTGGCATGATGCGTATCAAATTGCCTTTACTAAGATTGAAAATGCTATGAATGCGGGCGAACTCCTTCCATTTGACTGGAAAAGCTGGTGTCAAAACCTTAAACAAGAATTAGAAAGAAAAAACGGGGCAATCGCACAAGAATTAACAAAACTTAATCAACTTTTCGCGACTCTTCAAGAAATAGCTGCTAAAATGAAAACTCCATAAATACAAATAAATAATAATATGTTAATTATTATTTATACATCAAGACTTCTACCTACTAATAATTTAATACCCTTTCCTTTTTGTTTAATATAATCTTCAGTTTTATCCTTAAAATCAATAAGTGTTAATATTATACTATCAACTTTGGCAATCATTTCCTTTGTATCTGGATAAGTTTTTTTTAAAGAATATAATCCTTCTAATATAGCATCAATAAATTCTCTAACATCTTTTGCCATCTTAGCATATTGACAAAATGGGTCAACTTCTAAATTTTTCAATAAATCATCCAAAAATTTCATAAAATCACTAAAATCATTTTCTAAGTAATCAACGGTTTTCAATCTTCCTTCTCCATAATACCATCTAGAAAATTGTATGCCCATGTAATGAGATACTTTATAATATTCAGGTTTTCCTTCACTATTGATTTGTTTTCCCAATTTTTCTCCTTCTTTTAAATTCTTAAATATTTCTAAATTAATCTTATTTTTTTCAAAATTATCTTTCAATCTTGTAGGTGTAAGAATTAATGGTTGTGTTTGCGGTTGTAAAGAGCCGGCAATAGCGGAAATCATTATACTATATATAACTATAAAAATAATTTTTAATTCATTTACAAAAATGGTATATATCTTGGTTGAGAATTTTCATATATAGTCACCTTAAAGGCATCATTATATCCTTCTACATAAACAGTATCTCCTGACATAAGTTCGTCACAACCGTATTCGCTAGTACAGCTTCTTCCATTATGACTCATGGGTAATTTTATTGAATTACTTTTATCATTCATAGTATAATATTGCCATTTACTTCTATTACTATACAAGGGTCTTCCCATTACTCCCAATATTACTTCTTCTCCTTGAACCTGGACATTTCTAGTTAATATACCAACTTGTCTATAAGAGGTATCAAATCCGCGCGTATTAATATTAATTGGAATTCCTCTAGGGTCGCCACTATTACTTGGAAAGAAATTACCATTTTTTAATGGTGGTGCAAAAGGATTCATAAATATATTTCTAGGATTTGTTGAATAAAATGAATTAAATTTTGGAATCGCTGGAATTGGGATATTTATAAATTTATTAGTATTATCGGTATTTTTTGTTTCCAGTTTATACCAAATAAATCCTGCTAAACATAATACAAAAATTAAAAATATAATAGTTATATTTTCAATACAAATTACTCCTGGTGGGCATTTTTTTGCCATTATATATATATTACACCAGTTAAATTATTTATTAAATCTTTTTAATATACCGGTCATTTGTTCCAAATTAGGTAAATTTAATCCTGATAATGTTTCTTTTGCACTATTTAATGCTGGAGTCATAGAATTTAATGTGGACATTAATTCTTTTTGTTGATTTACTAATTGTTTTGTTTCTTTTGCCATACTTTTCATAGCACCATCTCCAAGAAGTTGGTTCATACTATTATACGCATCTTCCATTTTAGCAGCGACATTAGTATCTTCTTCGTCTTCTCCATTTACTTTGGATGGACTAGAAGATGGAACATTGTTTGTAAATTTACTTTTTGGTGGTCCACAAATTCCATCATTGCAACCGCCACTAGCACATTCTACGGGAGCTTTACATGACTCTCCATCATCTTTTGGTTTTACTTCTCCTTCTTTTTCTTTTTCCTTTTCGTCAACCGGATTTTCTTGTTCTTTTGGTTTTTCTTCAACTGGTTTTTCTTCAACTGGTTTTTCGTTTGGGTTTATAGCAATTCTCTCTTCTTTCTTTTTATTATTCGTATTATTTGATCGCAGATTTTGACCACTAGATATATTTCGCGGTAAAATAGTTGAAGAACCTGACACCGTTTTTCTCTTAAGGTTTTGGGTTTTTGTATTAGTTTTAGTTCTATTAATAATACTCTGTCCAGTTGGTGGCGTATATCGTTTTCTACTTGATAAATTTTTTTGTGAAATTGTTGTTCTTTTTCCTTCCTTAAACCCTTCTTTTACTTTATTGTTCATAGATACAACACTAGATACTAATATACTAATTAATATATTAAGACTCCAGTTTTTACTAAAATATCTAGATAGAAGCAACATTACTACAAATAACGCCATTGAATTATAATCTTCTAAAGCAACATATCCTAATACATTCATTATTCCAAGAAATGATAAAATATACAAAACATATTTATTTTTTAAGAAAGTTGGTACTTTCATTTATATATATATGTTTTTAAAATTTTAAAATTATTTTCTCTTTTTCATTTGGATTTTGGGAGGAGGTCCTGCTTGTAATTTATTTAATATATCCGACATTCCTTCCATATCTTTAAGATTTAATCCTTCCAATGTTTCTTTTGCACTTGTTAGCATAGGAGCCATTGAATTTAATGTGCCCATAAGGTCTTTTTGTTGTGAAACCAATTTTTTTGTTTCATTTGTTATACTTTTCATACCATCTTTACCTAACATATTCTGTAAATTATTGTAAGCCTGTTCCATAGTTGCCGCATAATCAATTCTATCCCCTATTGATTCATCCGTTTCTCCTTTAATTGAAGCAGGTGAAGAGGATGGAACATTATTTTTAAATCCGTCTTTCAAGGGTTTACATACACCTTCAACACATTCTTCTTTACCTTTTACACATTCTGGGTCACATTTCAAATCTTCATCATCTTCTTCAGCGTCTCCATTAACTGGGTGTGAATGATGTGAATGGTCTTCGCCGCCTTCTTCAGTAGCTTCTTGAGCAGCTTTTAATGCTGCCGCTGCTGCTGCCTTAGCTTTATCAGCCTTTGATTTTGTTTCTTCCTTTTCATGACCTTCTTGAAAACCTTCTTGAAATTTATTCATAGAAACAAAACTAGTTACTACAATGGCAATTAATAGATTAACTGCCATGTTTTTGCTAAAATAACTAGATAAAAGACCTAACACAACAAATACGGCTAAAGAATTGTAATCTTCAAGGGAAATATATCCTAAAACATTAATAATCCCTATAACTAGCAAGACATAAAGGACATATTTATTTTTCAATATACCTGGAACTTTCATTTTATATATTAATTATATATAAAATATTAATAATAATAATTAGAAAATGTTACCGAAGCCAGCCCCTGTTGAACCATCGGTGGGAGGGGTATTTGTATCATTTGGATCAGGTTTTGAATCATTTGGATCAGGTGTTGAATCATTTGGATCAGGTGTTGGAACCATATTACTTTTTTCTTGGCATTTACCTTCTACAAACTCGCACATATCTGCAAGTTTAGCACACGCCTCTGCTGTTTTATGGTCGCCACACTGCTCTGATTGTTGTCCTGCTTTATCTATTTTGGCTTTGGCATCTGCCATATTTTGTTCAGGTTCTTTTAAAGCTTCTTCAAATCCTTCCTTAACACGTCCACATCCAAATACAAAGTTAGCAACGAAAAGTGCGGCTAAAATTGCGCAACTTTTGTCCTTACAGTAACAGTGAGCACTGTAACCAGCAAGAACGAACAAAGCCAAACATTCCCAAGCTTTTACAGTTAAATATCCAATAACATTCAATGCTGCGAGAGCCATTAAAGCGTAGCAAACATACTTGTTTTTAAGAATTCCGGGTACTTTCATTATAATAATTAATCACAAAAAAAAATTATATTTATTAATAGTTTTAAATATAATTCCTAAATAACACTTTATCTTTTTCTTTTTCCTCTTCTTCTAGTTCCTTTCTTTTTTCTTTTTTTTCTTTTGTTCTTTTTCTTTTTTGTATGTTTTTTCTTTTTATTTTCCTTGGTATATAAAGTTCTCATTGGAGACCCCTTTTCAGGTGTCCTCCAACCAGCGCGTTTCTTACGGGTTCTACGTCTTCTACCGCCCTCATGCGAAGCAGCAGAAGTCCAAGCCCGATTTCTCGCGTCAAGCAAATCATCCCTAGCCACTTGTCGGTCCATCTCACTTTTTAATCTAGCAGCCAAAACATCTCCGCGAGAATAACCAAGAGCCTTCAAAACGTGTGCACAACGAGGCGATGTATATAAATGTTGGTCAGCATATCTTGCTAATTTTTTAGCAGCAGCCTCACGTGTTGAACCACGTGCCCATGAAATCATTTTTTCTATTATATGCTCTCTTAAATCAATTCCCAATCGTGCATGAGGATGGCCAGAACAATTAAACGGAGTACCAAAATCTTCACCGCTTTGTCGCCGCTGCGGTTCTCCTCTGCCTGTCCTACCAACACTTTCTGGTGTATCCGTACCTCCTGACCCACTAAACGCACTTGGTTCACACCTTTTCTGTGGTGGTTCCCAGCTAGACTTATTGGTAGATGCGCAATGATAAAATGTTCGTCCTGATCGTGGGTCTTTCTGCTCCGTCCAACCCATTAGGTCAATAGGTGCGGATGTAGATGATGATGTTGTACTGACATTGCCGCCACCTCCACCACCGTCGCCATCTTCTTCACTAACCTTACCACCACTACCACTCTCCATCTTTGTTTTAAGAGTTTCACCTTCTTCACATAATCTTTTTATTTCTTCAACTAATGTTGTCAATTCTCTTCTAAATCCATCTCTATCCACTCTATGATTACCCATAAGGGCAACTAATCCTTCCAATTCAGTTTTTATTAAATTTAAATTTGGTGCACTGTGTATTTTTTCTTGTAATTGTTGTAAAGCTTGTTGTGATTCAGTGCCATTACTTTCTAATTGAGCAATAAGATCTAATAGTATATCTAAACAAGCCTTTAACTTTTTATTAATTTTTTCTAATTCCTTAATATATATATTTGTAATTCTTCTATCTCCTTGAGCAGTTGATGCTGCTTGTGCTAATGTATCGAATAAACCCTTTATAGCACCCATTGCTGTTTTTGTTGTATCATCATCCTTGGCTTCAATAAGTTTTCCCCATTCATTAGCATCTGCTTGCTTTAATTCATAAGCTTCATCAGCAAAGTTTGTTTGTGGAAGACTTCCAGGCATAAGATTCCATTGATCATCTGTATATTCAGTCATAATATATATATAATATCATACATTAAATTTCATCTATCGTTGTTTTAACTTGCTGAGTCATATTAGATATATCACCTTGTATTGCCTTCAGTTTTTTGATTAATATTTGCTGTTCATGTTTTGCTTCTGCCACCATTTTATTTGTCAAATTAGCATCCAACAAACTTTTTTCTAAATAATGTAATAATCTTAATATTTGTATTTCTTGGTCTTTTTTTAAATTAACGATAGTATTGTGACATTCTTTTTTTTCTTCATACAATTCTCTTAAATTGTCATTATCGTTTTTTAATTTGTATAAATCCGCTACGCCAACACCAGAAATTTGTTCATTCATTTTTATTTGACTTGCTATTTGCTTTAAAATCATATCTTTTTTGAAAACATCCATACTATTTATATATATATTGAACTATTATTTTTTTTATCTATCTACTGCGTTACAGTGTAGATTTGTGCGTTATTTTTTGAATAGCAAAGCATTATGTAGTCATATTAAAATAATATTATTTAAAATAATTTAAATCTAACCCGA
>Ga0315331_10000799_pt1 | contig 22611 bp, 24 predicted proteins | sample M160m34915metaG_FD_203456 | JGI IMG/M metagenome (GOLD analysis project Ga0315331, IMG submission 203456) | Ammonia-oxidizing marine archaeal communities from Monterey Bay, California, United States - M1 60m 34915 | ecosystem: Environmental > Aquatic > Marine > Intertidal zone | place: USA...
TAATCTCAGTGCGGGTGCCCAAAGTTTGTGAGCCTTTTTCCCGCAGGGAAACATTGATATCGCAACGCATAGAGCCCTCTGACATGTTGCCATCGGAGATCCCCAAATAAGTCACCAGTGAGTGCAGAGCTTTTAGATAGGCGACTGCCTGCTCCGCGGATCGAAAGTCAGGCTCGGTCACGATTTCTAGCAGGGGTGTCCCGGCGCGGTTTAGGTCGATCCCGGTTTCCTGCTGGAACACGTCATGGACCGATTTTCCCGCATCCTCCTCGAGATGAGCGCGAGTGATGCGAATGGGAAAAAGCGTGCCATCTTCGAGAGGAACTTCAAACATCCCCTCGCAGACGATAGGGGAAAAGAACTGGCTCACCTGGTAGCCCTTGGGCAAATCAGGATAAAAATAATTCTTGCGGTCAAAAACCGACCGATCACCGATACGAGCGCCGATACCCAGCCCAAATTTCACCGCATAGCGAACCGCTTGCTCGTTCAGCACCGGGAGCATGCCCGGCATACCTAAATCGACTGCATCGGCTTGTTCATTGGGTGCGGCCCCAAACTGGGCTGAGGAACCGGAGAAGATCTTGGACTGTGTCGCCAGCTGCAGGTGCACCTCTAGCCCCATAACGATTTCCCAATTCATGACGCGATGGTCTCGAGATTAGGGCGCGCAGAGTGCCAATCGGTATCGATCTGGAGTCGATGTGCCGCGTTGAGAATGGTTTGTTCGTCGAAGGGTTTGCCAATGAGCTGCAGGCCAACCGGCATTCCGTTGATCAGACCTGCTGGTGTGGAGAGACCTGGCAAACCTGCCAGATTAACCGCCAGCGTATAAATATCCTCCATGTACATAGCGATCGGGTCCTGCTGTTTCGCGCCAAATGGAAACGCCACGCCCGGTGCCGAGGGGCCCGCAATGACATCGACCTGTTCGAAGGCGCGCCGGAAGTCCTCTGTAATAACCCGCCGCACCTGCTGCGCCTTGTTGAAATACGCGTCGTAGAAACCTGCCGAGAGTGCGTAGGTCCCCACTAATATCCGCCTTTGTACCTCCTCACCGAAACCCTCGCTTCGCGACCGCTGATACAGATCCTCCAGATCCGAGGGCTGCTCGCATCGATAACCGAAGCGAACACCGTCGTAGCGGGCCAGATTGGCGGAGGCTTCTGCCGGTGCAATGACGTAATACGTGGCGATGGCGTAATGGCTGTGCGGCAAATCGATGTCAATCAAGGAGGCGCCCGCTTTTTCCAGCTCCGACAGCGCAGCCATGACCCGAGCGCGCACGTCAGTATTCAGATCATCGTTAAAATATTCGCGAGGCAGTCCGATCCGCAGTCCCTGAAGATTTGGATTGAGCGCGCTATGGAAGTCAGGCACGGGCAGGTTTGCAGACGTGGAATCGCCATCGTCCATCCCTGCCATTGCGGTCAGCGCAAGGGCACAGTCTTCGGCGGTGCGAGCCATGGGCCCAGCCTGATCCAGCGAAGAGGCAAAAGCGATAATCCCCAGCCTGGAAACCCTGCCATATGTGGGCTTGAGCCCGGTGACGCCGCAGAGAGACGCGGGTTGTCGGATCGAGCCGCCGGTATCTGTTCCCGTCACCAGAGGCGCCATTCCGGTGGCAAGGGCTGCGGCTGACCCGCCGGAGCTACCGCCCGGCACGCAACTCAGATCCCAAGGGTTTTTCACTGTGCCAAAAAAACTGGTTTCGTTGGATGATCCCATCGCGAACTCATCCATATTGCATTTGCCGAGCATGACAACGCCTTCCGCCTTCATTTTCGATACCACCGTGGCATCGTAGGCAGGAACGAACTGCTCCAACATGCGCGAGCCGCAGGTCGTGCGCACTCCACGAGTACAAAAAATATCCTTGTGTAGCAGCGGTATGCCCGTCAGAGACTTCGACTCGCCTTTGGCGAGCGCGCTATCGGCCGCACGTGCGCTTTCCAGGGCTTGCTCTGGACAGACTGTAATGACCGCATTGAGCGCTTCGTTAGTCTCATCAATCTGCTTCAGACAGGCCTGGGTGAGCTCCTCACTGGACACTGCGCGATCCTTCAGGAGCTGCCTCAGGTGGCTTACGGAGGCATGGAGCAGCGTGCTATCAGTCATCAATCAATGACCTTCGGTACCAAGAAATAGCCCTGTTCCTGCAATGGGGCAGAGGCCATCAGCGCTTCGCGCTCGTTGCTGCGGGTCACAGCATCGGGGCGAAGCCTTTGCTCCATGTCGTGGGGATTCGACATCGGCACGACATCCTGCGTGTCGATCGTGTTGAGCTCATCGACGAGGTCCAATACACGAGCAAAACGCTCGGTAACCTCGGGCAGATCAGATTCCGATATGGTCAGGCGCGCGAGGAGGGCGACCTTTTCGACATCTTGGGGTGACACGGACATAGGGCGTATTCTCGTCGAAGGGCGCGAAAACTAACACACTTGTGGCTTGCCCAAAAACCCCCGCGTTGCTACATTCGATCGGCATTTGGCGTTACGGGCGATGGATTTGGGCGGCATGACGCTCAGCGACACAGCACGTCAGATGATCACTTCACAATCAGGGAATGATAATGCTTAAGCGCCTCAGAGGGATGTTTTCCACCGATTTGTCGATTGACCTAGGGACTGCCAATACGCTGATCTACGTCAAGGAGCGCGGCATTATTCTCGATGAGCCCTCTGTGGTGGCGATCCGTATTCATAATGGGCAGAAATCCATTGAGGCGGTAGGCAAAGAGGCAAAGCGGATGCTGGGACGCACACCGGGAAACATTCAGGCCATACGTCCTTTGAAAGATGGCGTGATCGCCGACTTTCAGGTAACAGAGAAAATGTTGCAGCACTTCATAGCAAAAGTGCACGAGTCGAAATTTATTCGCCCCAGCCCTAGGGTACTTATTTGTGTGCCGTGTATGTCGACTCAGGTCGAGAGGCGGGCGATCCGGGAGTCGGCGCTCAGTGCTGGCGCTCGCGAAGTCAAATTGATTGAAGAGCCCATGGCGGCAGCCATTGGCGCGGGACTGCAGGTCGATGAGGCGACGGGATGTATGGTCGTCGATATTGGCGGAGGCACCACCGAAATCGCGATCATTTCTCTGAACGGCGTGGTCTACCGAGACTCGATTCGGATTGGCGGCGACCGGTTTGACGAGGCCATTATTTCTTATGTTCGACGCAAGTATGGCAGTTTAATCGGCGACTCTACTGCCGAGCGAATCAAGCAGGAAGTGGGCTGCGCATTCAAATCTGATGAGCTCAGGGAAATTGATGTTCGCGGGCGCCATTTGGCCGAGGGTGTTCCGCGCAGCTTTACGCTGACCAACGACGAAATTACGGGTGCTCTGGAGGAGCCGCTCGAGGCAATGATGCGCTCTGTGAAGCTGGCGCTTGAGCAATCGCCGCCCGAATTGGCTGCGGATATCGCCGAGAACGGCATCGTGCTAACCGGGGGAGGCGCGTTGCTGACTGATCTCGATAAACGAATCTCCAATGTGACCGGACTGCCAGTCGTTGTTGCAGAAGATCCTTTAACTTGTGTTGCGCGCGGTGGCGGTAAGGCGCTGGAGTTAATGGATCGCCACGTGCTGGATCTGCTGTCAACGGAATAACTCCCGAGCCACTGGAGTAGCGTTATCAAACCGCTTTTCCTGAAACAAAATCCGATTAGCGCAAGATTTATTGTGCTGACGTTTTTGTGTCTGCTGAGCCTGTTTTTTCTCCGCGATCATCCGAGAGTAATGGCGCTTCAGCGGGGTGCAGTCGACGCCGCCGGTTTCGCCAGCGACATCGTGCTCGCACCCTTGGACGCATGGGATCGTGTCGCAGCGTCATTTCGATCAAGGAGTGCCCTACAAGATGACGTGCTTCGGTTGCAGCAGGAAAATCGTGTCCTAAAAGGCCAGGCTCAGCGGCTGGCCTCCTTGTTAGCTGAAAATGCGCGTTACAAAACGCTGTTGAATTCCGCTCGAGAGATCGAAGACGAGTTGATCGCGGCACAGATCACTTCTCTGTCACCCGATCCGGCACGACACGTCGTGATGCTGGACAAGGGTGCAGCAGACGGCATTGAAGCCGGGCAGCCCGTGTTGGGGGCGGAGGGATTGATTGGTCAGATTTCGCTGGCGGGAGAATACAACAGCCGGGCAGTATTGATTACGGATAGCGCGCACGCGCTGCCAGTGCAGATAAATCGATCCGGGCTGCGTGCGATTGCAGAGGGTAGCGGCGCAATTGACCGCCTCGTTATCCGGCACTTGGCGGCTACCACTGATATCCGTGTCGGCGATTTGTTAGTGACCTCAGGCCTTGGCGGCCGTTTTCCCCACGGCTATCCGGTAGCTCGGGTAACAGACGTTGACATCTCTCCGGGCGATGCCTTTGCTGTGGTTAGCGCGGCCCCCTCTTCGGCTTTGGATCGGGGTCGCCACGTGCTGGTGGTAGAGCGGGCACCAGAGCTGCCCACCGCAGGCTCTCCATGAATCGAGCCCATGCGATTTGGGTCATCTACGCTTCGCTGGGGTGCGCATTGTTGCTGATGCTGCTGCCACTGCCCATGGACTGGCGCTTTATCCGACCTGACATCGCGACGTTGGCGCTCTATTACTGGGTGTTGGCGCTACCACACAGGGTCGGGGTGGCCACCGCTTTTACGGTAGGCGTCATGCAGGACTTGATTGAGGGTGCACCACTCGGCCTGTCTTCGCCGGGCCTGATGCTCGCCACACTGTTACTCCTGTTCAATTACCAACGCATCCGACAGTTTGACCTACTGCAGCAGTCTCTGATGATGCTCGTCCTGCTGATCCTTAGTGCGGGCGTAGAGCAGTGGCTCAGAAATGGTATCGACGTGCCCGCTGCATCATGGGGCGGGTTGCTTGGTCTGTTCTGTTCCATGCTGTGTTGGATACCGCTACGCTCTGCGCTCCGTCATTCCAGACGATACTACGAGGTCTATTGATGCGAGTGCTACTCGCATCGTCGAGTCCCCGCCGGCGAGCACTGCTGTCACTGCTGTTGGATGATTTTGACACCTTTGCGCCTGATATTGACGAGACAGTGTGTGAGGGGGAGGCGCCTGAAAAGTATGTTGCGCGGCTCGCAATCGAGAAGGCCAGAACCTGCGCGGCGGAAAATACGGCCAGTCTGGGTGCCGATACTGCCGTGGCCATTGGCAACCGGATACTGGGTAAGCCTCGCGATCTACAGGAAGCAAGAGACATACTGACGACCCTGTCTGACACCAGCCACAAGGTGCATACCGCCGTGGCATTGGCGTATGCGGGTGATGTGCATACTCTCACAAGCTCTACCTCAGTGACTTTTACCAAGCTGTCAGATACGGCGATCCATCGTTATCTGCTCACCGATGAGCCATGGGACAAAGCGGGTGCCTATGGGATTCAAGGATATGCCGGGGCCTTTGTGAGTCGCATCAGCGGCAGCTACAGTGCGGTTGTCGGCATGCCACTTTGCGAGACGCGTGAGCTGTTGTTAGGCGCCGGGATTCAGGTGCGTCATGGTTAGGGCCATTCCGCGAGGGCTGGGTCGAGCCGTCTGGCCCCTGATGGTCGTGACGCTGGTCGCGCTGGCTGTATACGTCAGCGGCGGTCGCTTGCTGCTGAACGCGTTGCCGGGGGTGCAGCAGGACATCGAACAGCTGCTCTCACAGCGCCTATCGGGCGATATTCGCATTGGCGAGATCAGTGGTTCCATGGACGGCTTCACTCCGCGTCTGGATTTGATCGACTTTTCAATTCTCGACGGAGAAACGGGTGTCTCGATTCAGCTCCCAGCGGCCAGCCTGCGGTTAAACCCCTGGCAGAGTTTACTCAGTGGTGCGCCGCGCTTTGAAGAGCTGACGCTTATTGCGCCGCGCGTTCAGTGGAATGGTTCCGTTGGGACAGAGTCATCTGCGATTCCAGCTGGAGTGCGAGATTTTCTGAGCAGCTTTACGAGGCTTCAGATTCGCGACGCCCATATTACGTCGGAATTTGACCGAGACGGTTCACCCGTGGCGCTTGAGTTACTGAGAGTGGATCTGGATCTGGTTCGTGATCGTAGCCGCCGAGTAATCAGAATTTCAGTGGATTCTAAAGAGGGCCGGCTGCTGTCTGCTGAGGGTTCGGGAACGGGAAATCCTTTTGAGTTCGGTCAGTTTTCTGGTGAAGCGTACGGTAATGTCACTGGGCTAGGCGTGTCTTATCTGTCGCAGTTACTGAAGCGACAGATAACGGTTCTCGGCCAGGCTGATTTCTGGTTTTCGGTGGAGCAAGGCATACCTAATGCGCTGGTGAGTGCTGCTTTCGAAGACTTAGCATCTTCGGGTGACGCAATGATCAGTCTTGATGAGCTGCGTTTTGATGCCGCTATCCGCGGTCCATTTGATCAGACCCAAATCTGGATAGAGCGGGCGTCTGCTTCGGCGGCAGAGCAGACATTTTTCGCACCCAGAATGCATATAGACCGACTTGGCCAGGGTTGGAAGATTCTGACAGATAGCTTTGAAGCCCAGCCCCTGTCAGCAGTTTTGGCTGGCAGCGGTGCGCTACCCGATGGGGCTACTACCGTGTTGCGGACGCTAAACCCCAGAGGGCGGATAGAGAGGCTCGCGCTGACGATCGAGTCGTTGACCGATCCACTTGCCCTTTGGGCAGCGCAGGCGGAGGTGACCGATGCGACCACGGATCCATTTAAGAAAGTGCCTGGCCTCGTTGGGATTGATGCTTCGTTATCGGCTACCGAGAGCGGGGCGATCGCCTGGATCGCTACACGAGACTTTGAACTGGATCTGCCGAAGGTATACGAGGAGTCGATTCAGCTCGCTCGGGTGACCGGCAAGCTTGAGGGGCGCTGGCAGCGCGATGCGCTGTTTTTAGAGCAAGGAATGTTTGTAGTCGCTGCAGCCGAGCACGATGCGACCGTGCAATTTGAAATAGATATTCCTTTTTCAAAGAAGGCTTCGGTTCCTCTTGATATGCGTTTGTCGGCGGCGGTAACCGATGCTCCGGTCAGTATCCGGAATGCTTACATACCCTACCGCATGCCCCTCCCCGCATATCAGTGGTTGCAAGGTGCTCTCATCGAAGGTCGCATTGAGGAGAGCGTGTTTCTGTGGCGTGGAGGTTTCAAGCCATATGGCGACCCTGGTCAGACCATGCAGTTGGCAGCGGATCTCTCAGGGATGTCGTTGGACTACCAACGAGGTTGGCCGACTGCCTCACAGGTGGAAAGCCAGCTCAGACTAAATGACAGACGCATCGATATCTGGTCGTCGCAGGGCGACGTCGCTGGGCTGACCATGAAGGCGACCGCTGTGGCGCTGGACATTGATGCGGGCGCCGCCTGGTTCACGATGCAATCGCAAGTAAGTAGCGCACCGGGGGAGCTACTGCAGGCTTTGCAGCGTCTTCCTGCGCTTTCGATAGCAGCCCCGGTCATGAGTGACTTGAGTGTTCAGGGCGAGGAAGCAGCGGATACGCGTCTCAATATGAGTTTCAACCTCAAAGATGTGCTCGATACACTCGACGTGAGCGTCGAAGTGGATCTGGCTGAAGCCCGACTGGGATCGACGCTACTCGACGTGCAAGCAGAGCATGTGACGGGGCGCCTGAATTATCGGACGCAAAGGGGCTTCGATAGTCCCGGACTTACCGCTTCGGTGTTTGGTCGACAGCTGACGGTTGAAATGGGCCCTCATCTGGCGACTGCCCCGAATACACTCCTTGCCGCACGACTGGATTTTGAGGCGTCCGTGTCGGATCTGCTGTCCTGGCAAGGCGTGAGCGATTCAATACCTGCTCAAGGCATAACGCCGGTTACGGTCGATGTGAATGTGGCCGACGGCGTCACGGTTGATATCAAAACCGATCTGCAGGGCGTCGCTGTCGATTTGCCACTGCCATGGGGTAAGCCCGCCGAGACCAGAGCGCCTCTTGAGGTCACATGGCGCGACCGGGAGTGGGCGGCCTGGGAAGTTTTCTGGTTTGGCCGTTTCTCCGCCATTGCAGACCTGCCTCGACGGGGAGCGGCTGCAGCGAGCATCGATGTAACGCCGAGAACGCGGTCAATCAATTGGCCCTTGATTGCGCCTGATCCTGGTCTGCGGATCACTGGGTATTTGCCTTCTCTGGATCCAGCCGATTGGCAGGATAGTGTGTCAGGGCTGCCAGTGAATAACGTAAATCCGTTGTCCGCTGTTCGGGTAGAAGCGCTGCGCATTGGGCGAGTTTTGTGGCGGGGCGAAGAGTTGGGGTCATTAGATTTGAACCTCGACATAGAGCGTGACGCAATCGATGTGCGTATTGAGATGCCCTGGCTGCGAGCCGATTACCAGCAACGCAGAAGTGATCCGGTATCAGAATCTGCATCCGGCCTGGAAGCCGCGCTTGAGCGGCAATTGACGATCGACTACCTGGATCTGCAGGGTTTGCCGCAGGTTGGTGAGCAGTTGGCCAAGAGGTCTCCGCCAGATCCCGAAGGAAACGTGGGTAGCTGGATGCGAGCTTTGCCGGTGTCGGTAAAAGCCGTCCACCGCGGTGATACCGGTCTCGGAGGGCTTGCGCTGGTTATTGATTACGAGGACACCGAGGGGTGGCAGTTCCGCGATGTTGCGGGCAACTTTTTAGGCATTCAGTGGCTGCCCAGCACGCGTATCGCGTGGCGTTCTGCTGCCGAGGATGAGTCAACAACACTGCTGCTTGCGGCTGAACTCAATGACATAGCGGAATCGCTCAAGTTGGTGGGCGTGGCACCGCTTGTCGAGACGCGCAGCGGTAAATTGCAGGCTGAGTGGCAGTGGCCGGGCAGTCCGGCAGATTTTGAGCTGACCTCCGTCACGGGCAGGATGGATCTGGAGATGCAATCAGGATCGTTTGTTACGGCGAACGCGGAAGCGACTGGTGCGCTGCGACTGCTCAGTTTGCTGAACCTTTCTGGATTGTTTCGTCGCGCAAACATGAACCAGCTGTTTGATGCCGGTGTGACGTTTGATCGAGCACAGGGGCGCTTTGATTTTGCCAGCGGCGATCTGCGTATCCCGGCTTTTTCCATAGAGGGCTCTGGCGGGTACTTTACCTTTAGCAGCGATATAGACCTGATTACTGAGACGCTGAGCGGAGAACTGGTCGTCACCCTGCCGCTGGTTGAGAACATTCCCTGGGTTGCTGCGCTGGCTGGAGGCTTGCCTGTTGCCGCAGCGACTTATTTAGCGAGCAAAGTATTCGAGGCTCAGGTGAATCAGCTGTCGAGCGGGGTGTACGCGGTCAGTGGCGACCTTGATAATCCTCAGGTCGTATTTGAGCGCGTGTTCGATGCCAATTCGCGCTTGCCCACGGTTGAGGATCAGGTGTCCGCCGAGGCAGTGCCGTCCAGCTCCGACAGATAGCGGAACAGTTTTCTGGTATGGGTTTTTTCGTGACCCCGCTCCACTTCCTTGGGAAGTTGCCGAATCCACTGCCTGAGCAGTGAAACCTCAGCCTGTGGCCAAATAGCGAGGATGTCGCCCAGCGCGTCATCACCTTCATCGCGCAACCGGTCTCGGGCCATCTCGATCCGATGAAAATCTGCTTTTTTTACGGCGTGTTGCTGATCGAGCATCCCCAGCCCGGCGGCAATCGGTTCAATGTCGACAGACCGCATCAGCTTCCCAATAAATTGCAGTTGTCGCTTCAAGCCCCCCCTTGCCGTGATGTTTCGAGCCGCTTCAACCGCGTCTTTAAGGCGTTCGTCAGGGATGGTAATGCGGTCCAATTCGGCTCTCGGCAACGACACCAGCCGCTCGCCCATTGCCTGCAGGGCATGCATTTGGCGCTTGCGCGCACTCTTACTGGGTCGCGTCTCGTCTGTCTCATTGATGTCGGTGTCGTCCACAGGTTGTTTGACCCCTTAACGGTAAAAGAGGGTCGCAAGACCAAGAAAAGCGAAAAACCCCATGACATCGGTCACCGTGGTCACCAGAACACCTCCTGCCAGCGCGGGATCGACTTTTAGCTTGCGCAGTAAGATCGGTAATGCTGCGCCGGTCAAGCCAGCGGTTACAAGGTTAATGAACATGGCGCAGGCAATAATGACGCCCAGTATCGGATCACCAAACCAGACCGACGCGGTTACGGCAATGACCGTCGCCCAGAGCAGGCCGTTGATGAGCCCTACTAGTGATTCACGGCCGATTAGCCACAGCTGATTACGGTCATTGATCTGGCCCATTGCCATCGCACGAATCAGGATGGTCAGACTTTGAGTGCCCGCAATACCGCCCATTGACGCAACGATTGGCATCAATACTGCCAGAGCGACCACCTTTTCGATCGTGTCCTGAAAAACATTGATAACAGAGGCCGCCACTAATGCGGTGGCTAAATTCACCCCCAGCCAGATGGCGCGGCGCGGCGCAGACTGCCAAACCGGGGCAAAGGTGTCCTCCTCGGCGAGACCGGCCAAAGAGGTGAGCGAATGATCGGCCTCTTCCCTGATGACGTCGACGACATCATCGATGGTAATTCGCCCCAGCAGCCTGCCGGCATCGTCCACAACCGGTGCTGAAATCCAGTCGTTCCTCTCAAAGCGATGCGCTACGTCTGTGGCCGGGGTATCGGCATTGATGGGTTCCTGATCGGTAATCATCATTTCCCGAACCGAAACCGCGGGGTCTGATACCAGCACCGTAGCGATCGCTAGAAGCCCAACAAAGCGATCATTACGATTTACCACGATCAGATTATCGGTATTAGGAGGGATCTCTGTGTGCCTACGCAGGTAGCGCAGTACGACATCTAACGTCAGGTCCGCCCGGATAGTGATGGTGTCAGTGCTCATAAGACCACCCGCCACATCATCCGAAAAGCTCAATACCGTCTGCAGACGCTGACGATATTGTTCATCCATGATCGCCAGAACCTGCCCGGTGACCTCATCCGGTAGCTCGTGCAGAATGTCGGCGACATCATCGTCATCCAACTGTTCGACAATTTCTGCGAGCGCCTCAGGCCCCCTATCGGCGAGCGCAGCGCTTCGCAAATCGTCCGGCAATTCATTGACGACCAGGGCTTCCTGCTCCGGGTCCAGTAGCCCGAGCAGTACCGCTCGGTAATCGGGTGGGGATGAGCTGATCAGGTAGGCGACATCGCCCGGTGACATCTCGGCCAAAATGCCCGCCACATCGCCCAGCGTCCTAGAGCGCAGGGCAATGTCAAGACGCTCGGTCTTAGTGGGAAAATTGGCGGATGAATTCACAGCAGCATCTCCTTCGAGATCACTATTATCCGTTACCACCCGGGAAGGTCTACCCGCGAAAATGCCTTTGTGACTTATTCCAGCTCGCCAAACCCCTCCGCAAACAGCGTCTGCAGCGCCTCCAAAGCCGCCTCTTCGTCGGTGCCCTCGATGGTTACTGCCAGCTCTGCACCACAGGGGGCTGCCAGCATCAAAACGGACATAATGCTTTTTGCATCGATTTCTTGATCGTTATAGCTGAAGCGGATGTCACTGGTATATCGGGCCGCACAATCCACTAATTTGGCAGCGGGCCGTGCGTGCAGGCCTAACGGGTTCACGATGGTGAGGACACTGTGAGTCATTGCAAGTCAGTGCTGGGCAAATCACGGTGACGGATTTGAGCTGCAGGAAAACGTGAAATGAGATCGGCGTGCAGTTTTTCGACTAAATAAACTGAACGGTGCTGTCCGCCAGTGCAACCGATAGCAACCGTCATGTAGCTCCGATCTGACTGATCAAAATCAGCTAGCACCGCCTTCACGAACGCATTGAGCGTCTCGTAAAAAGCAAGGCAGCGTGGCTCACTCTCTAGAAACTGTATGACGGCCTCGTCCAGTCCGGTCAATGTGCGGAGATCATCTTGCCAATAGGGATTGGACAGTGCACGGGCATCAAAAACAAAGTCGGCATCAGTGGGGACCCCGCGCTTATAGGCAAAAGATTCAAAGAGGATCGACAGGCCATCGCGTTGCTGCACGAGTCTGCTGGTGATCATGTCCCGCAGTGCGCGGGGTGTGAGATCTGAAGTATCGATGAGAAGATCGGCACTTGCTGCAATGAACTCGAGATGTTTCCGCTCTCGCGAAATAGCTTCGGGTAGTGAATTATCGGGTCCGGCGAGGGGATGCCTGCGCCGCGTCTCACTGAAGCGCTTCAAGAGAACATGAGGCTGGGCATCTAGGAAAATAATCAATCGGTCTGGCAATGCTAATACCTGCGCCAAGGTGCCAAGATCGCCCTCGGTCCCTGTCTTTATCGCGCGCGCATCGATACAGACTGCTACCCCCCGGAAGCGCTCATATTCTGGATGTTCGAGTACCTCTTCAGAGAACTTTGGCAGCAGTCTCGGCGGCAGGTTGTCCACACAGTAGTAGCCTTCGTCTTCCAATAATCGAAGTGCGCTGCTTTTTCCCGCACCTGAGCTGCCGCTGATGATAACAAGCCGCGGTATCACGGTGCGGCGCCCGTGATGAAAAGGTCTGTTAGTTGCCCAGCACTGTTTGCGCTGCGGACTTTGGCGCGGGTCTCGCTTTCCGAAAAGACGCGGGCAAGTCCCGCCAGTAAATTTAGGTGGTCCTGAGTCGCTTGCTCGGGCACAAGCAGTACAAAAATGATATCCACTTCGCTGCCGTCGGTGGAGCCATAGTCAATGGGCTCCTTCAGGCTCACCAGGCACCCTGCCGCCTCGCTCAAGTGATTGATGCGACAGTGCGGGATCGCAACGCCCTCACCAATGGCCGTACTACCCAGCTTTTCACGCGCGAGGAGTGCCCGATAAATCGGCTCACTCTGCAAATCCAACGCTATACCCATTACCTCCGCAGCTCGCTCAAAAATACGCTTTTTGCTGAGCAGCGCTTCTCCACATAGCGCCTGAAAATGGTGGAGGCCTAGTTCTGTAGGATCAGACATTGATCAATGGCCCCGATGTTTTTCCTTGTGCTTGATGACCTGCCGGTCAAGTTTGTCCGCCAGAGAATCTATCGCAACATACATGTCGTCTGATTCAGACGACGCAAAGAGGTCCCCGCCGGCGACATGAAGGTTGGCCTCGGCTTTGTGCAAATGCTTTTCGACGATCAGGGTGACTTCAAGGCGAGTGATGTGGTCGCCATGGCGCTGGATCGGTAAGAGTTTTTCTTCGACATGGTGCCGAATGGCGGGGGTCACATCTATATGATGTCCGCTGATAGTCAAGTTCATGTCGCACTCCTGTGTCGATGGACTGTCATGTCAGTTTAGACGTTTGCGTTCATTTGAGGGAGAAATGGATAGCTGCTCGCGATACTTTGCGATGGTTCTGCGTGCCACCGGTATTCCTTGCTCCTTCAATAGGGCGCATAACTTGGCGTCGCTGAGCGGTTTGCGACTATCCTCGTCGGCTACCAATAGCCGGATGGCTGCTTTGATGGCCGTCGAGGCGACATTTTCGCCTTCTTCCCCCGCTACTCGGCTCGAGAAAAAATACTTGAGCTCGAAGGTGCCTCTGGGGGTATGCATGTATTTTCGGGTTGTCGCTCGCGAGACGGTTGACTCGTGTAAATCAACGTCGCTTGCGATATCCGCCAGAACCAGCGGTTTCATTCCAATCTCACCGACGTCTAAAAACGATTTTTGATGTTCCACGATTTTACTGGCGACTTTTAAAAGCGTTTCATTGCGGCTGTGCAAGCTTTTCATAAACCAGCGCGCTTCTTGCAACTGTTCCTTGACGTAGCCTCGATCAGTTGCTGAGCCGTCGTTCAGCATGGCAACGTAATGATCGTTGACGCGCAGTCGGGGTGCCACCTCGGGATTGAGTTCAACCTGCCAGCGACCGTCTAGTTGCCGCACGAACACGTCTGGCGTGACGTATTCTGTGTGCTCAGCGCCAATGGCAGACCCCGGTGTCGGGTCAAGGGTGCGAATAAGTTGTATGGCGCCTTCGAGCGCCGATTCATCGGTGCGGAGTTTTTTTGCGAGTTGGCGAGGCGGGGCTGTCGGCAGCTGGGCGAGGTGTCGACTCACCAGTGCGCCCGCTATATCCCGGTAGGGTGTTTCGGGTGGCAATTGCCTGAGTTGGATCAGCAGGCATTCGCGCAGATCGCTCGCAAAGAGTCCCGACGGCTCAAAATGCTGAAGTCTATGTAACACCGCCACGACCTCGTCGAGCTCGATCTCCTCAGAGGCCATATCGGCGTGAATATCTTCTGGCGCCTGGGTCAGTCGACCATCGCTGTCGAGGGCGTCGATGAGGGCAATGGCAATGACACGGTCCGTGTCGGAAAATCGCGTGAGGTTCAGTTGCCAGAGCAAATGATTCTGCAGCGACTCCTCTTCCGAATCCTGCTCCGCGAAATCTGCCTCAGCCACGGCACCGGCACTCGGGGGTGCGGCAGAGGGCAGCGCGTCCTCCCACACTGTGTCGACAGCGAGGTCTTCTGCATCGTCCTCTGGTGGAGTGATCTCGGAAAAATCGAGTCCTTCCTGATCGGTTTGCTCGCTTTCACGCTCAAGAAGTGCGTTGGATTCCAACGTTTCTTCGATGACCTGTTGCAGATCAACAGTACTCATCTGCAGCAACTTAATGGCTTGCTGCAGCTGTGGTGTGAGGGCTAGCTGCTGCCCGAGTCTAAGCTGAAGCGCCTGTTTCATACTGCCGATGTTGCCTCAAGGAGCTTCCAGTTTATCGCCCCACCGGAGCGATGCAAATCAATTGGCAAGGAAATTGCTTACCGGGGCGGGGAGGTCGCCGACTGGTCAGGGGTGATGCGACATGCTGGCCTCGCGCAGGACTGATGCCGCGATACCAAAAGTGGATTAGAGAGAAAAGTGCTCGCCAAGATAGGTGGCCCGCACTTTTTCATTGGCCAGTACTTCTGAGGGCGTTCCAGAGGCAATGACGTGTCCTTCACCGACGATGTAGGCGCGTTCACAGATATCCAGTGTTTCCCGAACGTTATGATCGGTAATGAGGACGCCAATATTGCGCGCTTTGAGGTGCGTGATGATGTCTTTGATATCTGAAATAGAGATGGGATCGACACCCGCGAAGGGTTCATCGAGCAGGATTACCGTGGGTTCCGTCGCCAATGCCCGGGCGATTTCGACGCGTCTGCGTTCTCCACCGGACAATGCCTGCCCCAGCGAATCGGCCAAATGGCTGACGTTGAATTCCCCGAGTAACGCCTCTGCCATCGCATGGCGGTCTTTGCGTGTCAGTTCCGAACGGGTTTCCAAGATAGCGAGCAGGTTATCTCTCACTGAGAGTTGTCTGAAGACAGAAGCCTCCTGCGGTAAATAGCCGATTCCTGCGCGGGCTCTGCGGTGCATCGGTAGGGTCATTAACGATTGATCATCAAGACGAATATCGCCGGCATCAGCCTCTACAAGCCCGACGATCATGTAAAAGCACGTGGTCTTGCCCGCCCCGTTGGGGCCCAATAAGCCCACGATTTCGCCCGCGCTGACTTGCAACGAGACATCTCGCACAACGGGGCGACCACCGTAAGCTTTAGCCAAATGGTGTGCGCTAAGGGTGCTAGCCATCTGAAGGCGTGTTCCGCAGATTTTCAGGGGGAATGACTACCTCTACTCGACTCTCTCCTTGCGCCCCGGGTGCGCCCGCAGCCCTGACGGTGCGTTCACTGACAAGATAGTCAATTTGGGTTCCGGATAGAGTTGATCCATTCTGAGCGATTCTCGCCTCCTCGAGCAAACGAACGAGATCTTGAGAACGAGTGTATTCGATGCGCAAGGCCGAGGCATCAACCGGCGCCTGATCCGACGTCGGCTGCTGAACGAGGGTGGCTGGCCGGCCGGTCGCCACGATCATGTCGGCCTCATCGGCGTTATGGCGTATTGAGAGAGTGTCTGCGGTAATCCGCAAAGACCCCTGAGTCAGCACGACATTCCCTTCGTAGCGTGTTTCGCCCGCCATTTCATCGCGAATGGCAATATCAGCGACAATCTGGATAGGCTGATCCCGATCGGAATCCAGCGCGGCTGACCAGGGAGCCAGCCCCATCAGTACTATTGCAAGCGCCCACTGAAAGGGACGAACGAGTCTATTCATATTCTGTACTGACATTGCCTATCAGCGTTGCCCTATTTGTGCTGAGATCCAGTTCGAAAGCCGAACCGGTTGTGCGACTGCCGCGGCCGGTCATGACCACCTCATGCTGACCCTCTGCTCGGTTTTCATCCATATAAAGCCGCATGGCGTCGGTCGACAGAGCAGCCTCTCCATCGCGCTCGATGACTGTGACTCCGTTTTTAAGCGCAAGTTCATTGGAATTTTCAAAGAAGATCCCCGCTGCCGCGTCAATATCCCAGGCCGTGCCGTCTTCAGCCTGTGCCTGATAATGAATGTTGCTTAGCTCTGTTTCATCGTTGTTATGCCACCTTGTTGCGGTCCCGATGATGAGCACATCCGATGCAGAGCCGTCAGCTGAAAAGTGCGTGCGCGTCCCATCCACAAGATAACTCGCCATTAACGCCGCTTGACTGTCATCGGTTCGGGTGGGCGGGCTGGATGGAGGGGAGAGAGACCCCCAGAGTCCAATCCCCAGCGCGACGGTTCCCAGTATGAATATCGCAGCTTTCATCGGAAGGTATCGTCGAGGTCAGGCAGGTAGCCTTGGGCCCTAAGGATGAAGTCGCATAACGCCCGCACTGCTCCGCAACCGCCGGCTAGGGGGGCGATCCAGTCGGCGTCATTTTTGACCGCTTCAACCGCATCAATGGGGCAACTTGCTAGCCCTGCAAGGCGCATTGCGCCGAGATCAGGCAGGTCATCCCCCATATAAGCGACCGATGCAGCGTCCAGTTTTCGGGTTGCAATGACTTCTTCAAGCGCTTTGCCTTTGTCTTCGCGGCCCTGAATCAGCTCGGTAATACCCAGCTCTGCGGCGCGGCGCTCAACAGCGGCTGATGTTCTGCCGGTAATAATCGCCACATCGATACCGCACCGCTGCAAAAGCTTGATGCCTAGCCCATCCTTAATGTTGAAAGACTTCATCTCGAGATTCGTATCGGCGCCGTAGAGCAGTGTCCCGTCTGTCATCACACCATCGACATCCAGTACCACCAGCTTCACTGATTCCGCTTTTTGTGCGGCGCGACCGGTCATGAAATGCCAGCCTTAAGAAGTGCGAGCAGGGTGACGACCCCTTGGATTTTATTGTCGTTATCAACAATTACCAGTGAGCTGATCTGGTTGCGCTCCATCAAGCTCATTGCCTCGGCCGCCAATAAATCTTCGTTGATGCTTCGCGCGCCGGCAGTCATGACCGCAGAGAGTGGCGTGCTCCGAAAGTCAGTTTTTTCCTCTACCACGCGCCGGAGGTCGCCGTCGGTGAAGACCCCCAGCAACGCGCCATCCTCGGAGGCAATGGTCGTCATGCCCAGGCCTTTTGCTGTCATCTCGTAGAGCGCGTCAGCCAGCATGACGGTGGGTCTGACACTGGGGATCTCATTATCCCTGACCATTACATCTGCGACGCGAAGGAGCAATCGCTTGCCCAGAGCGCCCCCGGGATGGGAGAAAGCAAATTCCTCGGCGGTGAAGCCCCTTGCCTCGAGCGTCGCAATGGCCAAAGCATCCCCCATGACCAAGGCGGTAGTCGTGCTCGATGTGGGTGCCAGATTGAGCGGGCAGGCTTCTGTCTCTATTGATGCCAGCAGGTGCACATCCGATGCCCGGGCGAGCTCAGAGCCGCCATCTCCGGTGATGCTGATCAGTGGAATATTCAGTCGCTTGATCAGGGGTAACAGCGTCAAAATTTCAAAGGTACCGCCGCTGTTCGACAGGGCGATGACACAGTCACTCTGCGTAATCATACCCATGTCGCCGTGCGAGGCCTCGCCCGGGTGAACAAAAAACGCGGGTGTGCCTGTGCTGGCGAGTGTGGCCGCAATTTTCCCAGCGATGTGTCCGCTCTTGCCCATACCCGTGACCACCACTCGCCCGGCTGTCTCGAGGATGCGATGGCAGGCGGTGGCGAACGAGGCGTCTAAACTACCGCCCAGCGCTGAGATCGCGCTGCTTTCCAGTGCAATGGTTCTCAGGGCAGAGTCGATAAAAAACTGATCGGGTTGATTGGCCATGGTCACGGATATCAAGATTGGGGTCAGGGTGTTATGAAGAGCCAGCCGTAATAAGCGATATAGAGCGATAACAGTAGCAAGCCCGTACCTCGCTTTAGAGTGCTGGTTCCCGTTTCTCCATTCCAACTCCAGAGCGCGGCTAGAGCAAGGACCAGAGTTGTGAGAAATACCGCCGCCATGTCTCTGTTCACGACTTCAGCTGGCAGCTGGAGACTGCCCCAGAAGCCCGGAATCGCAAGTACCAGCAGGATATTAAACATATTGGAGCCCATGATGGCGCCTATCGCCATATCAGCATGGCCTTTCAACGCACTCATAACAGAGGCGGCCAATTCAGGAAGACTGGTCCCCACTGCGACAATGGTCAGACCGATCACCAGCTCGGATACGCCCAGTTCCAGGGCGATATGAGAGGCGGCCCAGACCAGTATCCGGGAGGATGCGATCAGCAACATGAGCCCCGCCAAAAAGGACAGCCACGCCATTGGCAGCGTCAGGGTGGGGATGATGAAAGACTCGCTGTTATTGTTGGGGTGTCGGGCATGTTGGGTGACCCGAATGAAGAACAACCCCAGTGTTCCCAGCAATATAAAGCTGTCTGTTTTTGATAGCTCAAGGTCACGCAGCAGCCACCACGTCAGCAACACGACCGCCATTAAAAGCGGGAGGTCGACCAGAGTGGTGCTGCGGCGGAGCATAATGGTGCTGAACAATAGGGTAACCCCCAAGACCAGCCCGATATTGGCGATGTTAGAGCCGAGCGCGTTGCCTACTGCGAGCTCACCCGAGTCAGCCAGTGCGGACATGATAGAAATCAGAATTTCGGGTGCTGACGTACCGACCGAGACAATCGTCAGTCCAATCAGCATGGGGGTCAGTCCCGCTCGCTTGGCAATGGCAGAGGCGCCATCCACGAAGCGGTCTGCGCTCCAGACTAACGCGACTAAGCCAGCTGCAATCACTGCCGAGTACCACAACACGATGTTCTTCCCTATTTCTTCCGTCAGTTGGGCGAGTGGCCAGCGCGCCGATCAGGTATCATGGCACGCTATAGCGCGCCGTGCGTGAAGAAAATCGACGACGGCAGCGCGCTCGACAGTCTAACCCAGTCAATTCTTGCCGGTCAGGTAGGGCTGCCTGATGTGCTCAGGGAGGTCGGGTCTAGAAGCGGTATGGGTGTGAAGAGGAGTTTGCTGTGTTCCGCGCGATAATGTTTTTTTGGGCCACTTTGCTTTTGGTTGTGGGGTTGGTGCAAGGCGCCTCCGCACAGGCCCAGCAAGCCCCGGCTAGCCAGCGGGGCCCTGCTGAGGTAGTGAGTGATGTGACCGCTGACGTCATGCAGGTTGTGGCTGAGGCCAACAGCTATTTTGATGACGACCCTGATCGCTACTATCGTGAGATCGACCGTGCACTGGCAGAGTTGGTCGATTGGCGTGGTTTTGCCACTGCTGTCATGGGAGATTATTACAGTCGCGGCCGGTCAATGGATAAGGCGGAAAGGGCTAATCTGAAGCGCCAGCGCGATGATTTTGCGATCACTCTGAGAGAGGGGCTGATCCAGAGTTATGCTAAGGGGTTGCTGGCTTTTGGCGGAGCGAAAATGGAGGTGAGTGGTGTCGAAGCCTCTCCACAGAGTGCCCGCATCGCTTCTGTGATGCAGCAGGTCTACGGTGAAGCGGAGCGCGTGTATACGATTCGTTATCAGATGGGCCAATACAAAGACGGATCCTGGCGCCTTCGAAACTTGATTATTGAAACCATTAACCTCGGAGAAATCTATCGCAATCAATTTAGCGCGCTCGCCAAGGAGTCAGAGGGCGATCTCGATCAGGTGATTGGGCGATGGAATGAAACGATTTCCGAGCAGGCGGAGGAGCTGACGCGTGACTGAGCAAGATGTAACTCGATTGCTGGTGGAGGCCTTTCCGGGTGCACAGATTGCTGTGGAGCTTGATGGCGGGCATGTGAATATCACGGTGATTAGCGCTGATTTTGAGGGACTCAGGCCCGTGGCCTGTCAGCAGCGTGTTTATGCGCCGCTAGCATCTCTGATCGCCGATGGAACCCTCCACGCCGTCAACATTACTGCCCGGACTCCCTGAGCGAGGTCGGCTTTGGACAGTCTGATTATTCGTGGTGGGACTCGACTTGATGGCACGCTGAGAGCCTCCGGCTCAAAAAACGCGGCCCTGCCTATTTTGGCGGCGACCTTGCTCACCGGGGAATCGTGCACGTTGCAACGCGTGCCGCTGCTGAAAGACATCACCACGATGATGACCTTGCTTTCCAGTCTCGGAGCAGGGGCGCTGCGCAATAAAGAGGGGGTGGTAGTGGTCGAGGGTGGGTCAGTGCAGGTGTTTAAGGCGCCCTATGATCTCGTTAAGACCATGCGCGCATCGATTCTGGTTTTAGGGCCGCTACTCGCCCGGTATGGTCTGGCAGAGGTGTCTTTTCCCGGCGGCTGTGCGATCGGTAGTCGCCCTGTAGACCTCCACATTCGTGTTTTGGAGGCGATGGGTGCCGATGTCCAAGTGCGGGAAGGCTATATCGTCGCCCGAGCGCCCAATGGTTTGGTCGGGGTAGATTTCACTTTTGATACCGTGACGGTAGGCGGCACTGAAAATGCAGTAATGGCTGCTTCGTTGGCACAGGGTATCAGCGTGCTTCGCAACGTCGCGCGAGAGCCCGAGATTATTGATCTTGTGGGATTCTTGAGGGCAATGGGCGCACAGATCGTAGGCGAGGGCACCGATACGCTGACGATTCACGGCGTAGCGGCGCTGCAGGGAGCCAACTACAGCGTGATGCCAGATCGCATAGAAGTAGGGACTTATCTGGTCGCGGCCGCCGCCACAAGGGGTAGGGTCAAGATAGAGGGCATCGTCCCCGAGATCCTGAGCGTGGTGTGTGACAAGCTCAGACACACAGGTGCCTGTATAACGGAAGGTGAGGATTGGATAGACCTTGATATGCAGGGCAATCGGCCACGGGCGGTGGACGTCGTGACAGAGCCGTATCCCGGTTTTCCCACCGATATGCAGGCTCAGTTCACAGCGCTCAATACGATTGCCGAGGGGACTTCCCGGGTCACCGAGACCGTATTTGAAAACCGCTTGATGCAGGCTCACGAAATGAAGCGGATGGGTGCGGAGATTCTGATCGACGGCGATAGTGCACACATCACCGGGCGGTTGAGCTTGCAGGGTGCGCCGGTAATGGCTTCAGATCTCAGAGCGTCGGCTAGTCTGGTGATTGCAGGCTTGGTTGCGTCGGGCGAAACACGGATCGATAGGATTTATCATATCGATCGGGGATACGAAAATATTGAGGGCAACTTGCAATGTTTGGGTGCCGACATCCGTCGTATATCGACCTGAAGGTTTGGATGACACAGCGATGAAACTCCAACATGACATCACTATCGCGCTCACAAAGGGCCGGATTCTGAAAGAGACACTGCCCATGTTGGCCGCGGTGGGGATCGAACCGCGCGAGGACCTAGATGCGAGCCGCAAGCTGATCGTCGCCACGACAGTGCCTCAGATCAGCCTTGTCATTTTGCGAGGTTCTGATGTCCCAACCTATGTCCGTCATGGAGCGGCTGATGTTGGCATTGCGGGCAAAGATATGTTGCTGGAGTCCGGTGGCGAGGGCATCTATGAGCCGTTGGATCTGGGCATCGCCCGATGCCGCTTGATGACTGCGGGGCCTGAGTCCGCCGCCTCAATGGGGGACGACCGTCGTCGGGTGAGAGTCGCCACCAAATTCCTTAATGTCGCCAGGGCTCACTACGCCCGAAAGGGAATGCATGCAGACCTGATTAAGCTCTACGGCTCCATGGAGCTGGCGCCGCTAATGGGTTTGGCAGACGAAATTGTTGATATTGTCGATACGGGAAAGACGCTTGCAGAAAACGGCATGGCGCCTCGCGAACTGATTGCCGATATTTCCTCCCGTCTGATCGTGAACAAAGCCTCCATGCGAACACGCCATGCTTCAGTTCAAGCCTTGATCGAGGCACTGGCCGGCGTGGTGAAAGCGGAAATCGCCTGATGACGGACGCATTGATTACTAGGCTTGATGCGGCCGATCCTGAGTTTGAGGAGGCCTTTGCGCGTTTGCTGATCAGTCCGGCCGAGGCTGATCCTGATCTGGTACAGACGGTCTCGCAGATCCTGAGGTCGGTGGCCAGCGAAGGGGATGCGGCGTTATTGAAGCTCACCAATGAGCTGGATCAGCGCGATGCGCCCACTGCAGCGTCATTGCGCGTGACGGCCGAAGCGATGGAAGAGGCCGTTACGGGGATTGATGCCGAAGTGCGCTCGGCACTGGAGCGGGCGGCAGAGCGTATCCGCGTATTTCATGAACGTCAGCTCGCCAGCAGCTGGCAGTTTGAAGATGGCGAGGGCAACGTACTGGGTCAGCGTATTTCGGCACTGGACCGTGTGGGCGTCTATGTGCCCGGAGGGCGCGCCAGTTACCCTTCGTCGGTATTGATGAATGCGATTCCCGCCAAGGTCGCTGGTGT
>Ga0315331_10000800_pt1 | contig 22609 bp, 21 predicted proteins | sample M160m34915metaG_FD_203456 | JGI IMG/M metagenome (GOLD analysis project Ga0315331, IMG submission 203456) | Ammonia-oxidizing marine archaeal communities from Monterey Bay, California, United States - M1 60m 34915 | ecosystem: Environmental > Aquatic > Marine > Intertidal zone | place: USA...
GCGTGCTTCGTCGCGGCGTACATCCCAACGACCTCGCTCGTCAGGTGACCCGCCTCAGACGCCGTGTTGATGATGTGCCCCTCTCCGGCGTCCCGCATCAGCGGGCCAAAGGTCGTCACGCCATACGCGACACCGAGCACGTTCACATCAACGATCCACTGCCAATCTTCAGCGGACGTATCCAACATAGGACCTGCCGGGGCGACCCCCGCGTTGTTGAAGACGACGTGCACGCCGCCATAGTGGCTGAGCGTCTCGGCGGCGAGATCGGCGACGGAAGCGGGGTCACGGACGTCGCAGACCACACCCAGCGTTGAGCCCCCTGCCTGCGAGAGCCGCGAGGATTCCCGCTTCAGGGCCGCCTCCTCCACATCCGCCATCACGACCTTCATCCCCTCGGCCAGCAAACGCTCGGTCGCGCCCAGACCGATTCCGCTCGCGGCGCCGGTGATCACGGCCACCTTCCCCGTGAAGTCCTGCATCGAATCTCCTCTCTCCTTCTGCAACAGGAGGGCTCTTGCTGCGGTCGCGTAGTCTACCTGGAAAGCGAGCGGTCCGACCGATGATCAGCTCGCCGCACCCGACGCGACGACCTCAGCCAGCCCCTCGAGGTGCGCCAGGTCGGGCTTGACCGGCACGAAGATGAACTCGTCGCATCCAATCTCCGCGAACTCCCGCACGACCGACTGGATCGCCTCTGGGGTGACGGTTCGGACCGCAGCGAGCAGCGCATCCACCTGCCCAGGGAGGACGTTCGGGTAGTAGTCTCGAAAGTACGCCGAGAGATCTTCGGACGCGCGCGGCCCCACCGAGTAGTAACAACCGCAGACGAGGCGAGGCGAACCGCTGCGCCCGAACTCGGCCCAAGACGCTTCGACCACGTCGAACATCGCTCGGGCCTCTCGCGGATCGGCGCCGAAGCTCCAGGTCACGGCGCCGTCTGCGAACTGCCCGGCCCGGCGAAGAGCCTTGTGACCATTTGCGCCGAGCAACAACTCCGGGCCGCCTTCTCGGACCGGCGGGGGCCCGATCTCCCTCACGCCCTCCAGGAGCGACTCGCCCTTCCACAACGCACGCAGAGTGCGCATGCTGTGTTCGAACCGCTCGCCCCGCCCCGCGCGGGGCGAAGGCGCAACATCGTAGTCATCGAGCGGTGTTCCCAGCCCCACCCCGAGCGAGAACCGCCCACCTGAGAAGTCATCCAAGCTAAGGCTCTGCTTCGCGACGACACCCACGGGGTGGATCGGGAGGATGATCACGTTCGCCAGCAGACGGATCCGCTCGGTTGCGGCGGCGGCGGCGGTCAACGCGACGACCCAGTCGTAGCCTGCGTACGTCAGCCGCTCCCCCATGCACACGGACGCAAAGCCCAGCTCCTCGGCGCGACGCGCCCACGAGAGGACCAACTCTTTATGGGTGCCCCGCAAGTTCGTAGGCAACCCGACGCCAACTTCCATTCTCGCCTCCTTCGCGCCTCCGGGGCGCCCCCTGTCGTTCCCATAGACGATGCCGCTTCGGGCGGCGCTCCGCTGCCCTCCCCTGCAGGGCCTCAGGCCCCGTAAGCCAACAAGCGATACGGCACGCCGTGCCCCTCGAATCCCGATCCGTGTGATAGAGAGAGGGGGCGGGGGCAAGGCCGCTCGCGCCCCCACGCTCTGCCGCGACCGGGCCCACAAGGAGACAACACGATGCCCATCACCGGATTCGACCACGTTTCGTTCCCCGCCGGCGACCCGGAAGCGATGATCGCCTTCTACAAGCGCCTCGGTTTCTCGACTCTTCACGAGGACGAGTGGCGAGCTGGCGACTACCCCCTCTTCGCCGTCGCGGTCGGAGAGCAGGCCAAGTTGAACTTTCACGGTCCGGCGCTGTGGCAAGACCCGAGCTTCGAGGCCAAAGGACCGACCGCGACCCCCGGGTGCGGCGATTTCTGCTTTGTCTTCGACGGGACGATCGAAGAAGCAAAGCAGCTGATTCTGGACGCCGGTGCCCAGGTCGCCTACGGACCGTACGATCAACCAGGTGGAGCGGACCAAGGGCAACGCCTCGGCACCAGCGTCTACACCCGCGACCCCGATGGCAACTTGCTCGAGTTCATGACCTATCCCGCGACCGGAACGTCGCCCTGGTCGGGATAGGGAGGAGCGCGCCGATCAGCCCCCGCCGAGCACCTGCTTCAGCAAACCCTTCGCCGCCTTTCCAGACTCGCCGCCGAGGTGCTTGTCGATCACCCGGTCGAGCTGCGTCTGGGCGGTGCTCTTCACGACCGCGGTCGTAATCTGGGAGGCGAAGCCCGTCGCGACGGCCACCCCGACGTCGCCCGCAGGCTTCCCTTGACGGCCACCGACGTTGCGCATCGAGAAGTCCGGCACGGACAGAGAGCGCGACTTCCCGTCGACCCCCGTCGTATCCAGCTGAACCTTTGCGCCCGCCATGGACACGGACTGAAGCGTCAACAACAGCGGCTCACCGCCCGCGTCCACGCTCGGACCGCTCGAGGGCTCGCTCGCCATTCGCTTCTGCAAGGCCTGCACGTTCGTCGAGCCGTCGGGGCCGACGACCACCGTGGCTTGGGGGTCCTCCAACGAGACCTGATCGATGATGAAGTGACGCGAGTCGCCCGATACGACAGCCAGGGCGCTGCTCGTATCGATCCCAAGGCTCACCCGTCCAAACTCGATGAGGTTGCCAGCGCCAGAGCCTGGCGGGTTGGCGATACGCAGGTCGCGAAGCGTCCCCTTCCCGTTCTGCAAGTCCAACTCGACGCCGCCGACGCGGACCGCCGTCCCGAGAGCGGCGCTCCCCTGCGACTCGATCGCCGTGCGAACGATCTCATTCAGGTTCTTCGAGAGCAGGAAGACTCCCCCGCCAAGACCGACCACCACCAGCACGAGAAGACCCACGACCCATCGCTTCATACGACCCCCCTTCCATTCCGTTGACGCGAGGCACAAAGACACCAGGAACCATCTCTACTACGCCCGCGGCGGGAGGATACACGCACGGGCACGCCAGGCGCGGCCCAGGAATCACCGAGGGGCTCCACCCGCATTCCCTCCCCACTGGCGGCGTCCCTCCGAGGGGTCCTGTATCCTCGCGCTCCCCGAACCCGAGGGCCTAGCACGTTGGCACGACGAATCGGCTTCTCACTCCTCACCGTGCTCGCCGTCGCGGCATGTATCGAAGGCCTCGGCGGCCTCGCCCTCTGGCAACTCGCCGGGGAGTTCACGACGCCGCGGGCGATCGAATCGCAGCGCCAGGCCCTCTTCGCGCCCGAGGCTGATGGGGGCGACTGGTTCCGGCACCGCCTCCGTTACGAGGATGCGCTGCACCCGTACCTTGGCTACGTCGCCGACCCCGGCCAACACCCCACCGCCACGCTCCCCGGCTTCGACCCCACCGCCGCCGAGTTGGGCTTCCCACGCAACCGGGAGAGCCTCCTCACCCCCCGCAGACCGGACGAGGTCGTGGTTCTCCTGTTGGGTGGGTCCGTCGCCCACCTCCTCGCGGACGCGGGTGCGGACGCACTCCGGGAAGCGCTCGAGGGAGCCGGACGCTTCGCGGAGAAACGAATCCGCGTCGTCTCCGCCGCAATGCCGGGGTACAAGCAACCCCAACAGCTCATGGCCCTCGCGTGGCTCATCACGCTCGGCGCGCCGATCGACGTCGTCGTGAACCTCGATGGGTTCAACGAGCTCGCGCTCCCAGCGACCGAGCACGCGCGGGCCGGCGTCTTCCCATTCTATCCCCGCGGATGGAAGGTCCGCGTCGATCGACTCGGGAGCGCTTCGCAACAGCTCATCGCACAGCAGGCCACCACGCAGCGCGAGCGACAGTCGCTCGCGGACACCTTCTCGGCCGAACCCCTCGCGAGCAGCTTTGCCGCGTCGGCGATGTGGCTCGCGCTCGACCGGCGAGCCACCACCGCACTCGCCGCGCTAGACGCGGCCCTGCTCGCGCGGCAAGCCGAGGCCCGCTCGAGCTACCAGGCCCGTGGCCCCGCGGCACCCTACGGAGAGGGAGACGCGCTGCTGACCACGCTCGCCGATGCCTGGGAGCGCACATCGAAAGCGATCGCGGGGCTCGCTTCGTCCCAGGGGTTCGAGTACTTCCACTTCCTGCAACCCAACCAGTACGCGGCAGGCGGGAAGACACTCACGGACAAGGAGCGAACGATCGCATGGCGCGCAGACCACCCCTATCGCGCCCCCATCGAGGCCGGCTACCCCCTCCTAGAAGCCCGCGGCGAGAGCCTGCGCGCCGCGGGCGTGCGCTTCGAGAGCCTTGTCCCGGTCTTCGCAAACGTCTCGGAGACGCTCTACATCGACGACTGCTGCCACTTCAACAAGGAGGGCCTCGTGCTCGTCGCGACAGCCATCGCTGAGAACATTCGGATGGCGGGCGACCGCTAACGTCCCTGCCGGGGCGCGGGGTACTGAATGTGCAGCTCCCCCGCGACCTTCTCCGTGACGCCAAAGAGCCGCAGTCCACCGCGACCGTCCGGGCCGCCGGCGGAGAGACCACCGGGCAACGTGAAGCGAAAGCTCGCGCCCTCGACCTCGTCGATCAGGTCTGGCATGCCACCCGGCCTCGTCCGAAAGAGCATGACACCATCCCGGAATAACAAAATCGATTCGACCGGCCTACGCTCAGCCGCGAGGGCCGCGACACCCGTCAACCCGCCCCCCTCGAACACGGCAGTCCCAGCCACCACCCCTTCGCGAACCGGGACCTCACGGACACCGTCACGAATCCACACGGTGCCCTCCCGCTCGACCAAAGAGACCGGCCGGTCTCGCCGCGCCAGCGCGACGAGGCCTGGCGGATCCGAACGAACCCGAAACACGTCGACCACGTTCGCGCCATCCAAGAACGACGACTCGGGTACGAGCGCACGAAAGCCCGAAGCGCCGGTCCGGGTCGTCGCGACAATGCGACCGTTCAAACCGATCGCGAGCGGCAAGCCAATCGTCGAAGATGTCCCGCCGGAGAGGGTCCCCGCCACCAGCGCGGGCAACCGGGTACCGGAGCGGTCGACACGCGCAAACCGCCCCGGCCGCTGGAGCGAGACCTCTGGCTCCGAGGCCCCTCCTCCTGGATCAGTCGCTCGCGCGGGTTCGCCGAGCCACTCCGGGTACGGTCCCATCTCGAACAGGCCGTCGACGCCCGGACCGAAGGTCGCCGCGCTCCGCGCGACAGTCTCCTGTCGCGCCGCGGAGAGCGCCACCGGGTCAAACTGATAGAGCCGCCCCTGATAAGCCCGTTTGTAGGCTCGCGCAGGCAGGGGGGAGGAGGCTAGTGAGCGACCATCGACCGACCACGGGAGAGGCGCCCTCAGCACGTCCGCCACGGTCGGGACGATGTCAACCGTCTCGACGAGGTCCGCGCGAACATCGCCTCGCCTTTGCCCGGGCCATTTGACGAACAGGGGGACGGAGAGGAGGTCCGAGGCGTTGTCGCCAGACAGGTAACGACGGCGACTCCCCGGCCAAAAGCTCGCCCCGTGGTCGCTCACCAAGACGATCAACGCGCGGTCGTACAACCCCACGTCCCGAAGGGTATCCAGCAGTTCGCCCACGAGCTGATCAACGAAGACCAGCTGCGCGAGGTGCCGCTGCCAGCCATGCGTCGCGGCCCATCCATCCGCGCTTACCGCGTCCGCTTCGAAACCAGGCGGGAACATGTCAACCGGCCCATATTCCTTCCCCGAAGGCAACACCTCCCACGGCGCGTGAGGCGCCAGGAGATGCAAGAAATACAACCGCGCATCCGGCGTTTCGCGTAGCGCCGTCAGCATCCCACCAAAACCGCTCCAACGACCGCTGTACTGCTCCTCCCCGTCAGGCGGCCCCCCGACCACCGTTCCCCCGAGGAATCCGGACCAGCTTCCCTCAATCGCGGGAAGCGACGAGCGCCAGTCCCATGGCACCACGAGATGGGCAAAGATCACCGCCGAGTCGAGCACCAAGGAACGGAGTCGGCTGGCCCCCGAGAGGTGCCCGCGGACGGTGCCGCACACGGACGGCGGGCACAGACGGGTGATCTCCTCGAACGCGACGATCGGCCCGCCCTCCCGAAGCAACGTAAACAGGTTCTCGGGCTGATGCCGCCACCCGGGGGGGAGCGCCTCACGGGGGTAGCGACCGGTCAAGATCGCAGGGACCGCCAAGCTCGTATCCGAGCTCACCGCGGTCGCCTCGGGGAACCAGGACGAGACGCTTGCGAACGCAGCGAAGTGCGGGAAACGGTCCGCGTCCACCGTCCCATCCGGGCGCAGTAAGGAGGCGAGCGGGAGTTCGTCGAGCACGACCAGGACGACCGGCGTGTCCGAGGCCACCTCGGGTGACACGGGGAGGGTCGCACCCTCTGCGCTGTCGAAAATGGAGGAGCGCACCACAAAGAGCAGCGGGAAGAAGACGGCCGCCAGGCTCAGCACACTCAGCAAGCGCGCAAAACCGTCGAGCCGCAACGCCGCGGTGGCGCCGAGCGCCCCCATGCCGAGCGCGACCGCGAGACGAGCCCCGCCTGCCAGCCAGTCTGCCCCCTGCAGACCGTTGAGCGTCATCACGCCGAACAGACTCGTCAACACGACCGCGTACGCGCCCCGCCCCGCGGTCACGCCGAACCGGCTCGCGACGACGATGAGCAGGACCAGCCCGGTTGGCGCGATCACGCTCAGAAACGCGATGAACCCGAGGACCGTCGCTGTATCTGCGCCCTGGGCGATGAGGAACGTCGGGTTCTGGCCGATCAAGTCGTAGAGGGGTTGCGCGACCCAGAAGCCCCACAACCCGTAGACATGCAAGGCCGCGCGCACAAGCCCGAGCGGCGGGCGCCCCTCGCCACTAACCACGGCGCGTAGCCCAGGAGCGCCCCGTTGGCGTCAGGCGACGGCGCCGCACAGCTACGAGAGCATCTCTCAATCGTCGACGCAAATCGGGCCCCTCCACGATCCGCGGCCGATCCTACCCCGTTGGCCTCGAATTGGGTGCGCCCCGCAGCGACGAGCCACACGCAGGCGGGCGACGTGCCATGATGGGAGGCCCTCTCTTTCCATCAGAGCAGGATCAAACGAGGAGCAATCGAGATGGCTGCAAGCAGGCTGAGCGGCAAGGTCGCGATCGTCACCGGCGCAGGCTCTGGTATCGGGCGGGCGACGGCGATCCTCCTCGCGCAGGAAGGGGCCCAGGTCGTGGTCGCGGACCTCGACGCAGAGACCGCAGAGGAGACCGCCCACGCGATCGCGCGCGACGGCGGAGACGGCATCGCACAGCGCGCCGACGTCTCGAGCGAAGACGACGTCAGCGCGATGGTAGAGCGTGCAGTTCGTCACTACGGTGCCCTGCACGTCCTGCACAACAACGCAGCGATGACCGCGGCGCGCGACCATACCCATGACGGAGACCTGTTGACGATGACCGTCGAATACTGGGATCGATCCTTCGCGGTCAACCTCCGCGGCGCAATGCTCGGATGCAAGCACGCGATCCCGCAGATGATCTCGTCAGGCGGTGGCTCGATCATCAACACGTCATCGAACCAGTCCCTCGCGGGGGACATGAGTCAGTTCGCGTACTCCGCTGCGAAGGCTGGGGTCAACGCCCTCAGCCGCTCCGTCGCGACGACCTACGGCCGAGACGGGATCCGCTGCAACACCGTCGCGCCCGGGATCATCCTCACCCCCTCGACTCGGGCCGCCTGCCCGCCGGAGGTCGTCGAGGGGATCGTCGCGAGCAACCTGGTCCCCCGCGCCGGTGAAGCCGAGGACCTCGCGAACATGGTGCTCTTCCTCGCGTCAAATGAGTCCTCGTTCGTGACGGGCCAGCTGATCTCCGTCGATGGCGGGCAGCTCGCACACCTCCCCCACTACGCCTACCTGCGATCCTCGGGTTCGATCACCACGGACGCCGCGCGCGACTCCGGCTGAGGGCCGGGACCGCCCCGCACGCCCACTCACAACGAGAGACATCCATGTACACCCGCGCGCTCTCCAGCACTCTCGCCGCTCTCGCGGCCCTCGTCTTCGCGCTCCCGAGCGTCGCGGAGCGGCCCCGAGGCCCCATCGAACACACCGTCTTCTTCGCGCTGCGCCACGAACCGGGGAGCGACGCCGAGAAAGCTTTCTTCGATCGCGCCGGGGCGCTGTCCGAGATCCCCGGCGTGGAGGGGCTTCGACGAGTCGACGAGATCAGCCCGAAGAATCCATACCAGTACGGTCTGGTAATGCGCTTCTCGAGCCCAAGCGCATACGCTCGCTACAACGAACACCCGGAGCACCAGCGCTTCGTCGAGGAGGTCTGGATCCCAAACGTGACCCAATTCATCGAGATCGACTACGTCTCGCCTCGCCCCCGAGGCCCAGTGCAGTAGCCCTCGAGTTCGCAAGCCGCTGGTGCGTCACGCGCGCGCGACCAGCCGGAGGAACCTCGCGATGGACGAGAACAGCCCGCCCAAGCCCACCGGGCGACGCAGCCACCCCAATGAATCGCCGATGCCGCTGGCGACGAGACGTTTGCCGTACTCGACGGGCGTTTGGGACCGCGACGAGATCGACGCCGTCGTCCGTGTCCTCGAAGGTCCACCGGAGGGGCTCCTCATCGGTCCCCACGTCGAAGCCTTCGAAGAGCGCGTCGCCGCGCTCTTCGGCAAGTCCTTCGGCGTCATGTGCAACTCGGGCTCCTCGGCCCTGTACCTCGCCGTGGAGTTGCTCGAACTCGAGCCCGGAGACGAGATCCTCACCTCGCCCCTCACGTTCTCGACCGACCTCGCGCCCATGCTTCGCGCCGGCCTCGTGCCCGTCTTCGTGGACGTCGAGGAGGACACGTTCCAGGTCGATGTGAACCAGCTCGAGGCCATGATCAGCGACCGGACGAAGGCCATCCTGATCCCCAACCTGACGGGCAACGCGCCCGACTGGGACCGGATCCGAGAGATCGCGGATCGGCACGACCTCCAGGTGATCGAGGATTCCTGCGACGCCCTCGGGGCAGAGCTGCGCGGAACCCCGACCGGCACGCGCGCTGACATCTCTGTGACCAGCTTCGCCAACGCACACATCATCACCGCGATGGGCACCGGGGGCATGGTCTGCCTCGACGATTCCCGCCTCCGCGACAAGTGTCTGCTCCTGCGCCGGTGGGGCCGGCGATCCGAGGTCCAGATGTTCGGCTCGAAGCGAGGACAAGACCGCAACTTCTGGGAGGACCTAGACGGGACTCGTTACGACAACCTGTTCATCTTCGACCTCCCCGGCTGGAACTTCGAACCTTCCGAGGTGAGCGCCGCCTTCGGGCTCGAGCAGCTCAAGAAGCTGCCCAAGAACCACGCGCGGCGCGAACGTAGCTTCGGCATGTTGCGCGGGACCCTCGAACGCCACCCGACCCTCTTCATGCCCCCCCGCACGACCGCCGAACTCCGCACCGCGTGGCACTGCTTCTGCTTCATCATCCGACCCAGCGCGGGCTTCGAACGCGCCGACATGCAGAGCTACCTTGAGGAGCGCGGCATCTCGACGCGCACGGTCTGGACCGGCAACGCCGCGCGCCAGCCCATGATGGAGGGGGCCCGGTTCCGAGAGCCGACCGCGGGTCTGCCGAACGCGGACCAGGTGATGGAGCGGGGGATGCTCGTCTCGATGAACCATGGCTTCGACGACGACGACATCCAATACATCTGCGATCACATCGAAGGCTTCGTCGCGAGTCGCGCTGGGCGTTGAGAGGTTCGTCTCATCTCGCGCGTGCCTGCAGTCACTTTTTGGGTGACACTCTGCCGTATGCCGGCATTCTCGATGAAGGGGGTCACCAAGTCGTATGGAGCACGAGACGCGCTCTCGGCCCTCGATCTCGAACTAGAGGAAGGGCATACGCTCGGCTTGCTCGGCCCCAACGGCGCAGGCAAGACCACGGCGCTCCGGCTGTTGCTCGGCTTTTGCGATCCGACAGAGGGCGAGGTCTGGCTCCGCGGGCACCCGCCCACCGTACCGGAGTCGCGCCGCAACCTGGGCTACCTGCCCGAGCAGCTTCACCTGCCGAGCGCCATGACGGTGGCTCGCCTCTTGCGCTTTCACGCCTCTCTCGCGGACGTCGCGGAGGAGGCCCAACCGGACGCGGTCTACGAAGTGATGGAACGAGTCGGCATCGCAGACCGGGCGCGCGACAAGATCGGGAGCCTATCCAAGGGCCTCCGGCAACGAGTCGGCTTCGCCCAGGCCATGCTCGGGGAACCGACGCTGCTGCTGCTCGACGAGCCCACGTCCGGGCTCGATCCCATCGGGATCCGCGAGGCGCGCGGCTGGATCGACGGAATGCGCGAGCGAGGCTGCGCCATCCTCATCAGCTCCCATGTGCTCTCCGAGGTCGAACAGCTGTGCGATCAGGTCGCGATCCTGCACCAGGGTCGCCTCCGCGCGCACGGAGCGATCGGGGATGTCCTCGACCCCGGTGAGACACTGGAGGACGCGTTCGTCCGGGTGGTCCAGCGATGAGCGCCACCCGCACACTCACCGCCGAGGCGCTCCGAGACGCGAGCCGACGCCGGGTCGTCATGGCGATCGTGCTGCTGTCTCTTGGCTCGCTCATGCTGATCGATGGCTGCACCACGTGCAGCGGCGGTGAGGTGACGATCAACGGCGAGGCCCGGAGTATCCAGGACCTCGGCGGCGCGGTCGGCACTCTGCTCATCGTCGTCCTCGGGCTCTGGACCTGCCTGCTCTCCGGTGTACTGGGCACCGATCATCTCCAGCAGACGCTTGAAGACGGCTCCGCGAGCCTCTGCCTGGCTCGACCGATATCACGCAAACAGTTTGCGCTCGCGCGACTCGCGGGCGCTCTGAGCGTCGCGCTGATCCCCGGGTTGGTCCTGCTGGCGGCCGCGGCCGGCCTCCTCCACCTCCGCGGCGGTCTCCCGCTCGGTCCCGCGATGGGGGCGGGGGTCGCGTACGTGTTGGGCGCGACCACGTGTGGCGCCATCGGGATGACGCTCTCGCTCGTCATGCCACGGCTGGCGAGCTTGCTCGTCGTGTTCGCCTGCGTCGGCCTGACGACGATCGCGAACGTCGCCGCGCAGTTCGATCCAGGCCCGGGCCTGCTCGCGACGATCCACCAGGCCGGACCGCCACTCGCCGCATCGATCTGGACCGTGCTGGATCCGTGGATCGACGCGGTCTCCCTCGCAGGCGACACCGAGCCGTTCACGGGGATCCCGGGCGCCTGGGTGCGCCTCGGTGTGTGGACGCTGGGCTCGATCGCCGCCCTCGTGTGGACCTTCGGACGGCAGGAGCTACGGAGCTAGGCGCCCTCTCGGGCGGGGCTAGCGCCGATCGCCCATGATGCGCAGCAGCATCAAGAAGAGATTGATGAAGTCGAGGTAGAGCGTGAGGGCCCCGCGGATCGCCTCCTTCGTGTCTTCGTCGGTCCCCTCGTTCCCGAGGATGTTCATCTCCTTGATCTTCTGTGTGTCGTAGGCGGTCAACCCAACGAAGATCAATACACCCGCGTAGGTGATGACCCAGGAGAGCGTAGAGCTTGCCATGAAGAGGTTGACGACCGAGGCCAGGATGATCCCGATCAATCCCATGAACAGGAAGCTGCCCCAGGCCGTCAGGTCCTTCTTCGTCGTATAGCCGTAGAGGCTCATCGCCCCGAACGTCCCAGCGGTGACGAGGAAGGTCGACGTGATCGAAGCGGCCGTATACGTCAAGAAGACCGCAGAGAAGGTCACGCCCATCAGCGCGGCGTACAGGATGAACACGCCCATCGCCTGCTGCACGCTCATCTGCATGACGCGCGCGGCCAGCCAGAAGACGAGGCCAATCTGAGCGACGAACAGGATCAATGGCACGATGGGGTTGCCAAAGATCACGCCGCTCAACGAGGGCGAGTCCGCGATCAGGAAGGCGACGAGCCCGGTGAAGGCGAGCCCCGTCGTCATCCAGTTGTAGACGCGCACCATGAAGCGCTGCTGCTCTGCAGCGATCGCGTCTAGCCCTCTGGGCATCCCATCACTCGGCATCGGTGTCGTCGGCATCGGCTTGTTTCTCCCCTGGTCGGTCATCGACCCGAGAGAGACTAGCCGTTTCACGGCCGGGGCACCGCGAGAGGTCCCTCCGCTCAGGGGTGAGCGGCGTCTCGCCGAGCAGAGGTCAGCGCCTCGAAGACGTCGAAGTCGGGGTCCATGGGGATGACGCCATACCGTTCGACATAACCGTCGAAGAGCCCTTGCATCCGAGCGAAGTCCTCCGGGTCGGCCTCCCTGAGGTCACGCTGCTCTCCCGGGTCCTTCACGATGTCGAAGAGCCGCCAGACGCCATCTCCCGCCGGCGATCCCACCTGAACGAGCTTGCGGTCTCCCTGGAAGACCGCCTTGCCGATCATCAACTCGTACCCGATGACCGCTTCGGGTTCGTGAACCCGCTCACGCTCCCCGCGCAGTAGCGGCACCATGCTCGCGCCGTCGATCGACTCATGCCCAGCGATGGGATCGGCCGAGACGCCCGTCAGCTCCAGGAGCGTCGGGACGACATCGGTCGCGAACGCGAAAGCCGGAGTGACCCGCCCGCTGTCGATCTGTCCCGGCGCGCGGATGATGAACGGGACCCGCATCCCCCCCTCGGCCGCGCTCCCCTTGTAATCTCGCAGGTGTACCGCACCCAGCTGTGCCCATTGCGGGCCGTAGCTCGGGAACGACCCCGGTCCGCCGAGCGCCTCGGTCGACTGGTTCGGGTACCGCTCGTCGTACCAGGCGACCGCTCGGGGTGCGAGGTTCGGCTCGGACAGGTCCGGGCCGTTGTCGGAGACGAAGACGACGATCGTCTCCTGAAGGTCCCCCGCTGCCTCGAACGCCGCGAGAACCCGCCCGATCTCCCGATCCATGTCCTCTGTCATCGCCGCGTACGCCGCCATCCGCGCGCTCTCACGGCGCTGCTCTGCGGACGTCAAGCTGTCCCAGGCCGGTACGTTCGGGTCCCGCTCGCGCTCAGCGACCCCAGGCGCGATCACCCCGCGCTCCACCATCCGCTCGTAGCGCGCCTGACGCATCACGTCCCAGCCGTCGTCGTAACGCCGCGCGTACTTTGCGAGGACATCCTCCGGTGCGTGATGCGGCCAGTGCACGGCCTGGAAGGAGAGTACCGCGAGAAACGGTTGTTCTGGCCCCCTGGCCTCGAGCGCGGCCAACAACTCATCCACGAACAACGCGCTCGAGAAACCCGGGGGACGCTCTACCTGCTCTCCGTTGCGGGTAAACGTCGTCTTCGGGACGATCGGCGCCGGCCCTGTGTCACTCCAATTGTCCCCGGACCCATCGAGCAAGGCGAAGCTTCGCGCGAACCCTCGTGCTGCAGGCCACTGTTCAGGGCGCATTCCGAGGTGCCACTTCCCAGAGAACGCGGTGAAGTACCCCGCTTCGGAGAGCCGCTCCCCCACCGTCTGAACGCGGTCGTTGAGGTACCCCTCGTATCCGGGAGCTCCGCGCTGGTCGGGAGTCAGGAACTCTCCCATGCTCCCGAGGCCGTTGCGGTGATTGTCCACGCCCGTCAACAGCATCGAACGGCTTGGCGAGCACGTTGCCGCGGTGTGAAAGCTCGTAAACTGGACGCCCTCGGCCGCGAGGGCATCGAGCACCGGGGTCTCGACCTCGGCGCCGTAGACCCCGAGGTCACCAAAACCGAGGTCGTCCGCGATGATGAAGAGTATGTTTGGCTTGCGCGCCCCCTCCGACGGCCCTGGCTCCGCGGTGCAACCCAACCCCGTTAGCGCAAACGCCAACCCCAAGACTCGAACCAGAACCATCCTCACGGTGTCCCTCCCAGGTTGCATCGGTCGCCCCACGCGTGCCTCCACGAGGACGACCTCTCGGCCGGCCGCCAACGCGCGCTAGGAGGCCGTACCAGAGCCGAGTGCCCCCTGCGGCCACTCCGTCATCAGGAACTCGATCGCCGTGTGATCGAGTAAGTGCCCCACGTCCGGCGCGACGAGCTCTCGGTTCTCGGGCAACCGCAGCGAGTCCGAAAAAGCGTCGAGCGACTCGAACCACTGCTCGGTCACGCCGTCATAGCCCGGGGCGCCCGGCGCATCCCGCTCGTAGTCCGCGTCAATCCGCGGATTTTGATCGTACGCGAGGATGTCGTGCGCCAGAGCCGGGACGTCGATGTACAGCGGGCCATGCTTCTCTCGCCAGTGGGTGCGAAAGGCCTGAAGATCGAGCCGGGGGTTTCGCCGGAAGACCGAGATCAACTTCGCGCCCGCTCGCTCGCGCCCCTCCGGAAGGTCGACGATCACATCGGGGTCACGGGTCAGCAGCCACCGCGTGGCCGCGACGTCGAGGAACGGGGCGGCGGCCTCCTCAGACCAAGCCCTCAACGCGGCATCGTTGGCGAAGGCCGAGAAGGCGGCCTCGGACGCGAACCAGAGCACCGCCACACCGTCGAAGCTCGAATCGTGTTCAGACGGGTCTCGCGTCCGGTCGTAGTCCTTCGCGATGCGATGGTTCTGTTCATACCGGAGCACACCCGTCCGGAACGCGGGCTGCGCCCCGAGGCCCGCCGCGTAGTCCTCGCGCCACGCCCGCTGGAACGTCTCGACGTCGACCCCGCTTCGCCGAGACAAAAAACTAAACAGCTTGATCGCCAAGAGATCTCTCCTTTTCATCGCCCGCACTCGGGAGCCCCACGCCAACACACGCCGCGGCCAAGGCGACCTCATCGAACATCGAACGCCTCACCGCCGTCAACCGGAATCGGCCCGAGGCCGCCCGCCCCCGCTGAGCACCGCGACCGCGACGCTCACAACAGGCGCCCGGTCTCGTGACTGCCCGCGATCGTCGTACGATGAACGATCCGCTGGTCTGCCGGGGCCGTCCCGAAGGCACGATGCATCGTGCGCCAATTGTCCCAGAGGACCATGTCCCCTTCGGCCCAGTCGTGTACGTAGGTAAACCGTCCATCAAGCGTGTGATCGACGAGCTCTTGCAAGAAGGGGTCCCCCTGCGCGCGTGGAACGCCGACCAGATCGATCAGGTGGACAGAAGACAGCGAGAGAGACTTCCGGCCGCTCTCGGGGTGCGACCAGACGAGCGGGTGAGCGACCGGCGGAAACTCTGGGTAATCGACTGTTCCGAAGTCGACAAGCTCGACCTCGGCCTCGCGTCCAAAGCGCATCTCCCGCAGGTCGGCGATGAAACCAAAATGCCCCTCCAGACCCGCGAGCGCCTCTTTCTTGTCCGATGGGAGGGCATCGTAAGCGAGCGCGGTGTCAATCCAGCCGGTCTCACCCCCGCACGCGGGCTTCTCCACCATGCGAAGCACTGCGCCGCGATTGGGCGTCGTCGTATAGATGAGGTCGGTGTGCCAGGGGATGCGACCCACGATCGGCTCTCCATCGAACCGATAGGTCATCTGTTGGCTCTCTCCCTTGTTCGTCAGGTGGATCACCTCGGGGTGGCCTGGGAGCCGAATACTCTCAACCGGATGGACCTCGAGGTCTCCAAAGCAGCGGCTGAGCGCGACTTGCCGCTCCACTGACGTGCCGATCTCCCGAAAGAGAAGGATGCCCGCCTCCAGCCACGCGTCGTTCAACGCACGCCGCGTCACCGCGTCGACTGGACGGTCGAGGTCCAAGCCGACGATCTCGGCGCCGACACCGCCCTCCAAACCCTGAACCGAGAACTCCATGGCACCTCCCCCGTGGCTCAACTCGGCCGCTCGGCGCGCGCGTCGAGCACCTGTCCTGGCCGCTGGCCGGTCGTCTCTCCGTCGCGTTGGGTGACGACACCATTGACCGCCGTCACCCGGTACCCGCCCGCGGGCCGACGCAGGCGACCCGCCCCGGAGGGCAGGTCCTCAACGAAGACATCCCGCTCCCAGGAGAGCGCCTCAAGGTCGAAGACGGTGAGATCCCCTGCGTAGCCCGGCGCGAGGATGCCGCGATCGCGGAACCCCAAGATCTCGGACTGCCGGCCGGTCAGCTCGTACACCGCTCTCTCGAGCGTCAGATCTCCCCGCTCACGAACGTGTCGTGTGAGCAACAGCGTCGTATCGCCCGCGGCGCACATCATCTGCACGTGGGCGCCGGCGTCACTCGCGCTGATCACGGTTCCTTCGTCGCGGAGCATCTCCGCCACGCCGTCCACGTCACTGTTCCCGAGCCCCATCGCGACGACGCCCGGCTCCAGGTCGTTCTCCAGGATCCAGTCCGCGAAGACATCACTCGGATGGCCGCCGCGCTCGGCGACGAGCTCTTCGAGGCTCTGCCCCAACCAGCGCTTGTTCTCGGGCTTCGAAACCGACGTGAAGCGAACCTGATCAATCCGCGTGTTTGGAAACAAGGACTTGTCGACCCGATCCCACTCCTCCCGCGCCGCACTCCTCCACGCCGGGTCGCGCAACCGGGCCGCGCGCGCCTCCCCCTGCACCAGCATCACCTGGTTCCAGCCATCAGGGAGCATCATGAAGACCATCGTCTGCTCCCAGTTGATGTTGAAATCGACGCTGCGGGGCGAGGCGATCGGCCAGATCTCTCGTCCCGCACGCCGCAAGTCGTTCGTAAACGCGATCAGCTCCCCGCTCCGCTCCGGGTTCAGCTCCGTATGGAGCAAGCCGTTCCAGATCGACGTGACACCACGGGTGCCAAAGCTGTCCGCGATCGAGCGGATCTCCTCCAACGAGTCCTCACCCGTAAAGTTCGGAATGAACTCGACGAAGCCATGCCCCGCCGACGCCATCGTGTCCGCCAGCGCCGCGAACTCCGCGGCGTCGGCGAAGCGACTCGGCACGAAACGACCCTCGCGGTCCACGTCGAAGAAGGAGGTCGAGAGACCGAAGCAACCCGCCTCGAGGCTCGCACCCAGCTCCGCGCACATCGCCTGGATCTCGCCTTCCGACGCCGCACGCGTCCAGGCATCCGCCCCCATGACGAAGATCCGCAACATCGAGTGGCCCATGAGCGAGGCCATATTGAGCGACGTCGGACACGCCTGCATCGCTACGCGATAGTCGCACCAGGTCTTCCACGTCCAGGGCACGCCGGTGCGAAACTCCTCGAGAGGCATATCTTCGATGTAACAGAAGACGTCCATGACCTCTTCGAGGTGCTCAGGGCGAACCGGCGCTAACGACAAGGAACAGTTCCCGATGACCGCGGTCGTCACGCCGTGCTGGGGCATCGGGTCACAGCCCGGATCCCAAAACATCGAAGGATCGAGATGCGTATGCGAGTCGATGAAGCCCGGCGTCACGACGGCGCCCCCGGCGTCGATCACCTCTTCGCCCGACGGACGCAGATCTTCGCCGACCTCGACGACCCGACCGCCGCGCACCCGCACGTCAGCCCGCCGACCCGGCGAGCCCGTCCCGTCGATCAAGGTACCGCCCGTAACAATCAAATCGGACATACCGCCTCCACCCGCGCGCACACGGCGCCTCGCTGTGACTCCCTGACGCGATCCAGAATATCCGTTTCGAGTAGACTCCAACAAGAGGAGGCCGCTCGAGGCCGGAGAACGACATGCCCCTAACCCCCGAAGAACAACGCGAACTCCGGCGCGATCTCGTCACTGGCGCCAGCGAGATCGACCAGTCTCTCACGGCCACCCAGCAGGCAGCGAAGCCTGTCGAACTCGACCAGGCATCCGTGGGGCGGGTCTCTCGGATCGACGCGATCCAACAGCAGAAGATGGTGGAAGCCACGCGGAGGGCGCTCTCGGCGCGGCGCCAGCAGATCCAGGCCGCGCTCCGCCGGTTCGAGGAGGAGGAATACGGCGACTGTCTCGACTGCGGCGAGGCCATCCCGTTCGCGCGACTCAAAGCGAAGCCCGAGAGCCTCTTCTGTGTTCGCTGTCAGGAGAATCGCGAACGGCGGTGACGACGAGCCGGGCGCCGCCACCGGCTCAGCTCACATCAACAACGAGCCACTCGCGGTCACGCCCCGCGATCCGAATCTCGAACGCGTCGTCCCGACTGGCACCAAGGAGCGCCTTCCCGACGGGCGACCCCGGAGTCACGACGGAGATGAATCCATCCCCGCCCGGGCCGTGCAGCTCCACACCCGCGCCAACGGGAAGGATGAAAAGCGTTCGCTCCTCCGTGTCCGACTCATCCTCGATCGAGACATCGACGAACGCACCGAGCGCCACCTTGCTGTCTCTCCCGAAGCGCGGGAGTCCCCGTGCCGCGAACGCGATCAGCGTCTCGAGCTCGGAGACCGCTCGCTGCCTGCGATCTCGATGCCCCGCGGTCATCCGACCGAACGCCGCCGCGCTCCGGGCGTCCTCCTTTCGGCGGACCTCCGTCTGCACCCCCTCCGCGGCCTCAGCAGACGCCGTCTCAGCCGTCCGCGCGTCGGCGATCAACCCTTGATAATGGCTCTTCAGTTCATCGATGAAATAGGTCTTCCGGTCGCTTGTCATGACACCGGAGAATATACGTCAGACGATCGGCTGGCTGGCCCGATCGAAACCCGTGCGCCCCGTGCCCCGACGGCACCCAACGGATGTGGTATCTCCCGAATCGACTTGCAGCGGACCGGACCGCAGGGGCGGCGCGGCGGGTCGAGAGCGGCTGCCCGAAACGCGAGGAGAAGACCCGGATGAGCTTTCGTCAGGTCGCAAAGCTGGACGACATCCCCAAAGGCCGAGGCCTATGCGTCCAGATTGACGGGGTCGACATCGGCCTGTTCCGCGTGGGCGCCGACATCCACGCGATGGAGAACGCATGCCCCCACGCGGGCGACCCACTCAGCGAAGGAGACCTCGACGGCTCCGTCGTCGTTTGCCCGTCGCACGGTTGGCAATTCGACGTGAGAACGGGCTTCCGACCCGACGACGCCGACGGGTTCCCCATCCCGTGTTTCGCCGTACGGATCACGGGCGATGCGGTCGAGGTCGACATCACTCAGCCGGTGAATGGCCGGCGCAGCAGGCAGCGCCAATAGCATCCCGCGAGGAACTCGTCCTCCTGCAACAATCACCCCACCCACGTGCGCCCTCTCGCGGCGCTACGAGTTGCCCTCCGGGCGGCGGACGGGCGCGTCGCGCGTGATGCGCAGCACCGTCTCGACGATCTCATCACTGTTCATGAGCGCCGGAAGCGCCGCCCACTGGTCCGTCCGGTCGTTCCCGAACGTGATCAAACCCGAGTGCTCTGTCTTGTCGGCGTCAATCACCGGGTCCAGATCGTAGACGCCGAGCGCACGCCGCACCCGGTCGATGTCGTCATAATTCCCCGTGAGGTAGACCCAACCTTCCTTCTCCCCCCCGTTACGTCGGATGTATTCCCGCAGCGCAGCAGGGTCATCGACGTCGGAGTCGATCGTCAGAGAGAGGATGAGGATCTCGTCCCCCATCTTGTCACCGAGTCGTTCATGCACCTTGCCCAGGTTCTGTGCGATCGGCAGACAGATGTTCTCGCACTCGGCATACATGAAGTTGACGATGACGATCCGATCCTTGACGAGGTCGTCGTAGAACCGAACCGGATCCTCGTTCTGCGTCACCAGCTCCACGTTCGGAAACCCATCCGAATGCTTCTGTCGCTTCGGAAGTGTCCTCTCTACCGCACCCGCCGGATCCACCCGCCATCCCGGCGAATCTCCCGGCGGATCGGCGGCCTGCGCCTGGTGACAGTCCGGCACAGCGGTCGGAAGCGCCTCGCCTGCCGATGCCACGCTGACGGCCACGATTCCGAGCACACACAGCCCAACCCCAGCGACCCACACTCTAGTCATCGTGGTTGTCCGGCGCGTCCGGCCCCGGCGGCCCCGGGTCGATCTGGCCAGTCGGAGCTCGTGGGAAGTCATCCGCCGGGAACCCGACGTTGCGATCTTCCAGCAGGTCCACATCGCCCTCCTCATCGAAGAACACCGGACCAAACCCAGGGGGCGTTGCGTTCGCGTCATTCTCGTCGAGGACCATCCCCGAAACTTCGCGGTAGCTGGCGACGCCATTCGCCGAGAAGAATGAGTTATGCGGACGGTTGCCGTCGTTCAAACTCGGCTCACCCTCGGGTCTCGGATCGAAGACGTGCATCATGCGCATGTCTTCATGCTCCAAGTTGTGGCAATGGAAGACGAAGGGCCCCGTGAAGGTCCGGAACTTCATCAGTAGCTCCGTCTGCCCTCCTCCCTCGAGCAGTGAAACGTCGACGTTATTCAAGTACTTCTTCGGAAACTTCGGGTTAACCTGCTGGTTCCGCAGTTTCTTCGGGATGCCGTTGTACTTCTGGATCTCATGGGCTTCCAAGTGAATATGAATGGGGTGCCACCAACCGCCGGCCTTGTTCTCGAAGATCCACCGCTCCGCGCTGTTGAGCACAGGTGTGACGTTCGTCGTGCGGGGGCTGAAGAACTGGCTGTTAATCTGCCAGGCACCGTTACGCCTCTCGAACCGGAAGTACCGAGTCGCCATCACCTCGTCCTCGTCGATCTGTGAGAAGCAACGGATGGTGTCACCGGCTTTGACCGTGATGTTCTTGTCGATGGGCTTGTCGGCCTTGACGATGAACTTCACGAGCGGCGTCGGCTCGCTGAAGTCCACGTCCTTCGGCTTGCGGCCATTGTCCTGGGTCATGACGTTGTTGAGCCACACGACGTCGCCATCTTCAAACTCCGAGAAGTCGACAACGACGTCAGACCGCTGCGCCATGGCCAACATAAAGCTCGGCTGATCGAACGCCGTCTCCAACTCCCACGAATCCTGGCCGATCTGCAGGAAGTCGAGTTCCTTGACGGCGCTCTGGTTGCCGCCATCGGGCTTCAGCGCGAGATGGTAGATACGCGCGTTCGATGCGTTCAGGAACCGGAAGCGATACTTCCCAGGGCCAACCTCGAAATAGGGCTGCAGCTTCCCGTTCACGCTGAACACGTTGCCGAGGCGCCCGTTGTGGTCGAGGAAGTCGTACGGGAGGATCTCCTGCTTCAAGTCGATGATCTGGTCCATCAACGCCATCGGGATGTCCTGACCCGCATAGAGCTCCGGGAGGACCCGGGTCCCGTCAGGCTGCGTCTTGGTCAGCTCGAGCTCGTGGTCGTCCTGGATCAGATAGAAGCCGGCCAGCCCCTGAGAGACGAGATAGCCCGTGATGTCCATCCCATGCTCGTGGTACCACATCGTCGTCGGCAAATCGGAGAGCGAGTATCCCCCCAGATTGCCTTTTTCCGCGATCGCGATCGGGTCAAGCCCTTCCTCGGTTACGGGCTCAGCTCGCTCTCGCGGCCCAATGTTCGGGTAGTAGTAGTCCCGTGCCTTACCGGGCAGCACATAGAAGTCGGGGTAGCCATCCGAGTGAGCGGGGCTGTGGTCTCCATGCAGATGGACTGACGCCTCGGTGGGCGCTGGCCCGTTCCCCTGCGGCGGGCGAAACTGGATGTTGTTCGTCACGCGTACGACCGTCGGCTGTCCTTGCCGCGCCACGAAGGTCGGTGCCGGGAACTCTCCCGTCGGGCTCAGTCTCTGCGAGTTCGGGTCGCTCGGGTCCACCGGGACCGGATCTTGCGGCGCTGCGTCGCCCAGTCCCCCGTCGCTCGCGTCCCGATAGGCGAGGATGTCCGTTACAACGCCCGGGGCCCACTCGTGTCGTGAGTTTCGAAGCTCCATTGCATAGTGAACCTCACCCGCGCGATCCGCGGGATCTAGCCGATCCCAGGGCTCTTGATTTCGCGCTTCCGGGTTCCCCGGGTCGTCGAATCGATCCCACGGGTAGGCGGCGGTCTCATGGAGACATTCGCCACCCTCCGGCGCCGGAGGAAGCTCCGAATCATTTCGGTTCCCGACGAGGTGCGTCGGGTTGGAACGGGAGTATTCCGGCGCGATGCCATGATGCACCGCCTCGGAACCCAGGCTGGCCTGCGGGCTCCCCGGAGCGGGCACCAAGGTGTTCGAACTGCCCGGATCGACCGGAGTACGCCGCACCTTGCCATCCGTCGGGTCGATCGCCTCCGAGACGTCACTCGTTCCGAAACCCATGATGTGCGGCAGCGCGAAGGTCTGAGTGAACGGCTCATAGGTGACTTTCGACCCCGGGAACCTCACCAGGCTCTCCGGCCCCGCGTCGCCGCCTCCCGAGTCGTTGTTGGAAGCCTTGCGATCCTTCTTCTTTCGCTTCCCTTTTCCTGCAAGGCCTTCCTTACCGAGAAGGACTCCACCTACACCTGCGATAGCACTCGCCTTCAACAGGCGGCGACGACTCAAACCCATCATTGTCTCCAATCCAGCAGCAGCAAAACAACAGACGCATGTCAGCAATCAATTTCAACACATGACTTTTAGTACCACCACCGGGGGCCGATAAGGGAAAATCCTAATCTGGACACAAGCGCGGACGGATTGTATGGATACATCCGTAAAGAATTTGAGAGTGTCCCGCAGACACTCAGCGAAGGTAGGCCCTAGATTCGAACCGCCGGCCCGGCCGGGGTTGGGCAGCCGGGCCATCCGGGGGGCAACACACTTGGCAAACATCATCGGAGGCCTCACCCGCGTCGCGCGGAGCGTGCTGCCCACTCCGCGCGGCGAATCGCCCGATCGCTGGAGGAGAGGACGAGAACAGGCCCGGCGGCTCGCACGTTGCGACGCGGTGGTCGTCTCCTATGGCAAGAGCGGTCGCACCTGGCTCCGTGTC
>Ga0315331_10000801_pt1 | contig 22608 bp, 19 predicted proteins | sample M160m34915metaG_FD_203456 | JGI IMG/M metagenome (GOLD analysis project Ga0315331, IMG submission 203456) | Ammonia-oxidizing marine archaeal communities from Monterey Bay, California, United States - M1 60m 34915 | ecosystem: Environmental > Aquatic > Marine > Intertidal zone | place: USA...
CGTGAACAATCACATCCGCCTGCTCACCGCCTACCAGGACCTGGAGTGCAGCGTTGCTCTGGCCGACCTGCCGGAGGCCGATCCCTTCTAGCTTGGGAGAGAGGGTTCGCGCCCGCGTCCTCGGCGCAGGGCGCACGTAGGTCGCCGCCCTGCGGCGGGCGGAGCCGCGAAGAAGGCGGCGATCTCCTAAGAGCGAGGGTCGAGGCGCAGCAGGTCCCGCGGCGCGAAGCCCATCAGGATCGTGGCCGGGAGCGGGATCGGGTGCTCCGTGACGACTCGATCGTATTCGCTGCCCTCCACGACCACCGCGGTGTAGTCGCCAATCACCCCTTCGAAATCGATCCGGACTTCCGGGCGCTCGAGGGCGCGGCGGTACCAGGCGCGCGGCCAGTGGTGAGCCGAGACGTACATGCGGCCCTCCGTTTCGAAGAGCGCGAGCCTTCGCTCGTACGATTCACCCGATGTGTCCGTCGTCGTGACGACCAGCATAGGGAGACCCATGCGTTCGGCCTTAGGCTGTCCCAAGCCGAGAAACGACTCGAAGAGTACGATCATGACGACGTACCCAGCGACCACGATCCCGAACCCTCTAAGGATCTTCATGGGCATTTCTCCTCGGCTCCGGGGCACAGCGCATCTTCAACGTTTTCGACGATTGGGTCGATTCGGCTTTCTTCTGGAGTGGCCTCAGTCATGCTGCCATGCGCGGGGCGCCGCTGCGAGGCTGAGCATTCCGGCGAGAAGAATGGCTGCCACGAGCAAGAAAATTCCCCCGCGCGACGAGATCGGCACGGCGGGACCTTCGCAGGCATCGCCGATGCCATCTGCGTCGGCGTCGCCCTGGAGCGAGTTCGGATGAAGGGGGCAATTGTCGTCGCTGCCCCAGACGAGATCGAGGTCGGGATTCAAATCGAGTGCGTCGAGGGCGGCGCAGCGACCCGCACGAATCGCATCCGCGCTCGATACCGAAATCGCCGTCGAGATCGAGTTCGCATCCCATTGCAGGAGGGGGGTGGTCAAGGGATTGGGTGTGGCCAGCGGCCACGCTGGCGACGTCCAGGGTGTGCCGGTCTCGGCAAAGTACGTCCACGCGTCCTGCATCGCGGTCGATAGGGCGAAGTCTCCCGCATCCGGTGTGAAGAGTGATTGTGTTCCGAAGGTCGCGAAGAGATAGAAGAGTTCAAGCCCGTGGAACGAGCGAAGGTTGAAGATCGGCGCGGGGTTGTTCGTGAAATGATAGAGGTAGGCGTCGCTTCCCTGACTCGTGAGGCTCGCGACCGTATGGGCCTGGGGGCAGACGAAGCGCAGGTCCTCGATCGCGGCCCGGTACGCGTCGGCGGGCGAGGCGAAGGCCCCGATCGGATAGAGCGGAAGGATGGCGTCGGTCGTCTCATCGCCGAGCACGGCGCGAAGTGCTGCGTCAAAGCTCGATGGGCTGTTGATCGAACTCGCCGCTCCGATCGTGAAGAGCGTCATCTCGTTCGCGTTGGAGCCGAAGATCGCGGTCCTGCCGTCGGCCGCGCCTTCGTGTATAAGGACAGACGGCATCTCGTCGAGCGCGTAGCCATCAATGTGCAGGTCTGCGCGGGGGAGCGTTCCGGTCGGGCCGAGCGTGCGGGTCGCCCACGACGAAGCGAGGGCTTCGTTCGAGGTCGCTCGGAGACAGGTCAGCTGTCCCGCTGTCGGCGAACAGCCCACGTCGGCGGCGCTGTCCTGAGAGGTCGCGTAGCCCGAGGCCGGTACGACGCCGCCGGGATCGGCTTCGAGCGCTTCGGCCGAGCAATACCCGCTCTGGGCGATCGCGCGGTCAAAGAGGCCATCGGAGAGCGGGGTCGCGAGTAGGCCACAGGTCGATTTTGCACCGGCCGACTCGCCGAAGATCGTGACGTTGCTCGGGTCGCCACCGAAGGCGGCGATGTTGTCCTGGACCCATTCGAGCGCGAGCAGTTGGTCGAGCAGGCCGTAGTTGCCCGTCGATCCGTCGGGGTCCTCCGCGGCGAGATCGGCGGATGAGAAATAGCCGAGCGCCCCCAAACGATATTGGATTGCGACCACGATGGTTCCGTTTGTTCCTTGTTGAGCGAGCGAGGCGGGGGAGTTGGCAGGGTTTTTCGTGCAGCCCTGCGTGAGGCCGCCGCCGTGGATCCAGACCAGGACGGGACGAGGCGAGGGGGGGGCGCCGGTCGGTACCCAGACGTCGAGGGTGAGACAATCTTCCGTGCCGACGACGTCGCCGACGGCATCGAGGGGGTCGTCCATGCATGCCGCGGATGAATGGCCCAGGACCTGGGTACATGCGAGGGCGGGGGACTGCGCGAGGATCACGCCGGGCGCGGTCGACCTGAGGAGAGGGCGCGCCCAACGCAGCGCGCCCAGCGGCGGCTCCGCATAGGGAATGCCGCGGAACGAGATGACGTCGACCCCGTCGAGTCCTCTGACCACGCCCGAAGTCGTCGCGATCTCAGTCTGAGATATCGCCGTCGGGGCGTGGAGCGTCGCGACCATCATCAGGATGAGAACGCGAAGAGAGCGGTGCATGATCGACTCTTTCTGAAATTTGACGTTTTCTCGTTCCGAGCTTTGCCGATGAGTCGGGCCCGAGGCATCTGCACTTCTCGAGTCGACCGATCGTGTCATGGCTTCTTGGGTGGGTAAAGCGAAAAACGAGTGCAGATGCGTATTGGTGCTTAAGGCGCCTGGGGTTCGCCGACTTCTGCATGGCGAGGGCTCCACCTCGCTCTCTACCTCTCCACCTCTCTCACCCTCCACCTCGGCAAGGCTCTGCGGAAGGGGCAGCCACGCCCCGGTCGATCGGCAGGCCTTACCGTGTCTACCCGAGATCCGCCCTCAGAGACGACCGCGACGGATTGTTTCGGATCTCGCGGCTCCCGAATCCAGATCGGATGTGCTGCGGTCACGCGCACCGCCAGGGTCACGTTCCATGCGCCGGCATTGCCCAAGGGGCAATCGGCAGACAGCGCCAGCCCATGGACGCGGTTCTTCTCCACGCTTCCTGCATCCATGCCGCTTTGTGGCACCGATACCGGTACCTTGTCGTAAATCGATGCACTCACCCTGGGAAACAACATGCAGGTAAAAGTCAGGTTTCTGGACAATCTTAGGTTGGAAGCCAGTTTTGATGATTTCACCGTCATCAGCGATCAACCCATTCGATATAAGGGCGACGGAACGGCGCCAGGTCCCTTTGACTATTTCCTGGCCTCGTCGGCACTCTGCGCTGCCTATTTTGCCAAGGCCTATTGCAACGCCCGAGACATTCCCACGGAAGACATGAGCATCGTTCAGGACAACATCGTTGATCCTGAAAACAGGTATCAACAAATCTTCAAAATTCGTGCCGAGATACCTGAAGAGATTTCCGACAAGGATCGGGATGGAATCATCAGCGCCATGGACCGCTGCACTGTCAAGCGAGTCATCCAAAACGACCTGGGTTTCAAAGTCGATTCCATCCGTGTTTTGGAAAAAGACTCCGGCCTCGTTTATGAGAGTGACTCTGAAGACGGTGCCAAGACCATGATTCCCGGAAAGGATTGCTCCCTCGAAGAGACGATCAAGAACATGAGCAGCCTGATCGCGTCTCTCGGGATCAAGATTGAGATTGCGGCATGGAGAAATATCGTTCCCCATGTGTGGTCCGTTCATATCCGCGATGCCGAATCGCCCATGTGTTACACGAACGGCAAAGGCGCGACCCGGGACGCAGCCCTTTGCTCGGCGCTCGGGGAGTACCTCGAGCGAATGAGCAATAACTATTTCTACAACGACTACTACCTGGGCGAGGAAAGAGCCCAGGCCGAGTTTGTTCATTACGCCAACGAAAAATGGTTCAAGCCGGGTCCCGAGGATTCCATTCCCAAAGGCTTGATGGACGAATTATTCATGGAGGTTTTCGATCGCGACGGTGAACTCAGAGCCTCCCATCTCGTCGATACGAATTCTGGCGCGGTCGAGCGAGGCATCTGTGCCCTTCCGTTCATTCGGCAATCCGACGAGCAGACGGTTCATGTTCCTGCCAATCTCGTTGGGAACATTTTCGTCAGCAATGGTATGAGCGCCGGAAATACACTTTTCGAAGCACGGGTTCAGTGTCTGTCCGAAATTTTCGAACGCGCCGTAAAGAAGCAGATCATTCTCGAGGAACTGACGCTCCCCGATGTCCCCGAGTCGGTCATCGAACGCTTCCCGACGATTGCGACTGGTTTGGCGAAATTGGAAGCGCAGGGTTTTCCCGTTTTCGTAAAAGACGCTTCGCTCGGAGGGAAATTCCCTGTGATGTGCGTTGCGATCATGAACCCGAGGACGGGCGGCGCGTTCGCTTCATTTGGGGGCCATCCGAAGTTCGAGGTGGCTCTGGAAAGAAGCCTCACCGAATTATTGCAAGGCAGAAGCTTCGAGGGCTTGAACGATGTTCCGCCGCCTACGTTCAACGAGTTCGCCATCCGCGAGCCGGACAATATGGTCGAGCATTTCATCGACTCGACGGGGGTGGTTTCCTGGAAGTTCTTTGGCGAAGCCACTGACTATGAATTCTCCGACTGGAACTTCTCGGGCTCGACGGAGGAGGAATTCCAATATCTGATGGGCATCCTGGAGGATCTGGGCAAAGAAGCGTATGTCGCGGATTATGAAGATCTCGGCGCGAATGCCTGCAGAATTTTGGTTCCGGGCTATTCGGAGATCTACGAAGCGGAAGATCTCGTCTGGGGCAACACCAACAAAGCGCTCGCCTTCAGATCGGACATACTCAACATTCACTCGCTGAAGGAAGAAGCTCTTTTGTCTCTGCTTGCAAACCTGGAGGCGACCGAACTCGATGAATATACGTCGATCCCAGAACTGATTGGGGTCGCTTTCGACGAGAACTCACCGTGGGGTAAATGCACGATGAGCGAACTCAAGGGGCTCATCTGCTTGGCTCTCGGGAAGCATGAAGAAGCCAAGGAATGGGTGGGCATGTTCTTGCAGTACAACGACAACGTGCCCGCGCGAAGAAGTTTTTACCAAGTCGTGGATACGGTACTCGACATCACGCTCCGCGAAGATCTGGAGCTCCCGAATTATCTTCCCAGTCTGACTCGTATGTACGGCGAGGAAAATGTCGAGAGTGCTGTCGCGAGTGTCTCAGGAAAGATTCGCTTTTTTGGACTGACTCCGACGAACATGAAGCTCGACGGAATCGAAAAGCATTTGAGGCTCGTTGAGAGTTACGAAAAGCTGCAGGCGGCGAGGCAGCGGCACCACGCGAAGATCTCGAATTGACACTCACTGGGGGGTTCCGTGGCCGCGGTACGAAATGGTTTCTCGCCAGTCGATCCCCTGGTCCTGGCCGATGGCTTGCGCACTCGATCCGTCGAGTCACCGGGGGGTGGAGGTTGTGCGTACCGCTCTCAGACGACGATGCCTTCATGCGCGCAAAGCTGCGCGAGTAAGTCCTCCATCGTTACCCGGGCGTTGGCTGCTCCCTCGGCCAAGCGCCGATGTTGAGCCGCGTCGGTCGCGTCGCGCGATTCGCATTCACGCGAGTAGTCCTCGAACGCGACGAGTGCCGAAACGAGGGAAGAGAGGTGGTTGGGGCATTCGCAATCGATCTCCGTCGAGATCTCGAAGAGCCTCGCGAGTTGATCGTCGTCGAAACGGCGAGGCGGAGAGGCTGCCGTCCGTGGAGCCGGTTCGATCTTCCGCCTTCGGTCCGGCGTATGCCGAGCACGGACGCGCCGGATCCTTATCTGATCGAGGACCGTTTGTCTCAAGGCATCGAGACGAATGGGGGATCGGACGAGCGTGCCACCAGCGCGGGCAACCCGGGCGAGGGTCGCCCGCGAGGCAAAGTGGTAGAGCACGGCGACCTCGGGCGTATTCGGCAGGTTGCGACACGCCTGGATGGTTTCGGAAGCTTCCCGGTCGAGCGCTTCCAACTCCAGGAGCACGATGTCGCAGGGATGGCTTCGCGCGGCTTCGAGGAGCGCGCCGGGTGTGCTCTCGGAAAAGACGACCTCGAAGTCGGAGAGCGCTCCGGAATTCGCCTCGACCTGGATGGCCAGGGCAGGTGCGAAAAAGCCTATGCGGGGCCGATGTCCCTTCGTTTCGAAGTCGGAGTCGGCGGCGGCCGTGGGATCCGGCTGAATCTGTCCCTCGTGTTCCGCGAGCTTCTCGAGTCGGAGACGCAGGGCGTCGGCGGATAGGTGGGCGATTTTCCCGATGGACTCACTGCAGTCGACGAGCGCCTTCAACAATTGCAGGCGTTCGATCGCTTCGTCGTCGTATTGACGGCGGCCCGTTTCGCTTCGCGTCGGCTTGACGGCGCCGTAGCGGCGTTCCCATGCGCGAATGGTGTGTGCGTCGATGCTGGTCAGGGACGAGACCGTTCCGATCTGATAGTGGCGAACGCTTTCATGTGTCTCTTTGATCATCTGTCGCCTCACGGTTCATGGACTGGGTGGCGGGTTGGCTGCTCATCTGCTGAGCACCCTGCTCTTGACTCTCTGCGCACCGCCCGGGCCGTTGGGACCCGCAGCGTGGGAACTCTCCTCGTAGAGGTCAGCGCTCCATCAGGGCCGCGTTCCGTCGTCGGGTGGCTCGCCCTATTTGGCGAGCATCATCCAAAGGTCGCGACGAGGGTCGACATCGCCAACATCGAGATCGCCGGTAACGCTTTGCGTAGCGGGTCCCGGATCTTGAGGTGCATTGCGACTGCCCCCGTCATCAGCGCTACGAGCCCCAGGGCGCCGTAGAAGGATAGGCCGGGAACCCAAAGTCCCGCGATGAGGAGGCTAGCGAAGGTGATTTTGAGCAAACCGATTCCATACATGAACCACAGGGGCAGCCCGTAGGCCTGAAACTCTTCTTTCATGCTCGTCGCCTCTCCCCCTCTCCAAGCAGTCTCACGGCCGAAGCGGAAGAGCCAGACATTGACGATCCCGATCGCGATCACGATCTGACAAAGCAAAACAATCGAAGACATTTTTTTCTCCTATGACTGCCCCAGTGTTGGAACACTCGGGCGTTGCGGGTTTTTTCTGTCGCAGCGGGACGTTGGGACGATCGTTCCCATGTCTCTCTCGGGCGCCGAGGCGCGCTGGCTGCTTTGGGGTGGAAGAAGGGCGTCGTCGCCGTCCCGTCTCGAAGCGGGCCCTGCTCGAGGGCGTGTTTCATCTCAGTCGCGACGCAGTTTCTCCGGCCGCGCTATTTCCCCACGCTCGACGCTCGAAGAACCGTCCATCGTCCGCTCAACGATGAACCTCCGGGGCTACGAGTGGGGTGTCGACTCTTCGTGGACAGACCGGGCGTAGAGCACGGAGGCCATCGCAGCGCTGGCGATTGCATTGATCGCGAGCAACCGGGTCAAGGTGAACTCCGCATTCCAGTCGATCCCCAGCAGCATCATCATCGTCACGAAGCTCGACTGCAGCGCGACGAAGAGGACGGGGGTGCCAATCATGAATTGCAGGGACTTCGAAAGGCCCTGTCGTGTCCAGGTGAACTCTGCGGTGATGGCTGCGGTGGCTGCGACGACGAAGAGCGCGGAGTGGAGCAGCGTATAACTGAAGACGTGAATCGGCTGGATCGGCGCGCCGAGGTCGAAGGCCGCTCCTCGAAAGATGGTCGCGCCGAGGGCATTCGGAGTGGCGAGCGGGCTTCCCATCGCCCAGTCGATACAAAAGACGAAGGCCGCGACGGCCGCCGCCCCAGCGAGCCCGATCGGGATTGCAGCTTCGAGATACGGCATCGCGACCGAAGCGTCGGGCTCCAGGGCAATCGCGCGGGCCTGGGGGGTGGGGTGGTGCTGCGAATGTCTTGATCGATCCATTTTTCTACCGGCTCCGTTGAGCGCACCTCTGTATCAGAGGGCATTTTGAGCAATGGATTCCTTGCCTGCTCGAGGCCTGAAATCTTTTTGCGAGAGCGTTCTCGCGACCGCCCGACAATGCCTTCTGTCTACATCATGTCAATTAAATATGTAAAAAAGTTAGACAAGATATGATTCAAGTCCGAGGCCGACACGACCCGGGGGGATGCAAGGCAGGGCCCTGCGTCTGCGTCTGCGTCTGCGTCTGCGTCTGCGAATGCGGGGAGGGGAGGAGGAGCGCGCTTCCAGGGCCGAACGCCAGAGCTTAGGGTCCGCCCGGGGGCCAGGTCTGGACCCGGGGAGGCGTTGGATGAGCACGACCCACGAGCAAGGCGAGCTCGACATTCAGCTCGGTCAGCGTGTCGAGGGGCACCCCAGCCGGGAGGCTGGACTCGATCGGCTCCGCCGCTTTATCCCAAGAGCAGGGGCGGCCTACGCGCAGGCCCGCAACTTCGACCTTGGCCCGCTTGATCGATCGAATGTCTCGGCGCTGTCGCCGATCATTCGACATCGCCTGGTGCTCGAGGAAGAGGTGCTCCGGGAGACGCTCGCCGTCCATTCGCTGGAGGCTGCCGAGAAGTTCGTTCAAGAGGTCATCTGGCGAAGCTATTTCAAGGGCTGGCTCGAGCATCATCCCCGGGTCTGGTCGAACTACGAGAGGGAGCGCGACGATCTGATTGCCCGCCTCGCCCACGACGGAGCGCTGCGTGCCGATTTCGAGAATGCGGTCGACGGAAAGACAGGTCTGGCATGCTTCGATGCTTGGGCGCAGGAGCTCATCGAAACCGGATACCTCCACAACCACGCGCGAATGTGGTTCGCGAGCATCTGGATCTACACGCTCCGACTGCCCTGGGCGCTCGGCGCGGATTTTTTCTTGCGCCATCTCCTGGACGGGGACCCGGCGTCGAATACGGCAAGTTGGCGATGGGTCTGTGGTTTGCACACACCTGGCAAGACCTATCTCGCGCGCGCCTCGAACATCGCTCGGTTCACGCGCGGTCGATTCCGGCCGGAGGGGAAGCTCGCCACGACAGCGCCGCCGATCGACGAGCCGTCGATCGGGCCGGTCGAGCCGCTCGTCTCTCCGCCCTCACTCCCGTCCGGAGAACCCTTTGCCTTGCTCATAACCGAGGAAGACTGCCATCCAGAGTCGCTGGACCTGCCCGCCGCGCCCTGCACGATCCTCGGCGTCTCGGACGTCGGGCAGTGGTCGCCGCTCGGCCGCGGCGACCGGGCACGAGCCTTCGCCCGAGGAGCAGTCGAAGATGCCCTCGACCGTAGCAAGGCATTCTTCGCGATCCGACCGGCTCTGCTCGAATCGGGTCGGCCCGAGTTAGACCTCCTCGCCAGAATGAGGGCGCAAGGCTTGCGCACTGTCGTGACGGCCCATGCGCCGGTGGGGCCAACCGCCGACTGGCTCGGGCGCGTGGGGCCTGGTTGGAACGACGCCGGACTTCGATTGATCGAGATCCGTCGACCCTACGATTCGCTGATCTGGCCCCACGCCAGCCGCGGTTTCTTTCCATTGAAAAAGAAGATCCCAGATTTTATGCGCACGCTCGGTTTTGCCTAACGCCGAATTTGCGACGCTGCGGTCCGCGACGATCGGCTCAAGTCTCGAGCTGAAGGACCAGCTCTTCCGGACCTCGGATGACGTTGCTCGACCAGACGAGTTCTTGTTCGGGCATCGTGGTGTTGGGGAATCGACGTAGGATCGTTCCGAGCACGACCTGCAGCTCGAGCCGGGCCAGCCAGCTGCCCAGGCAGACGTGGGGGCCCTTGCCGAACGCGACGTGCTGGCGCGCATTCGATCGGGTGATGTCGAACGTATCTGCGGTGGGACCCCATTGAGCCTCATCTCGATTCGCGGAAGCGATCCAGCACACGACGTTCGCTCCGGGGGGGAGGGTAGTCCCCTCGACGTCGACCTCCCTCTCCGTCTTCCGGCGCATGTACTGGGCCGTCGGCTCGTATCGGAGGATTTCCTCCACGGCGTTGTCGAGCAGCTCGGGCTTCTCGCGCAGTCGATCCCACTGATCACGATGGTGAAGAAGGGTGTAGAGGCTGAGTGCGGTCTGATTGACCGTGGTGTGCATGCCCGCGAGGTAGAGGGTTTGGATGAAGGAGAGGATCTGCTGGGGTCGCATGATCTCACCCTCGTCGGCTGCGCGAATGATGATGGAGAAGACGTCATCGCCCAGGTGCCCGCGCTTCCACTCGAGCACCTCGTGGAGGTGTTCTGCGAGATGGCCCGACGCCTCCATGTTCTGCTTCAGCTTTTCTTCGGGCAGGAAGGCGTCGATGAGCTCGAGGCTCTTCCAGGTCCAGTCTTGTAGCTGGTCTCGATCGTCGACATCGGGCACGCCGAGGATGTCGCGCGTAATGTGGTAGGGGAGAGGGAAGCCGATCTCTTCGATGACGCGGAGCTCGTCGCCTCCCTTCTTGCCGCGTAGGGCGTCGTCGACGATTTGCTGAGCGCGCTCGCGGAATTTCGCGAGTCTGCGGTTCGCAAAGGTCGAGGCGAGCAGGCTGCGCGGTCCGGTATGGCCAGGGCCATCGAAGGAGAAGGGGTTTTCCGGGAAATGGACCTGGCGGTCGGGACCATCGGGGTGGCCCCGGGTGATTCGCGTCAAGCCGGCACCGACCTGGTCGTAGCCGAGTAGGAACCATTGGCCGCTGCCCGGGTCGAGATGGCATGGACCCTCGGCGCGCAGCGCCTTCAGATGGGCATAGGGATCTCTCAGGAACTCGGGTGAGCGTGGGTCGAAGGGGCGGGCGACCCTATTCGGCTCCGTGGTCGTCGACATGGGGCGCTCCTGGGGTCCCGCTCCCTCGAACGGGTTCGCTCGCCGCGGCTCGGAGGATCCGACGCGTGATCTCCTATCGTGCCACAACTCGGTCTATGCGTGTGGGAGGTCCGAGGCGGGAGCGACGACCTCCGGACATCTTCCGACTGAGTGGGTCCTGAGGGTCTCATCGGGCTTGGATCATGGGGCTCGGGACTTTCCAGCAAGGAACGCCCTTGCGTCCTTCCCCTATCACCTCGCCATGGGGTCGGGGGACGAGAGCGTCGAGTGGATCGCGCCATCGACCGGGAGATTCACGCCGCTGATATAGCGAGCCTCGTTCGATGCGAGGAACACGGCGGCATCGGCGATATCCTCGGCGCGCCCGAGGCTCCTGAGCGGAATCTGTGCCGCGAAGCCGGCTGCACCGGACGGCGTTCTCTCGAGCGCCCCGAGCAGTCCGGGCGTTTCCATCGGGCCCGGCGAGATCGTGTTGGCGCGGATCCCGTCGCAACCGTGCTCGTGTGCGATTCCGCGCATCATGGCCGCCACACCGGCCTTGGTCGCGGCGTAGGCCGTGAGTCCCATCACCGCGCCCAGCCCAGCGCCCGCCGATGTGGCGATGATGGATCCGCCTCCGGCGGGGACCATCACACGGAGTGCGGCGAGCGTGCCGAACCAGCAGCTGTCGAGGTTGAGCGAGACGATCTTGTGGTAGCGCTCGGCGTCGTGTTTGAGGGTGGGCAGGGGACGGGCGCCCCCGGCGACGAGGTGGGCGACGTCGAGGCCCCCGTACTGTTCTACGGCGGCTTCGACGAGCTCCTCGTTGAGAGTCTCGGTTCCTGCGTCGCCGGCAAGCGCGACGACCGTACCCCCCGCCTTTCGAATCTGATCGGCCGTGTCCTCGAGCGCATTCGCGTCGAGATCATTGATCACCAGTCGTGCGCCCTCGCGAGCGAAGGCGAGGGCGCTGGCCCGGCCAATACCGGCCCCCGCTGCAGTGATCACGGCGCTGCGCTCGGCGAGGCGCCCGCGGCGATTCCGGTCGGCTCCTGTCATCCTTTGTTGCCTCCCATGGCGGCCTTCATGGCCTGGCCCATGGCGACCACTGCATTTGTCCTCGGCATGCCGGCAAACATGGCCGTCATCTCCTGGTTGGCCGCGCCCGGGACGGCGACAGGGCCGTGGCGCAGCTGCTCGAGGCCGTACTCGGCGACTTCCGAAGGCTGCATGATGCCCGGTAGATCTTGCATGTTGCGGGCGCGAATGATCGCGGTGTCGGTCGCGCTCGGGGCGAGAACGAGTACGTCGACGTCGGTTTCCGCGTATTCCCCCCACAGCGCTTCGCCGAATGCGAGCACGTAGTTCTTGCTCGCGGAATAGGCGGAAGAGTAGGGGACTCCGAAGAAGCCCTCGACGGAGCCCGTCATGAGAAAGCCCCCCCGACCTCGGGCCAGCAGTTTTGGTCCAAACGCGTGAGCGAGCAATAGCGGCGCCTTGCAGTTGACGTCGAGGATCCGGCAGAGCTCATCGGGGCTACGATCCTCGAAGCTTCCGACCGGATTGAATCCCGCGTTGCTGACCACGAGCCCGACGTCGAGGTCCTGCGTGCGCTCCTGCAGGGTGTCGAGGAAGCGGGGATCTGCAAGGTCGGACACGTGCGTCGCGCACTCGACCCCCGTCGCCTTCTGGACGTCGTCCGCGACGCGTGCCAACTCATCCCCTCGGCGTGCGAGTAGGAGCGAGCGGATCCCGCGTTGGGCGATCGCGTGAGCAAAGGCCTCGCCGATTCCCGACGAGGCACCGGTGACGATCGCCCAGGGCCCATAACGCTCAGAGAAGTCTTCCGACATCGTGAAACCTTTCTCCATTGTGTGGCCAGCATGAGAGCCCCCCGTTCGGCGAACGCGACCGAGCCTCTTGCTGCATCCGACCATCGGCGCCGGCTAGGTTATCGAAGTTGCCGGGCCGTTCACCACGACGTGTTCCCGGGTGATCGACCGCATCTTCGGGGATGGCGATGACGAAGCTGCCCCTGGGCCGTCCTGATGCGGACGCGCTCCCCATGTCGGAGGAGCTCTCGTCATGAGCGAGGTCTTGTCCTCGAGGCCCCCCCCCCTCGCGGGCCTTTGATTCCCGTGCCTGCGCCCGAACGGGCTATGGTGAGACGGGAGGACGGGTTTATGCCCCTGAGCACACGCGCGCTCGAGAACGTTGGTGTTGAGGTCATCGGGTTCGACATTAATGATCCGATCGACGTGGGGCTTCGCGCGGAACTCGAGGCGCTTTGGCTCGAACACGCGATCCTGCTCTTCCGGGGCCAGGAGATCGATGCGACGAAGCAGATCGAGTTCAGCGCGATCTTCGGCCCCCTGGAGCGACACCCGCTCGAAGTGAGGATGGATCACGAAAACCCGGAGCTCTTCGTCCTCGAGAGCGGAGCCGATCCCGCTCGAGATGCGGTCGAGACCAGCTTCTGGGACGATGTGCCGGTCGTCGGACGACTCGATTGGCACATGGATCTCCATTACACGGGTAAACCCAACCGCGGCGCGCTGATCCGGGCGGTGACCGTGGCTGAAGAGGAGGGTACGACCGGCTTCGGCGACCTGGCCAAGGCCTACGATGCGCTCGACGTCGAGACAAAGCGGAGCCTCGAGGGGCTCGAGGTCGCGTACGTTTTCGAGATGCAGCGCAAGAATTGGCGCTATGCGGATCTCCGCGGCTACGCGCCGGGCCCCAAGAGCCCGAAGCGGCCGGCGGATGTCGGTTTCCCCGAGTTCGCCGACTCGATCTATCCGGCGGTCGTGACCCACCCTGCCAGCGGTCGAAAGGTGCTCGAGATCGTCGAACAATTTCTCGATCGGATCGAGAACGCGCAGGATAGAGGTCTGAGTCCGGAGGAGGCGGATTCGCTCCTGCGGCGCCTCGTCGATCACACACGTCAGCCGGAGTTCCACTACATCCACGAGTGGCAGCCGGGCGACATGGTGTTGTGGGACAACTGGCGCGCGATGCATTGCGCATCGGGCACGCCGCCGGGCACGAAGCGCAAGATCCATCGCACCACGATCGCCGGCGACCGGGCGATCGGCCGTCAGCTGACCGGCTAGGCCCCCGCTACTCCACGATCGCGAAGGAGATCGCGCCGAGGTTTGCAAAGGACATCTCGATCACGTCTCCCGCCTCGGCGGGACAGACGCCCGTGAGCGATCCAGTGGAGATGACTTGGCCGGCATCGATCTGGCGATCGTGTTTGGCAAGCTCGTTGGCGAGCCAGCTCACGACGCTGAGCGGATTGCCCAGGGCCTCGACGCCACAGGCACTACCGAAGAGTTTCCCGTTCTTGCGGACGAAGGCACCTTCGTGGAGGAAATCGAAGCCGCGGGCGGGCCGCATCAAGGTGCCGATTACGGAACCGCCGTGGAAGGCGTTGTCCCCCATGCCATCGGCGAGGCTCGACGTTCCCGGCTGGATGCGCCCATCGAGAATTTCTACCGCAGCGACCACACCTCCTGCTGCGGCCAGGACGTCAATGTTCGTCACGCCCGGTCCGCGTAACGGTCGTTCGAGCACGACCCCGATCTCCGGTTCGAGCCCGATGCCGAAAAAGTCGGACGACCGGATCTCTTTGGGATCGCTGAACGTCGTACCGCTCATCAGTGCCCCGTAGCTCGGCCCGTCGATCTGGCCCTTGAATTGCTCGAGGATCGCGAAGCTTGTTGCGCCAACTTTCCAGCCGACCTGCCGCTCGCCAGCGGCTACACGCTTTGCCGTGACCCGTGCCTGAACCTCGTAGGCGTCGTGGAGAGAGAGCTCGCCGATCGAGCCGCTGGGCCCGGGGATCTGGACGCGATCGCGGTTGGCCCCGTAGATCGCCTCGCTCCATTGTTCGATGAGGGCTTCATTCTCGGACATGGTGTGTCGGCTCCCGCTCTTTTTTTCGCAACGCCCCAGCGCCCCCGGCGTTCGATGTCATAGGAGGGTCGGGGCCAAGAGTGCTTTCTTTTTACTTTACACGGGTGTTCGTGATTTCGCGCCAGAGATGAGTGCATCCGCAACGTCGTCCGGCTTTGCTCCGCGCCGGCGCCCCGGAGTCGAGAGGATCTGGCAGGAAGTCTCCGGTCCGTTAGGTCCGCGCGAGAGCGCGCTTCCCTTCGAGCACAATCGACTGACGGAGTGGCGTTGGGACGTTTTATTGCGTCCGGACGCACCTTTTTGGGGGAGTTTGCGTGGATCTGGTGTGGGAGGTCACAGGAACGCGGGACGCTCCGTACGAAGCTTTTCGAGCATTCGGACGTCGAGCCGGCTCCGTGCAGAAGTTGTTTGCGCGGAGCCCCGGCGAACGAGGGAGAAAATCGCGTGAGAATCCTTGCATCGGGGGCTGCTTCGTTCGGCCTGTTGAGTCGTGGTTTCGTCTGTTTCGTCGTGGGGGTCAGCGCATGGTCCTGGGCATCCTGGGGCGCTGCACATGGCGCGGTCGAGTCGCCCGCGTCACGAACCTACGCTTGCCGTTTCCTCGAGATGGACGATCCCATGTGCCAACAGGCGTGGGGGTCCAATCCGCAGGCCCTCTACGACTGGATGGAAGTGAACCTCGGCGACGTGGCGGGTCGACACCGCGAGCAGATTCCGGATGGGACGCTCTGTGGGGCGGGGCGCGAGAAGTACACGGCCTTCGATGTACCCGGCCCCTGGCCTGCGACCTCGCTGCAGCCCGATGCGGAGGGGCTCTATCCGATCACCTTCCACGCGACCGCGCCACACGAGGCGCGTTATTTCCGGTTCTACCTGACGCGGGACGGATTCGATCCGCTGACCGAGCGACTCGATTGGGACGACCTCGAGCTGGTCTTCGATTCGGGCCGGGTGTCGGTTCACGAGTTGATCGAACAGCCGCATTACACCTTCCGAATGCCGCTCCCCGACCGTGAGGGTCGTGCGATCCTCTATCTGGTCTGGCAGCGAAGTGACAGCCCTGAGGCCTTCTACGGCTGTAGCGATGTGATCCTGGGCCAAGGCGAGGGCGGTCCGTCGGCTCCCGGGCCCATCACGCCTCCGGCGATACCGGATCCCGGGGAACCGACAGACCCGCCTCCGGCGATACCGGATCCCGGGGAACCGACAGACCCGCCTCCGGCGATACCGGATCCCGGGGAACCGACAGACCCGCCTCCGGCGATGCCGGGCCCGGGACTTGGGGAACTCTCCGCGGTCGTGGATCTCTACGACGATTGGGGCGCAGGGGCTTGTGGTGAGGCGATCGTCACCAACGAGGGCCCACAGAGTGTCGTCTGGGAGGTGAACGTCGATCTCCCCGGGACGGTGACCCATCTCTGGGACGCCGAGATCCACGAATCGAATCACCCCCAGAGTCATCACAGCGCGCTCCCCCACGCCTGGCGTGTGGTCGGCGCGGATTGGAATCGGACGCTGGGGCCGGGCGATTCGACGACCTTCGGTTTCTGCCTCGAGCGGACGCCGCTGCCCGAGCCTGTAGAGCCGGAGCCGCCCGTGTCGACTCCGTTGCCTCCGGTCGATGAGAGATCGGTCTTCGTGGAGGTCGGGGGGCAGCGCTGGTGGAACGGGTTTACGGCGCAGCTCGCGGTCCACAACGATACGGCTGCACCGCTCGGCGAATGGGAGTTCCAGTTCCGGAGTTCACACCTCGTCGCCGGAGCGCCGTGGGGCATCTCGATCGAGAGTGTCGCGATCGGCGAAGGTCTCTACGAGTACACGGTCCGGGGCGTAGGATGGGCGCAATCCATTCCGGTGGGTGGAGTGGTCCACGTCGGGTTCAACGGCTCGCAGGGGCAGGCGATCGGTCATGCTGGCCCGCTCAGCGCGGAGCTGCTCTTCGACGGGGTGGCCTCCGGTGGGTGACCGCCCGCGGCTGGACGCTCGCGCAGCACTCGCCCGTCTACTGCGCGCGCAGCGCTCGCCGCCTACTCAAACAGGGCGTAGCGAGGCCCTCGTCGTCGGGGGACCTTCTCGGCCTCGGGGAGCGTGCAGATCCGATCCATCCGTGTGACGCTGCCGTCCGCGTATTCCCAGATCAGCTGCGCGCCGTCGAGATAGCGGCGGACCACGACCGGTCCCCAGCCAAAGACGTGGAAGTCGAGCACGCCGTCGTTCCAGATCATGCTGGCCGACGTGCGAGGGCAGTACTCTCGATCGCCGAGCGTGAAGAGGACGGCGCCCTCCGTGTCGTTGGTGGTTTCGCCGAGGGTACTGTTCGGACCGGAGTCGTGAATCAGACCGGAGGACGTGATCACGGTACGTCGGCCGCATTGCTCGACGCGCTCGACGTGCCCGGCGTGGCCTCCTTCGACGCCGATCCAGAGACCGCGGATATCCGCCGCTCCCTCGATGAGAGGCTCCCTACATTCGGCCAGGATCGGGAGTGGAAAATGCGTGTAGCGGCAGCCGGGCGTGTTTCCTTTCGGGATCTCGGTGGATCGCTTGCCGCGACCGTCGAGCGCGGGGAGATTGCAATGGTCGATCTTGCTCCCATCGCCGGCGAGCGTGGCTGGGTCGATCGTGAGGGGGGGGCGCGCGGAGAAGAAAAGCAGCCAGAAGGCCAGCGCGAAGAGAGCCATGAGGCTCACCAGAGTGCGACCGAGCCGTTTCATCATGAACATCGCCTCCATTAAGCCTCGCCTGTGTCGATCGCCAGTCGACTCGCGACGCGCAGCATTGCGGCTTGGAGGTCGCGCTTCGCGCCGGCTGTCAGGCAGGGCATCAGCACAGCGAAATGATGGAGCACCCCCCGCTCTTGATCGGCCCAGCTGACCTGGTCGAGCCCTTCGAACTCGCGCAGATGGTCCATCCAATAGCGGCTCACGATCCACAACGAGCGTGAGAGCACCCGTAGGTCGACCTCGTGATCCCGTCGGAAGAGACCTTCCTTCTTCATACGCACGAGCAGAGCGTGGAGCTCGTCGAGGTCGGCCGCCATATCCGGATCCTGGCGCAGCGCATCGGGGTTGTTCGTGAACTGTGCGTAGTCCCGCAGCAGGAAACGGTGCTCCCAGGCGTGGTTCATGGCCAGAATGAGAAGCTCGACGTAGTCGTCGGCGACGGAGCCGCTGCGCGCTTGGGCGCGCGCTCTGCGGACGGTCTGCCTAACCTGCTTTTCGAGGGCGGTGGTGAGATCGCGCTTGGTGGGGAAGTGGTAGGTCAGATTGCCCTGGGCGATTCCGACGCTTTCGGCGATCTCGGCGAGGGTCGTGGCTTTGTAGCCTTTCTCGTTGAAGAGCCGTCGACTGGCGTCGAGGATCCGATCCCGCGTGGTCGAGCGATCAGACATGAACGGCGGTCTCCGGAGCTCCGGTCGAGGGGCATTGACCCGCTAGGTTATATCTCCTAATTCTATTTTCGTAAACCGAGGCAGTGTGGGCCGGGTGCACGGAATAGGAGATCAACGTGTCGCTACCGACCCCCCTCCAGATGATGGGTGCCCCAGGTTCCCCCTATTCGCGGAAGATGCGATCGCTGCTGCGTTATCGGCGCATCCCCTACGTTTTCATTCTTCAGAACTCCCGGGAGGCGGCGAAGCTGCCGGGCGCGAAAGTTCCCCTCCTGCCGACCTTCTACCTACCAGAAGGAGACGGGATCGTTCCCGTGACCGACTCCACGCCGCTCATTCGTCGCTTCGAGGCCGCCTTCGAGGGGCGCTCCGTCGTGCCGCCGGACCCCGCGCTGGCCTTTCTCGATGAGCTCCTCGAGGACTACGCCGATGAGTGGCTGACGAAGAGCATGTTCCACTACCGCTGGTACCACACGGCCGATGCGACGAAAGCGCGGCGTGTCCTGCCGCATTGGGCGATGACGGACGTGAGCGACGCCAAGATCGCGCCCATCCAGCAGATGATCGGCGACCGTCAGATCGGACGGCTCGGGGTCGTGGGGTCAAACGAGGTGACGGCCGCGGTGATCGAGGAGAGCTATGCGCGCTTTCTCACCGTCTTCGATGCGCAGCTCCAGAAGAGCCGGTTCCTGTTCGGGCAGAGACCGGCGTCGAGTGATTTCGCGCTGATGGGCCAGCTGACCTGCCTTGCGCTCTTCGATCCCACGCCGGCATCCCTCACCGCGGATCGCGCGCCGCGCGTCTACGGCTGGACCGAGGTGATGGAGGACCTTTCGGGCATGGAGGTGGGGGACGAGGACTGGGTAGATCCAGATGACCTTTCCGCCTCGATTCGAGATCTGCTCGGGGAAGTGGGGCGTTATCACGCGCCTTTTCTGCTCGCGAACGCAGACGCGCTCGAGCGCGGGGCCGATCAGCTCGAGACCGAGATTGCAGGAAAGCCGTGGGTCCAGAAGCCGTTCCCCTACCAGGGGAAATGCCTCGCCTGGCTTAGGGAGAGCTATGCGGGGCTCGACGTCGGTGCACGCGCGACGGTCGATGGCCTCCTCGACGGGACCGGCTGTGAGAGGCTCTTTCAGTGAGTCGCGCCGGCGCTCGAGTTCGCCGTGGCCGAGTTGAGAGTGAGGGGCACGAGCGCGCAGCAATCGGCCGAGGGCGGCCTATTTCAGGACCTGTGAGGCCTGTGAGGCCTGTGACGTGAAACGAAAGCGTCTTGTGATCTGGCTGATCCCGACCCTCGCCTACACGATCTTCGTAGCCTGGTATACGGATTTTGGCGGTCCGCTCCGAGATCAGGAGATCGAGACCTATCTGGGCCGGTTCGAGTCGCTGGGTTTCTCGCAGGAGCGCCGGACACGGATCCGTCGTTTCATGGAGAGCGATACCGGGCGACCTTTTCTGATGGTCAACGTGGTCGACTACGCGGACGATCCGCCGGACGTCGAAGGAGCAGAACCGGGGGAGTCGTCGGCGCAGCTGATGAATCGCTACATGGAACACATGTTCGTGCAGCTCTTCGCGCGGGCTTGCCATCCGACGGTCATGGGCCAAGCGGTCCACACGACCCTGGATCTCGTCGGAGTCGAGGAGCTCAGCGGCGCAGAGCGTTGGGATATGGGAGCCCTCTTTCGCTACCGGAGTCGGCGCACCTTTCTCGAGATCGTGACGATCCCCGAGACACTCGGGCGACATGAATTCAAGGTGGCGGCGCTCGACAAGACGATCGCGTACCCGATCGAGACCCAGCTGAATCTGGGTGACCCCAGAGCTTTGCTCGGTTTGTTTTTGCTCGCGGGAGCTGCGCTCACGGATCTTTTTTGGACGCGCCGTTCTGCCGACGTGGTGTCGACCAAAGGAGGGTGAAAAATGGAATGCCTTAGAACGCCGGATGCGCGCTTTGAAGATCTGCCCGGATGGGACTATGCGCCGCATTACACGCAGATCCCGGACGGGGAAGGCGGGGAGCTGCGTATACATCACGTCGATGAGGGACCGCGCGACGGCAAGATCGTGCTCTGCATGCACGGACAGCCGAGCTGGAGCTATCTCTATCGACACATGATCGCGGATTGCGTGACACGCGGGCTTCGTGTGATCGCACCAGACCTGGTGGGATATGGGCGCTCCGACAAGCCCTCGCGACGCGAAGACTACAGCTACCAACGCCAGGTCGATTGGCTGACGTCGTGGCTGGTGAAAAATGATCTGTCCGGTCTCACCTTCTTCGGCCAGGACTGGGGCGGATTGATCGGTCTCCGACTCGTCGCCGAAAATCCAGAGCGCTTCGATCGCGTCGTCGCCGCCAACACGGGGCTGCCCGTCCCCGACGCCTCGATGTCCGACGAGCGGCTCGTCGCAGTCCAGGACTTTCGAGCCAACGCGCCCACGCCCAGCTTCGCAGATGTGGCGAAGGGGATCTCGAGCGCCGATCCGCGCCGGCCTGAGACGGCCTTCGCGGTCTGGCAGAAATGGTGCTGGGAGACGGAGGACCTGCCCGCGAGCACGGTCGTGGCGGCGATGGTCGATGGCCGCGTGCTGACCCCCGAGGAGATCGCGGCCTACGACGCGCCTTTTCCGAGCCCTGCTTTCAAGATGGGCCCTCGCGCGATGCCGAGCCACGTCCCTACGCTGCGCGGCGATCCTTCGACGTCGGCCAATGAGTCCGCGTGGGAGGCCTTCGAGGCATGGAACAAGCCCTTTCTCTGCACCTTCTCGGATAACGATCCGGTGACAGCGGGTGCGGATCAGGGCTTCATCCGTCGCGTGCCGGGCGCCTCGGGCCGTTCACACCCTCGGCTCGAGGGGGGTGGCCATTTTCTCCAGGAAGGCAGGGCCAGGGAACTCTCGAAGCACGTCGCGGCGTTCATTGACGAGACCTGAGGCCGATCCGGGTTTGCTGGGGCCGCCCTCGGCCGAGTCGCTCATCATCGGTGCATCGGATCCAGAGAAGCGTTCGGGTTCGGCCCAGAGAATTCGCCGGCGGGCTCCAGGCCCACGGCGCGCCGCAGGCATTCATGGAGGCCGATCAGGGCGGGCTCGTTCCGGCCGAAGTTCAGATAGGGTAGTTGGCCGGACTCGATGGCGCGCTGCTCCTGCGCCGTGATCGCGAAGTCCTCCGTCTCGACGACGCGATAGACATAGTCGAATTGCTCTTCGGCCAGTCGCCGCTCTTCGGGCGTTGAGACGGACGTGCGGCGGTAGAGGTGATAGAGCGTTTTCTGGCGTCCGACCTCCTCTCCGGGGTAGACGCGGAAGACCTCGACCGTATCGGCGGCGACCAGCATGGAGACGTTGGGGTAGATGAAGTAGACGAAGCCGAGATGTCGTTCGGGCGCCCACTCGGATTCAGGCTCCCCGGCGAGCTCGAGAATCGACTTCGACGGGTAGCCCAGGCGATGGTGCTGGCCTCCGGGTCCGAAGCGGTCGTAGGTCATCACGTTCGACAAGGTCATTAGGCCCAGCGTGTCGCGGTGGAGACTCGAGAAGTGGTAGCCCTCGGAGAAGCTGTCCAAAGAGAGCTTCCAGTTGGCGTTCACCTGGAACTCGCCGGATCGGACGAGCTCCGCACGCTCGAGGTGGTAGCCCGCCAGCTCGGGGAATAAGTCGCCGAGGCTCTCTTCGAGTCTGAAGGGGGCATCCAGAGAGGGGCTCGCAAAGACGAGACCCGCGGCCTCGTGACAGGGCAACTCGATCAGGCCGAGCTCCTCCCGGGCGACCGGCCCGAAGGTCTCCCCCGCGTTCACCGCGAGGAGCTCGCCCGAGAGCCCGAAGCGCCACGCGTGGTAGGGGCACGTGAATCCCTTGGCGCCGCTTCCGCGTCCCGAAGCGACCGGCGCACCGCGATGGCGACAGCTGTTGAGGAACGCGCGTGCTTGGCCGAGCTCGTCTCGCAGCACCAGAATCGGGACCGGGAGTGCGTCGAAGGCGATGTAGTCGCCCGGATTCTCGATCTCGCCGCTCAGGCAGATCAGCTGGGGGGCTCGGGAGAAGATCTGCGTTCGTTCGAGCCGAAAGAGTTCGGGGTCGAGATAGGTCGAACTCGGAACTCGGTAGGGGCCTCGGTCATCGCTCGCGGTGGTCCCCCCCTGCGCGTGATCGATTAGCTGGCGGGCGATGGCGTGGAGGTCCGGGGGATGCATGGCAAATTTGTAGCGCAGAGCGCAACCGTGTCGGATCGAATCGAACCGTGCTGTGCGGCAAGTCCAATACGTCGACCCCGCGAGCGACGGATCTGACCTAATCTCAGCGGCAGAACGGACCTCGCCTCGAAAGACGACACGAGCCCGCCTCTCGCGGTCTCGAGCATAGGAGCCTTTGGATGTTCACTCTCCGCTTTGATATGCGCGCCCCCGACACGAGCCCCGCGAGGCCGGTCGATCTCTATCGCTGTGCCCTCGAGATGGCGGAGTGGGGCGAGGCGCGCGGCGCGGTGAGCGCCATGGTTTCCGAACACCACGCGTCGCCCGATGGATATCTGCCCTCTCCGCTCGTGCTCGCGAGCGCGATCGCCGGTCGGACGAAGACCTTGCCGATCAACGTAGGCGCGGTGCTCCTGAACCTCTATGACCCGATCAAGCTCG